>ENA-UOOR01003490-UOOR01003490.1-fermentation-metagenome-genome-assembly--contig:-NODE-3490-length-13803-cov-5.278004_pt1 | contig 13803 bp, 11 predicted proteins | sample MGYA00245780_ERZ724029 | MGnify/ENA primary metagenome ERZ724029 (study PRJEB28704, sample SAMN03018315) | fermentation metagenome | biome: anthropogenic terrestrial biome; feature: soil; material... | reverse complement strand
TAAATACTGAAAGCTTTCTCATTTTCAATTGTACTTTTTCTTGACATAGTACCAGAAAGACAAATAATATTTTGAATATGGAAATACGGAATGGTTTCAGAATATTAGATTGAAAAAGATTTTATAGTACACGATGGTGCTACTTGTCTCGTTTTTGATGATAAAGAAAACTTGCTATTTAGAATTATGACTACGGATGCGTTGGATAAAGAAGAAAATGAACCTGATGTATTCTTTTCAAATGATAGGGGGTTAATATATTATGTTCGTTATTTGGGATTACAAATTTCGAAGTTAATTATTTTTGCTGAGACTGTGTTTGAATTTTTAATAAGTGTTGGTAATATGTCTGTAAGTTAGTTGAAAACTATAAGTATTATAATAAATATTGATGAATGAATACCTTGCTTGTCATATTTTTGTATCCCTCGGATTTAAAACTTAAGAAACCTTACTTGGTTCTTATACTGATTCACGCGGAAAGGAAAAAATAGTAGTTGCCTGCGGAGATTTTACCGAAGGAGGCAAGAGACTCATTGAGTTTGCGCATTTGAAGAATACCTAAATTTATTAAATTATTTTTTTATTACGCTTTGATTTATATATTTCTGCAATTAGTGTATATGTTTTGTTAGATTTGTCGAAATATGTAACAAGTCTACACCTTGTACAATATAATAAAGCGTAAAGCAATTTACAAATAAATAAAATAGAGAGATGATCAGAAAATGGCTGCGCAATTATTTAAACTTATAATCGACGCTACTACTACAACAGATGTTGAAATCAATCCGGAAATCGAAAAATACTTCTATCCGCTGGAGGAAACTGACAGAACAGACGATGTTCTTACTATTCCGGCAACTAAGTTTATAGACGATGCCGGCGATATCATGACCGGTAATCTTACGACTGTTACTACAAACAATGGATATTATCTGTTATTTGTAAATGGTGTATTACAGCAATCTAGTCTGTATGTTGTTAGTGGTGACGGTTCCCAGGTTACTGTTAATGACGCAGAAACTATACCTGTCGGAGCTCCGATTACTCTAATTGTAACTAACTTTGCTCCAATCTCCGATTCCGACACCACAGTAACAACTTAATTATCAAATTTGGGGCTGTTGCATTAAACATATTCATGTCATCCTGAGCGTTAGCGAAGGATCTCATGCTGTTGAAAATATTAGATTCTTCAGGCTAACGCCTTCAGAATGACAGAACGCTAATCACTAATACGACAGCCCTTTTACATCTATGACCTGTTTCTTATACAATAAATAAGATATAAAATATGTATTTGTTTTGAGGTGCCCACTATGCTTGAAGTTAACACGCTTACTTTAAATCAGGAAAAGAATCTGTTAAATGCGGATGTCTATCAATATAATACTCTGTCTGACGGAGTCAAAAAAATTTATACAAATGATGATGAATTAATTCAATATGGCAACAGGGGCATTCTTGATCCAAATGATGTATCTTATTTCGGATTATTTATTAACGGAGTGCTGCAGCCAAAAGTTAATTATGAAATCCAAAAAGGCCTTCTCCTTCTTAAAACGGAGGATGTGCCTATAAAGGATTCTGCCATTATTATATCTTTTATTACTTTTGAAGATAAAAGTCCAAAACCAATAAAACTTAATTCTGCTTTAGCTGAGGGTATCCTTCCTTCCGGCGTAATTTCCGGCGGTCCTGTATCAGATACAGATATTTATATACGGGATAACATGAGTGATTACCTTCATTTGGAGAGCACTCTTTTGTGCGGACCTGCATGTATTTCCTCAGGTTGTACCGGTATTTGGGATTTCACCTTAACAATAAGTAATGTCAGCCATATACCCATTACGGATATTGTTATAACAGATACAATTTTATTGGATTTAATCACTAATATTAAAAATACCTCTGCGTCCTGCGGAAGCATATTGATACAGGATGGGATGATTACCTGGAATATTGATACTATGAACCCATATGAATCTGCCGCTGCTAATTTTAGAGTACAGGGTTTATTTCAAGCAGAGGGAATTCGTTGTATTGACAAAAGCAGGGCATATGGAAATACCGTCTTAGGTTCTGTAAACACTGATATTATTTGCATAAACCCTATCAATGTCAGTCAAGGCTTGGAACTCACTCAAACCATCACCTCAGGTCCTGCAAAAGTAAATGCTGATACTGTCCATACATGGAGGGTGGAAATAAAAATATCTAATCTTAGTGTTAATACTGTATCCAATATTCTGATAAGAGATATTTTATTCATTGATCAAATCAAATGTATAAAAATCATAAGTGTTTCTCACGGGGCAGCATATATATCAGGTAATGAAATCCTTTGGAAAATTAATGTGCTGAAAGAATCAGACGTCTCAGTTCTCATGGTAGATATCACAGGCTGTTTCTGCATAAACGGACGTAAATCTCTGGGTATTGCCTTAGGAGCAGGGTGTGTGGATACAAAAGAAATATTTTCTAATCTTTCTCAGGATTTTCAAATAGCAGTTTCTCCAAAAAATAATATAGTAAAAAAGCAATTATTATTACAAACCCATGTTTTAAATAAATATATGTCGGCATTATCAGGCTGTACTAAAAAATGGAATTATTATCTGTGTATAACTAACACAGATAATAAAATTATGAGAGATCTCATTGTAATAGATTATATTCTTTTAGATGAATTTAATAACATAACAATTAAATCTATAACTTCGGGTATAATATCTGTCTCTGACAACTCTGTTATATGGAAGATCGATGAGCTTTCGCCCTGTGAAACTTTTACTGCCGTTATTGAGGTTGACGGTTTGTTCAATGCCGCCGGATGCCGCTCTATTAACAGAGCGATTGCGGTTGGCTCAGACTCGGATTCATGTACTATATCTGATATAACTTCGGCATGTCCTGTTAAAGTTCTATCCCGATGCGAATACGCAGTGTCTTTTGAAAATATGAGTGCAGACATAGGAATACACAGGTTCTGCTGTTCAGAACCTTTTACCCGCAGCCGTCCGGTTATCAACTGCATATGCGACATTTCAAGTCTTAATATTTGTCCCCATTTTTGCTTATTGGAAAATTTATTATCTGTTTACAACATATCACACGGTGTTCATAGAAATAATAATTGTTCCGATATATTTGGCGATTTAACGGTTGAGAAGCATATTGTGTCAGGTCCCTCAGAAGTTAATGTAAATCAAATTAATACTTGGAGAGTTGAAATAAGAATATCAAATTATGAGCATGGTCCGGTTAATAATATTATCATGACAGATACATTACTGACGGATGAATTGACTTGCTTTAATCCCGTAAGCTTTACCAAAGGCGCTATATCTCAAAAAAACAATATAATAACCTGGAATATCGGAACTTTAAATTCCGGGAATACAGTTGTATTAACGGCAGAAATCACCGGCTCTTTTTATAAGAAAAACAATAAAATCCTTGATGTTTCCGATTATCAATATAATACCGTTTCAAATGGCATCAAAAAAGAATTTACTAATACCGATGAATTGTTAATATATGGAGACTATGGCATACCTGACCCAAGTACTGTATCCTTTTTTAATCTCTTTATTAATGGAGTATTACAGCCTGAAACTAATTATTATGTAGAAGCCGGTCTTCTTACCCTGACAATAGCGGAGCCGCCTAAAAAAAATGTACCCATTATTCTTGAATATTTAGTAATCAAAGATGATGACAATCAACTGCTCAAAGCAGAAACCTATCAGTATAATACCTTGTCAAACGGAGAAAAAACTTACACAGATGCAGACGAATTAACTGTTTATGGAGATAGGGGGATTCCGGATCCTAATCAAACTTCTTATAACCATCTTTTGTGAATGGAGTCATCCAACCAGGCATCAATTATGCCATTGAGCCAGGAATCCTTACACTGACAGTCGCATATGCTCCTATGGAAGGATCTCCAATATTAGTAAAGTTTATTTCTTTATATTTATAAAAGTATCAAATTATTATTTGGCCAAATGTGTAGGTTACACTTTAAAAAAAGTTCATATAATATAATGCGGTATAATATAATATAGAATATGAACTTTAAAATATATTGACAGGAGTTTATTAATGGGCGACAATACAAAACTTATGAGTATCGTTTTTAATTTAGAAGATCCCCTGTTAACAAGAGAATATCCGTCTGATATTGTCTTGTTTCAAACTTTTACCACACTTCAAACAAATACGCCTGTATGGACACCGGGTATTGATAAAAGTATTTTCCTCACTGCATTGCAGGTTTCTGCACCTGCTCCGCTGGTTGTACAATTAAACAGAGGAAGCAGTGCCGCCTTTATGTCAATAGCTCTTACCAATACCCTTGCCACCTATGGTATGAGCTTTCCCTCTCCAATTGAATTTAATCCGGATGAGATAATTTCCATTACAACCAGTATTGCGGGAACAGTCAATATTACTCTTTTAGGTTATGAGCTTTAACGCTTTGATAGGAAATTAAAGGAGAGTTATATAATGAAACATAGTATTCAAGCCGAGAATAACATACAGGCAGCTAACCGTCAAACACCATTAACTTTTAAAGAAAGTTCTGATGTCATTAAATATTATAGCTTAGGTATACAACCTTCAAAAACAATTCTTTGGACACCGGAACCACAAAAAAGTATTTATCTAACCTCTGTTCAAGCCTTCGCTCCATTAGCCGCATCAATTTTATTAGGTGATGATAATATCAATTTTTTATCTCTAAGAATAACACAGCCTTTTAGTACTGTAAGCCAAGCTTTTCCTTTATCCTTCAGTCTTGCAGCCGGTAATTCTCTTATGCTGAGTACTTCTGATGAGGAAATATCATGTAATACTTCCGGTGCTGCAGCCGCTGCTCAAGTTGACTATAACGGCAGAAGCGATTTCACTAATGTTAATAATGCAATAGGGCTTTCCGACGGGACTCTGGCTTCTCTAAGCTCAGGTTTGCTTATTCAAACCAGGGGAAGACTTGTCTTGGAATATAATATGTTACCAACGCAATACCGGTATTTAGAGATTGAACAGGTTATAATAAAATATTATTGCCGTCTTAGTTTGACGCTTGCTGTAGGCGTCAGTTCCATGATTCTTTATTGGCGGCCGGATAACCAGGCGGATTGGATTGAATTACAACAAATAAGCCGGTCTATTATTGGATCTGCAGACTATTTAACCAACCCGATCAAACATGATATTACCGATATGGTACTCGGAGCATCTGATCCTTGGGAGATAATCAATAATTTACAAACATCCTTTGTCGGAACACATACCGGTCTGGGTATTGGAAATACGGTACAGTTAGATGCTATAGAAATTGAAATCTGTATGGCAGGTAAAAATCAAATTACGGTTTTCGGATATGAAGCTTAGTTTAATGAAGATCGGTATGATTGAAGTTGCTTATTTCTGGTACTGTGCAGCTGTTTTGAAGTTACTCATTTACATTTTGTGTTATAACTTTTTTTGACATCATATCGAAACACCTATATAATAAATGCAGGTGCCTTTGCTTTTCTATCACAGTTACAGTCGGTAATGCCTATTTATTCCCTATTTTATATTTTGTATAAAAAGACATTCAAAATTTAGGTACTAACCATTTTTATGACATAACACGAAATTCAACATATTCCGATGTTGTAGGATAGATGAATTTGAATTTAACTTGGTGTTAAAGCTTTGAGAATACCTAAAATCTGTATGCATTGCTTTTAAAACCGAAAGCTGATTAGGGGTTTTTTGTTTCTTTTTTGCGCAGGAACATCTATAATAGAAGGGAAAATAATGACGGAAAAGGATGAAACACGTGTGGAAAGATAATATCATTGTAACGAATCGGAAGGAAGAAGTGCTATATGCAGGGTACAAGGTTCTGCCCTATATCAATCTGTGGAGTGAAGTGCCGTTCGCCTATCCGGAAGGAAAGGCGGAATCCGGTGATATATTGGTTTGTTTCACGGAGAAGCTTTTAGAGAAGCCGGAGGAAATGCAGGCTCTGAAGGAGATGAAAATCTTCGGAAAAATAGAAGATGTGCTGCAGAATATTTTGCTGGTTGCCTATGTGGATAACCGGGAAATCAAACCGCTTCTGAAACGTAATCTGACATGGAATGTGGATGGAGAAGGCGTGTTCCTCAATACCATTTATGAGAGAAATGAGATTTGTGTGTTTTATGAAAAGGATGTTCTGTTCTTTCAGGTAAACGGGCAGAGGCTGTGCTGGAACCGAAAGGATACAGAGTATGCTGCGGTTCTGATTAAAGACCGAGGAGTGAAATATTTCAGTACTGGTGCAGAAGAAAGAATCTCGCTGCATAATCTGCTTGATAGACAGCAATATCCGGCAAGGCTGGATCGGAATGGGGTCTGCGGTAAGCCGCTGCAGGAGTTCCTTCATAAAAAAGTCTACGAGAATGTACGGAAGCTTACGACAGACGGTGAAGAAGTATGTTTTGCTTGCAACGGAAGAGGGCTGACGCTGCGGAAGGAACTTCTTCCCATGGATGGAGCGGAGCATGTGGTCTACCTCTTTGAGGATTCCGGATCGATCATGGAAGAATTAGCAAAACAGTCAAAGAAGTATAAGATGCTGACCTCCGGTGAGATTGAAGGAATGGTATCCGGTATTGACTTCAATTCTTTCCGGTTCTGGGGGAATGAAGAGATCATTCGGGAAATGGGTCGTCTCCTGCAGAAGTGCAGCGTAACTAACACCACAGTTCTGTTGACAGGCGAAAGCGGTACGGGTAAGACGTTCCTGGCGAGAGAAATTCATAAAAAAAGTAAGCGCAGCCAGAAACCATTCGTACACGTGAATTGTGCAGCCATTCCCTATCAGCTCATCGAAAGTGAACTTTTCGGCTATGAAGAGGGAGCATTCACCGGAGCAAGAAGGGGTGGAAAGAAGGGCTATTTCGAAATGGCGCATGGAGGGACCCTGTTTCTCGACGAAATTGGTGAAATCCCGTTGGCGCTGCAAGGTAAGCTTCTGGAAGTGCTGCAGAGCAGAACCTTCTATCCGATCGGCGGTACCCAAAAATATGAGGCGGATGTACGCTTGATAGCGGCAACCAATAAGAATCTGAAGGAAATGGTAAAGGATAAAAGGTTCCGTGAGGATCTGTATTATCGTATCAATGTATTTCCGATTGAAATTCCGCCGCTGCGAAAACGTCAGGAATCCCTTTACAGTATCATTATGGATATTTTGCCGGATATCTGCAATCGGCTGGAAATCGAACCGCTACTGCTCAGCAGTCAGGCTTTTGAGAAGATGGTTCAGTATCCATGGCCCGGAAACATCCGGGAGCTTGAGAATATTTTAGAGAAGGCTGCGATTCTCAGTGACAGCAAAATCATTTTGCCGGAGGATGTCATGTTGTCGGAGGAAGAGCCGTTTACGGCGAAAGCGATGACTCTGCAGGAGGTTCGGGAACGGGCGGAGCGTGAGGCAATCGAAAATGCTCTGCAGATATTTCATGGAGATAAGAACAAGGCGGCGCATTATCTGGGCATTGGCAGATCTAATATGTTTGAAAAAGTAAAGCGTTACCATATTTCAGCTGAGGAGATGGATGGCGATGATTTTTAATAAGATAAAAGACAGAATCGGTAATTACGACGGGTCCATAGGGATTTGTTATATCGACCTGCGAACCGGAAACAACTGCAGCGTGGGAAATTGTGATGTTTTTCCGGCTTCAGGGATGGTGAAGCTTCTGGTGTTGATTGAGTCCTTCCGCAGAATTGAAGAAGGAACCTTGAAAAAAACGGATCGATATATTTTGAAAGAGGAAGATTATCCGAAATCAATGGAAAAGACATATGGTGCGCTGGAGTATCTGCATGTGGGGACGGAAGTGACTGTGGAGGACCTGTATAAATTGAATGCCATCACCAGCGACAACATGGCATTTAATATTTTGCTGAAACTGTTCGGGCAAGAAGAGGTGAACCGCACAATCCGGAAATATGGGTGCAGAAAGACCAGAATCAATCGTGCTTTGCTGGATGACAAGGAATCGGCACGCGGAGTGAAAAATTATGTTTCGGTGCAGGAGATCGCAAATCTACTCCTTAGGATGGAAAATGGGCAGATCATATCTCGGAATGCCAGTCGGGAAATCTTAAGCATTCTCTGCAATCATCAAAAGGTGCGGATTCTTCCTTATTATTTCGGTGAAAATATGGAGATCGCACACCACAGTGGTTTCGATGAAAGGGAGATCATGGATATGGGAATCGTATACTGTGAAAATCCGTTTATACTCTGTATGGCTGCCAGTGCGGATAATACAAGGGATGCGGAGAGCATCATGCGAGACATTACCTGGATGTGCTACGAGCATTCAAAACAGCTGAACCAGAATAGAATAATCGAGTCCGGAATGTTGGACTAAGTCCGGAAAGTTGGATTGAAAAATGCGAAGTGAAAAACGAATGATGCATTGTGAAGCTTTCATGTCGGTTGATTGAATCAACATGAAAGCTTTATTTTTTAAGGATTTTGAGCCCTGGGATGACACATGTTGAAAAGAATGATTTCTGAACCTTATTTTGGCATGTTTATTGCTTAATATAGTGACAGTACTTATAAAAAATTCTAACAGGAGATTTAGAAATGGAAAAAGTGGAAAAGAAAAAAGTGAAACTTGCGGCACCGGATACGCTGATCATCGTAGCAGCATGCGTATTGTTAGTTGCTATCCTGGGTTGGATTATTCCATCCGGTACCTATGACTACCAAGAAATGGAAATTAACGGAAGGATCAGAAATATTGCAATCAACGGCACATACCAACAGATTGATAAGACTGAGGTAACGACTACCAGCTTCCTTGGATTCTTCTCCTCTCTGTACAGAGGTTGTGTAGGAGCTGCAGATGTTATCTTCATGATTATATGCTGCTGTGGTACATTCGGTACGGTGGTTAAAACACATGCTTTCCACGCAGGAATAGGAGCGATGATCAAGAAAATGAACGGTAAGGAAATCCTGATCGTTCCTGTATTGATGTGCATCTTCGGTTTCGGCGGTTCCGTATTTGGTATGGCATCCGAGTTCTATGGATTCTACCCACTGATCGTAGGTCTGGGTGTAGCTATGGGATACGATGCGATGTTTGGCTTCGCCATCATTGCTGTTGGTGAATTCGTAGGTTTTATGGGAGGTACTTTGAACCCTTATACAGTAGGTATTGCACAGGCAATCGCCGGAGTAGAATTGTATTCCGGCATCGGATACAGAGTATTGTGCTGGGTTGTTTTCATGAGCATTTCTATAGTTTTCGTTCTGGCATACGGCAGAAAGATTAAGAAGAACCCACAGCTGTCTGTAGTATATGGTGAAAAGAATCCACATGCATTCAGCCCGGATGAACTGGACGTTGTAAACTTTACTTCTAAAGATGCGCTGATTCTGCTGGACGTAGCGGTGACTTTAATCATTCTGATGTTTGGTCTGATCAGCTGGGGCTGGGGATATGAACAACTCTGCGGTCTGTTCCTGATCATGTCCATGGTTGCAGGCATTATCGCAAAGTGGTCTCCAAACAGATGGTGTGCAGAATTTATCGACAGTGCAAAGGTAGCTCTGTGGGGCTGCATTCTGACAGGTATTGCGAATGCAATCACTGTAGTAATGCAGGATGCCAAGATTATGGATACCGTAATCTATGCATGCGGAAACCTGCTGGAAAATGCACCGGAAATGTTATCTGCACAGCTGATGCTGATCGTACAGACTCTGATCAACTTCTTTATTCCATCCGAAACCGGTCAGGCTGCAGCATCCATGCCTATCATGTCTCAGTTGGCTGATATTTTGGGTGTAACCAGACAGACAGCCGTACTGGCTTACCAGTTTGGCGGAGGTTTAACGAACATTTACTGGCCTACTGCTGATATTGTTATCATCTGCGGTCTGGGTGGAATCTCTCTGCAGAAATGGTACAAGTGGTTTACGCCGCTGTTCCTGATGCTGTTCCTAGCACAGGTAATTCTTCTGGCGATTGCAACCGTAATCGGTTACTAATCAAAATTCTGTAAAAAGAATATATGGGCAGGCTCTCCTTTGAGAGAATCTGCTCATCTGCATACCTACAAGTTTTTGAATATACATGGGAGGTAAGAATGAACAACAATGAAAAGGGAAATCTGATTCGCCTGTTTGATATCGATGATGATTTCATTATCGATCTAAAATATGCAACTGCGGATAATTTTACAGGTGAGAAGATTTATAATTCGGCGGAATGTTACATGGATCGACATACTGCTGAGATTTTAATCAAAGCAAGGGATATCTTTAAGAAGGATGGCTACAGAGTCAAGATTTGGGATGCTTATCGTCCGATCAGTGCACAGGCAAAATTCTGGGAAGTCATGCCGGATGATAATTTCGTGGCCAGACCACCGGATATGTCTAAGATCAAAGTGTTCAGACCAACGCATATGAACGGTATGTGTGTAGATGTTACGCTGACAGATAATGATGGAAACGATATTGAAATGCCGACGTATTTCGATGATATGACAGAACGTGCATCACTTTTGTACAGCGGTCATACCGAAAATGGGAAAAAGAACGGAAGATATCTGAAAGAAGTCATGGAAAGAGTCGGATTTCAGGGTTATGACGGGGAATGGTGGCATTTCTACGATGTAACAACAGAGCCGACGCCGTTTATGGATTTTCGGATTTAATTGCCGAATTTAAAATAAAAGAAAGGTACGAAATAGCAGGAAAAGGAAACAGTTATGACAGATGGAATTTTAACCTCTTATATGAATACGTGGAAGAATTGGAATAAGATGAGCAGTGTGATGGGTAAACGGGAATTTTGGTCCTCTGTGCTGACTGCATTGGTTATCCTGGCGGTTCTTCTTTGGTTTGCAGATAAGATTTCAATCCTGGGTTTTCTACCCAAGATCTTTTCTCTGGTGAATCTTCCTGCCTTTTTTACGGCAACGGTTCGCCGGTTGCACGATGTAAACAAATCAGGGTGGTTTCTGTTGTTCATATTTTTACCGATTGCTGGTGCACTGGGTATTTTTGCGTTCACGATTTTCGACTCGGATCCAAAATCTCGGTTTCGATAGATTCGATAGAATGGAAAGAACAGCTTATGATTTTTGTAAATATACATCTTAAACAGAAAAAGTCGCTTCGGATCAAACACGAAGCGACTTTTTCTGTTGGAATCATGTCCTACCGGTTGCAGAGTCTTAAAGAAGACAAATAACATTAAAGGTTATGCTCAGAAAATGTTTGAACAGATGTAGAATGCTTAATTTAAAGTTTATACAGAAAATGAATATAAGCATATAAAAAGGTATATGACACACATAATTTTATTGTATCATATTCTTAATAATTATAAAATAAGCAAAATTATGTATTTAATATACTTAAATTTGCTAATATTTTTTTATACTTCTTTTTGATAGTATAAATATAAGTAAAAATTATGAGTGCCATGCCTACCAATAAAAAAGTCTTGGCAGGAAATCGGTTCCTTAAGCAGAAAGGTATTGGCTACAAAAAAAGGAGGAATAGTACATGTCAACTGAAAAAGAAAACAAAAATTTGTCAGAAGAGACAAAAGAGGTGGAAATTTCAAAGGAAGATAAAAATGTAAAATCGTCCCTGATGAAAAAGGGCCGTAAGACAATTGGATACCTGCAAAATTGCAAGGACGAGGGAAAGAAGCTGGTACAGGTGTGCCCGGCTAACAGAGATCAGTACTTTGCAATGGCTGCTGAAATGGCAGGATGTGATATTCTGCGTCTGACTACTCCAGGCGAAAATATCGAAATGCAAATTGCGAACGCTCCATGGTGGATTCGTACTGTACGTGATGCTGCTAAATACATTCATATTAATTTTTATATGCAGACTCCGACATATTATTCCAAGGAAGAAGCTTTGAAATACGGTTCCATTTATATGGCTAACGGTGCAGATTCTCTGCTTGTTATGGGAATAAGCAACGAAACACTTAAATACATGTCTGACAACCATCTGGTGGTGTTTGGTCATGTGGGTGCTCTGTCAGGATGGCAGACCAGCAAGTATGGATATAAACGATTGGGTAAGACTTCTGAAGACGCTATGAAAGTTTTCAGGCAGGCCTATGAATATCAGGAAAATGGGATGATGGCCATGACTATTGAGCTTACTCCTATCGAAGTTACCAATGCAATTGCTAAGAAGTTACGTGTTCCTGTAATTTCTATTGCTGCAGGTGGTGCAGCTGATGGTTCAGAGATGGTGGACTTCGACACTTTCAACATGATGCCATCCCTTGCTTCTCATGCCAAAGTCTATGCTGATTTCTTCAGGTGGGCTGCTACAGCATATGGCGGCTGGGCAAATGATGTCCGAACAGGAGCATATCCTGAGGACAAGCACGGTTTCCATATGGAAGAGAAAGAACTTGATAAGTTCCTGAATCTATTAGAGCAGAAATATTAATAGTAATTGATAAACCGGAAGGTGAAGATATGAATATTGATGCTCAAACTATCTATTCAATGGCTGAAAAAAGCACCCTTGGGTTTCATGTCTTCCCGGTCCTGATAAAGAATAATCTGTTATAATAATCCCCCGGGAGTTAAGTATATTCCGGGGGATTGCTTTATCTCGTAAGCAGCATATTAACCCATCAAACGCAGTATAAGTTCCTGCTTTGAAGAAACTTGCATCTTTTTATATATGTTTGAAATGTGTTTATAAGTAGTTGATTTTGAAATATACAGAGACTTACTAATAGTTTCCGGAGTAAGCCCCTGACATAACATATTAGCGATTTCCACTTCTCTTGGAGTGAGATTTGTCGTTTCCCACGGAGTTTGATTTATAGTTTTTCGACTTGTTTGCTGTGAGAAAAAATTTTTATGTAAATTATTTAAAATTGGCAGTAAAAGGTAAACAATATTACATTCATCATCTTTAAAATTCTCATTTTTTGTTTTATCAAGGGAAAATACAGTTCTTGGCATTCCGTTTAAATCGAACAGGGGAAACCCAAGGGAGTATTTAATACCGCGTGAATGAATATATTCAGGAACAAATTCGGCTGAAGGTTCTTTTTCCCAGGAAATAATGCTGATTGTAGGTTTTTCAGGTTTTTCACGCAAGTCTTTATCAAGACGATAACGACCGCTGTCAGTTTTTGAGTAGTATTCAAGATACAGGCTACTCCATTGTTTGTCTATATTCATAAGATATTGATTTGTTACTTTCCTGTTTCCATCTAAGAAGTACACAAGAGACTGATCAAATTGGCATAAATTTTGAAGACCGGTCAAAACTTTAATAGAGAAAGCTTTAAGCTCATGTGCACTGCTGCATGAAAGAATGAAGTCATAGATTTTTTCCCAAGGTATATTCATGTTATACTCCATAACAATTATCTCCAATCTCCAATATATTCTAAAATCTTTCGTTAGTATAATACTAAGGTATAAATTAATTTTATTAGAGGCGCCTGTAAATGTCAATAGTAGAAAGATATATTCAAGTTTTTTTAAAATAAAGACGTAGAGCCATGATTATAAAAATTAGCAGATATAATGTTCATACTTTGAATGGGCATTTTTTGTTTTATTTTATTGCAAAAATTTATAAGGTATAGTACAATAGCAAGAGAACATACATTCGGTTAAGAAATCTAAAGTGGATAAAAGAAAGGAAGTGAGAGGTAAAGAATGAAGAACAGAACCTACATATCAATAGACTTAAAATCATTTTATGCTTCT
>ENA-UOOR01003489-UOOR01003489.1-fermentation-metagenome-genome-assembly--contig:-NODE-3489-length-13807-cov-3.311518_pt1 | contig 13807 bp, 11 predicted proteins | sample MGYA00245780_ERZ724029 | MGnify/ENA primary metagenome ERZ724029 (study PRJEB28704, sample SAMN03018315) | fermentation metagenome | biome: anthropogenic terrestrial biome; feature: soil; material... | reverse complement strand
GCCAGTCTTAGCTTGAATCATCTCTTTTTGAATAGTAACTAGCTCTTGCAGACTGGCATCAGTTTTTACATTTTCCAAGTCATTATCTCGCTGTAAAACTAGATCATAGTTAGGATGTGCGATGGTTGTTGCTTCACCATCAAGTATGTAAGCATAACCAGTTTCACCGAACCCGACGTCGGCAATTGTTGCACAGAGAGCTTGACCAGGTAAAAAGCCAACTAAACCGATGTAGTTGCTGGCTGTAACAGGTACAGCAACTGCGACGACCATATTGTCGTCAGTGGCAGGCTTAAAAGGAGTGGTGATTATTGTCTGCCCAGCTATCAACCCGTCATAATATGGCTGCTTGGAAGCATCGAGTGTTTCTCCGCTAGGCAAAATCAGAGCACCGTCGCTCTGCAACATGCCGATGTAAAGCAAACTATTCTCACTCGCTTCACGCTGCAGGTAGGCCCGTTGACTGGCTCTGCTTGCTTTGTCATCAAAGTTACGTGCAATGCCATCAGCTATCTTGCGCCAAGAATCTAGCTGAGTTGCGACCAGATCGGCTGTATCTTCTGACTTTGACATAAGTAGCTCGTGTAACGTGCCGGTTAAGGCTGTTTGTGCCTTAGAGAAGGTAACTAGGCTCAAGATAAATGTTGCTACTAATACGAGGGCTGTTATCGCTATAGCAGCTGTTTGTTTAATACTCTTCATTGACCACGCCTTCTTTCGCTAGATAATTAAGTCAGGGGCTCGCACATTCCACAATAAGGAAGAGGGGTTCCAAATACACTGATTTTGTTTGTTTGAACAATAATATTCTACGCGTATTTTCAAATACCTCTCACTTGAGTAATACTTACAGCCTCCGACAGCAGAAATATCCGCAGGGGCAGGCCCTTTATTATCATTCGGCACCCGAAGTATGTGCAAGTATGAAAGCGAGGCCCATGGCGAGGCCTCGCTTTTACGTAGAGAATTTTGGCTGTATATTTGGCCAAATAACATGGCACTAGCGATTGGTTAGGAGTAAGCCAAGGCTAGCTTTCTGCTATCACCTTAATACACTCTCTGAGCCCAGCTACGATGGTCTCTAGTGGCATGCTGGGAGTATTGGCAGGTTTGCCGGTTACCTGCTCGGGCAGGTAAGGAATGTGAATGAAACATGATTTGATGTTGAGCTTGTGGGCAACAACGTGGTGACGCACGGAATAGGCCATGAAGTTGCAGAGGTAAGTACCGGCTGTATAGGAAAGGGCGGCCGGAATGTGGGCCTCGTTCATGGCGGCTACCATTTGCATGACGGGCAAGGTGGTGAAATAGCCGTCGGGGGCACCCGGGGCGATCGGCTCGGCTGCTTTAACAACTCCAGCGTTGTCTTTGCCATTCATGAGGTTGATGCCGATGTATTCGGGGGTTATTTTGGCGCGGCCACCGGCTTGGCCAATACTAATAACGACATCGGGTTGATGCTCTTCCAGGGCAGCAACGAATTTGGGTAGAACAGCGTCCCAAACGACGGGTAGTTGTGCGCTGACGACCTGGGCACCACCGATGGTTTGCCCATGCAGTTGTTTGACAGCTTCCAGCGCAGGGTTGATGGTCTCGCCCCCGAAGGGTTCGTAACCGGTGAGTAAGATTTTCATTGTTTGTGCCTCCAATTTTGATGTGTGTTTTTTCAATGTGTGGATAAAAGCGCCGTAAGGTGCTCCAGGCGGCTGGGGCCGCTTTGAAACAGGTTGTGCAAGGCCTCGCCGCAATCGGGGTGACGATACCAAGTGGGGCCGTAGGTGTCAGCTAGGCTACCGGCAAAACGGGCACCAACTTGCATACCGCGCCAGGTATCGAAGGCGTTACGCATATGCCCCATATCGATTACTTGCGCGCTAGGAGGGTGCTTCACGCCTAAGGCATGCTCAAAAATTGTAGCCCAGTTATTCCGACCAAGGCAGCGGTCGACTGCAAAACAAACGCGGGCTGCGGCTAGGCGCAGACGATATAACTGACGCAAACGGCAAAAAGCCTGTAAGTCATCAGAGGCGGCAGCAGAGCCCAAAATATCGTTACGCCAGGTAGCTGTTGCCATTAGGCCAGTGAACAACTCGGCATACGCGGCATCGAGTGCCGGATCGAAAAGCCGACGGTAGAGCCAATCGTGCTTAGGGCTCAGCAGCAAGCGTGGCATAACCATGCCACCTAGGCCAAGTATGTTTTCAAAGGCGTCAATACCGGCTACAGGGCTGATACAGACGTATATTTCTTCCGGCACGCGCACCGGAAAGGCCAGAGATAGTCGTGACGACAGCTCTTGATTTACCTCCAGCGCCAAATTAGGCTGATGAGTGACGTCAAGGCCAAGATGATATAAGGTATCTTCCATAGCAGGAACAAGCTCGGCGGCTGGGAAAAGGGCCCGATAGGTCTCTCCCCTCAGGTAATTTTCTAATTGCCAACGATCGGCCATAGGTTGCTCGATTGACGCCAAGGCCTGCAAATAGGCTGATGCTGTTTGCTCAAGGTAGGCCTGGGCCGCATGTTTGAGCAGAATAGGATCCAAGCCAGTTGTGAATGCATACATACCCAGTGGGGTATCAAAGCCGAGTTCGGTGACTAAGGTGTTCAGTTGTTGCCAACGCTCCTCATAAAGCAGGGCTAGTTCGGCAAGCAGTATGTTATTGGGGCGCGTTGGCAGCGGCTGGCCTGGGCTTAGGGCATCATGCTCGGCCCAAGTGTGCGGCCAACTGAGCTGATCATAATAGCGGGCAAGTTTTTGATCGAACGGCAATAAATGGCGACGTATAAAGCCGCTGGCTATAAAGCCAAATAACCGACGTAGTTGGTCGGCTTTCGACTTAGTCTGCAGCTCATTACGCAGCCCGGTCACGGTTTCTAAATCAAAAATAGCGGCAGCCTCAAAGGCTTGGTTAAGCGAAATACTAGGTTTGATTGCCCGATGGTGATTGTAAAGGTTTTTGTAAAACCTCTGCAAGAAACTCTCCGCACGTTTGATAAGGGCGGTTAGATCCAAGCGTCATCACTCCTTTGCCTTGGCCTCCCAAACCAACCATTCATGAGAGAGACATACTCCCCTAGTTGTTTATTCCACGTAGCTCTCACCTATCCCTTTCAAACGCACAAAATTGCTTCTATATGATGCAAACAGTTCAACGAAGTGCCTTGAATGTCCCAAATAGCCACTGGTATTGCGTTCCTTAACACAAGGGTGGCGCTAGATTTATTTTTTAAGGGCAGCAGGAACGTAGGTTTGCATAAAGAATTATCGTATTGGAAGCACTGTATTCTGTATACAGTGGGATCAGTGCCTCTAACCTAATTCAACCGAGGAGGTGAAAACAGATGAGTTTAGTAGAAGGTAATATCTTTGGGTTCTGGATGTTCATCGTTATCTCTGTAGTTGCTGTTTGGATTATGACTCAATCAAAGAATGGCAAGTTTAAGGTAACGCTACGCCGTATCAATGGTCTGGAAGCATTGGAAGAGGCCGTTGGTAGAGCCACCGAGATGGGAAAGCCAGTTCACTACACACCTGGTTTGGGCGACATCGTTGATAACAAAGCTGCCGAAACTTTTGCCGCTATGGAGATTCTCACCTACGTAGCTGATCTATCGGCGAAATACAGTGCAGAGCTAATTGTTACCATCCGCCAGCCAAACGTCTTCCCCCTAGCACAAGAATCGGTGAAGCAGAGTTTTGTGGCGGCTGGAAAGCCTGATATGTATCAGGAAAACACGGTACGCTTTATCTCCAGCAACCAGGATGCCTATACTTCAGGCGTTGTCGGCATATTGCACCGTGAACAAGCTGCAGCTAACATCATGGCTGGTCTGTTTATGGGTGAGTCGCTGCTGTTGGCCGAGGCTGGCGCGCAAATCGGCGCGATGCAGATCGCCATTACTGCGTCTACAACACAGTTGCCTTTCTTCGTGGCCGCTTGCGACTACACCATTATCGGTGAAGAGTTGTTTGCAGCCGGTGCCTATGTATCGCAAGACAAGGTCAAAATGGGTGGTATCGCAGCGCAGGACTATATTAAGTTGGCCGTTATGGCTGTGATTGTGCTCGGCACGATTCTGTCGACTTCCGGCAGCGATTTCATTCGCGTACTCCTGACAAAGTAACTAACAACTAATCTTACTTCACCCAGAAGGAGGTGTAACTCATGCGCAAAGAAGTACCAATGCTAATTACTTTTGTGGTTGCCATCATTGTCATGCTTAGTTCCATTACTACCGGGCCATTACCTGATGTCTTTAAGAATCATATCAGCCCGTGGATGACAATTGTCTCAGCTTTCGCCGTTGGGCTTGCTTCGGTTAACCTAACACGCGTGCATGGTCAGAAGATCTCTCGCAAACGCGATGGTTGGGTTTATAGCCTCATCCTGTTAGGCAGCATGTTCTTCTATGGCATCTTCCGCTCCTATATCGAAATCAACCCAAGCAATATGGCGGCGGCGGAGAACTATGCCCTATGCTATAACCACATTCTATCGCCACTATCTTCTGGTATTTGGGCTTGTCTGGCCTTCTACGTGGCATCATCTTCATACCGTGCTTTCCGTGCCAGGAGCATGGAAGCCACTATACTACTGGTTTCTGCGGTGGTAGTTATGCTAGGCGCTGCTCCGATCGGGGCGCAAATTTGGAGCAAATTCCCTGCAGTTCAACGTTGGTTGATGAACGTGCCCAACATGACGGGTCAACGCGGCATCATTATTGGTGCGGCTATCGGTAGTTTTGTCACGGCCTTACGTGTTTTACTCGGTATTGAACGAGGACACCTTGGTGGCACTCAATAAGCTAGCATGTAAAGAAAGGAGGTGCCTGGAACATGAATTGGATTAATAAGCTGCAAACGATTGACCGCAGAATTATCTATATACTGCTGCTGGTGGTGTGCGCTATTCCTTTGGTCAAACCACTCGGAGTTCCCCTACAAGTAACCGACATGACAAGAGACGTCTATGACATCATCGAAGGACTCGAGCCGGAAAAAGATGTCGTTTTGCTTTCTTTCGACTATGCCCCCGGAGCCGGTCTTGACGCTCACATAGTTCCGGTGGCTGTGGTTGAGCATTTAGCCCAACGCGGTATCAAATGGGTAAGCGTTTCTTTTAACCCAGAAGGCCCAATGATGGCTGACTTGATCATTAAGGATCTTGAAAGTCGCGGGTTTAAATACGGCATCGATTTTGCAAACTTGGGGTATTTGGCGGGACAGGAAACCGCCATCCGCCTCTTTGCCCTCGATTGCCTAACTATCACAACCGACACTCGCGGTAATAAGACGACTGATTTACCGGTTATGCAGGGAATCAAAACAGCTAAAGACTTTGCATTCGTGCATCAGTTTACGTCTGATGATCCGGCAATGTGGATCCGGCAGGCTGTTGACCCAATGGGCTTGCGTTATGCAGTTGGTATTGTAACTGTAAGTGTTCCTTCGGCTATGCCTTACTATAACTCTGGACAGATCAAGGGCCTCTTAGGAGGGCTTAAGGCAGCAGCGGAATATGAAACACTACTTGGCAAACCTGGTCGTGCAGTGGCTATGATGGACGCACAATCGATGGCCCACCTGCTGATCATTGGCTTTATTTTCTTGGGTAACCTCGGTTACTTCCTAGGTAAAAAGCAAGGAAAGTAGTCACTAACTGATTATAAACATCTTAACTGAGGAGGTGACATGATGAGTATTTCAATGAACATTTGGCATTGGACTGCGGCCATATGCATTCTTGCTATGTGGACATTCCTGTTTAAAGAGAATCCTATCTTCCGGATAGCTGAACACGTTTTTGTAGGTGGCACCGCCGGTCATGCTATTGGCATGGCTGTGGGCAACATCTATCGCTATGGGTGGAACCCTTTGGTGCATAACCAGCAATTATTGCTATTTGTTCCGATAATTCTAGGTGTCTTGCTTTATTCTCGGTTCATTCCGAAGATAGCGTGGCTGAGCCGCTGGCCGGTTGCTTTTCTAGTAGGTGTTGGTACCGGACAATCTATCTACACCTCTCTGCGTACTCAAGTAATCAACCAGAGTCTAGGGGCAATGGTACCGCTATCCGGCGATACCGTGGGAGTTACAATAAACGCCTTAATTGGCATAGTTGGCTTACTGGCTGTGCTTTCCTACTTCCTATTCTCCATCCCCCAATCGGGAGCGTTGGAGAAGTTCTCTAGGGCTGGACGCTGGATTATGATGGTGACCTTTGGTGTTTCCTTCGGTAACGTGGTCTCCGGTCGTATTTCTGTATTGCTGGGAGAGCTGACCAGGATACTCGGCGATTGGTTAGGCATGCTATAGGCTAGGCGATATACGGATACAAAAACGCGCCTCCTTTGTGGGGGCACGTTTTTTGTATCTAGATTTTGTTTTTGTGCTCAACGATGGCACGAATGAAATCGCGGAACAAGGGATGAGCATAATTAGGACGCGATTTGAACTCTGGGTGGAACTGCACACCGACTAGCCAGGGATGGTCGGTAACTTCGATCATCTCGACTAGTTTGTCGTCGGGCGAGGTACCACTAATCTTGAGGCCCGCAGCCTCAAATGCCGAACGATATTGGTTGTTAAGCTCATAACGATGCCGGTGGCGCTCGTAGATAACTTCGTTTTGGTAAGCGGCATGCGCTTTAGTGTCGGCTTGCACCTTACAAGGGTAAGTGCCGAGACGCATGGTACCGCCAAGCTCGTTGACCTCTCTTTGCTCGGGGCGGAGATCGATCACAGCATGGGTAGTGTCTGGGTCGAACTCGCTAGAGTTAGCATCGGTCCAGCCTAGGCGCTGACGTGCGAAAGCTATGGCCGCTAACTGCATACCGAGGCAAATACCGAAAAAGGGAATATTGTGCGCCAAGGCATAGGTAATGGCATGTAATTTCCCAGCTACACCACGGTGGCCAAATCCACCGGGAACGATAATGCCGTCGGCTTCACGCACGGCGGCCGGCAAGTCGCCGTTATCTAGGGCTTCGGAATCAACCCATTCGATGTTAACCTTAACATTGTTGGCAATGCCGGCATGATAAAGTGCCTCTGCAACCGACAGGTATGCGTCGTGTAAAGCAACGTATTTGCCGACTAAAGCAACTGTTACTTCTTCCTTAAGGCCTTTAATCTGCCCAACCAATTGACGCCAGTCTTTCAGATCGGGAGGACCACAGGTGAGCCCCAGCCTGGAAATAACAATGTCATCGAGATGTTGCCGTTCTAGTAACAGTGGCACCTCATATATGGAAGCAACATCAAGATTCTCAATTACGTGTGCGGCCTGGATGTCGCAGAAAAGCGCCAGTTTGGCCTTGATTTCAGCCGAGAGTGGTAATTCGCTACGGCAGATAATAACGTCGGGCTGGATACCGATACCGCGCAGCTCTTTGACACTATGCTGGGTAGGTTTAGTTTTTAGCTCGCCCGATTTGCCTAAGTAAGGGACGAGGGTGACGTGGAGATACATGACGTTGTCGCGTCCGACATCGGTGCGCATTTGACGAATGGCCTCTAGGAAAGGCAAGCTTTCAATATCGCCTACAGTGCCACCAATTTCAACGATGACAACTTCTGCATCGTGAGCTTTCGCTACGCGGTGCATACGCTCTTTGATTTCATTGGTGATGTGGGGGATTACTTGCACCGTTCCACCTAGGTAGTCGCCGCGGCGCTCTTTGTCGATTACGGTTTTGTAGATTTTGCCGGTAGTTACATTATTGATGCTTTGTAAGTTTTCGTCGATGAAACGCTCATAGTGCCCAAGGTCTAAGTCTGTTTCGGCTCCGTCTTCGGTGACAAAGACTTCTCCATGCTGATAGGGACTCATGGTACCCGGGTCTACGTTGATATAAGGGTCGAATTTGAGAACATTAACTTTGACGCCGCGTCCTTTTAGCAGGCGACCTAATGAGGCAGCCGTAATGCCCTTGCCTAATCCAGAGACGACGCCGCCGGTGACAAAGATAAATTTCGCCATTGGCCATTCCTCCTGCATGCTGACAGTTCCATACGCAAATACGTTGCTATTCTAGTCATAGGGGATAAGTTTTGTCAAGGCAACAAGGCGCGTATGTGCGCCTTGTTAATACTTACTAGTTTTCCGGTTCTTCCTCTTCCTCGTCTTCTCCTAAGTCTTCTTCTGCCTCTGCTTCAAGCAACTCGTCGTCGATAATTATTTCTTCCTCTTCATCGACATCAATGGATTCTTCTTCCTCTTCCTCTTCTTCTTCGTCTGGTACTAAACATTCATCCTCATCTTCTTCGAGATCCTCATCTGCTTCTTCATCCCAAAGATAGTCGGCTGCTTTCGGCTGGTAACTGCGCTCGTTCGGTCCGTCCGAGCCGAGTTTACTAGCAGGCTTAGGTGCCCAGGCCTGCAAGCCCCACAAGCCCTTACCCAGAAAGTCAAAACGACTGTCTAAGTTGATCTCGGTATGAATTTGGGCTAGCTTGGTACCAGATATTGCTGTGTCTTGGCCCATGCGTTCTAAAACTGCAGTGATTAGTTCGCGGTAATGCATAGGCTCTTTTCTCTCACGCAGAATCTGATAGGCAACATCGGTCTCGCTTAAGACTGCTTTCTTCTTGTTTTCCATTTGCCCTTCCTCCCTTGCCCTCAAGGCGAAGTTGTGCTTAGTTTTGGCTAATTGGTTCAAAACCTTTCTCGGTGATTATACACAAAAATCGGGGTAAAAAACCTTCTTACTGGTTATTTTTCATTATATTTGTGTTACAACGCAATGAGAAGCGGAAATGGGAGCCGGGAAGTGTTTACGCCAACCGTTTAGCCATTTCCTGGGCAATATAACTGGCTACTTGAGGGGGTAAGGTGCCGGAACCGAAACCGGCATCAAAGCCCAACTCGAGGGCCAATTCATGTGAAATACGTGGGCCACCGCAAATAAGCAGCACACGCTCGCGCAGACCTTCAGCTTCCAGAATCTCGACCAGCTGGGTTAGGTTCAGAATATGCACGTCTTTCTGAGTTACAACCTGGGAGACAAGAATAGCATCGGCGGCCAGCTCGCGCGCTTTTGCTACCAGTTCTTCGTTTTGTACTTGGCTACCAAGGTTATAGACGCAAAGCTCTGGATAGCGCTCAAGACCCGGGTTACCGGCATATCCTTTCATATTCATAATAGCATCAAGACCAACAGTATGGGCATCATCGCCGGTGCAGGCCCCAACGACGACTAAGCGGCGCCCGATATGCTGCCTGATGAAGTTATTGGTGGTGTCAAAATCCATGTGCACTGTGCTCACTTGAGGTACCCGGATCGCAGTAAAATCGATGCTGAGGGGACATTTGGCATAGGCCACGATAAAGGTAAAGCCTTCGCCCAGATCGGCCAAGTGTACGATGGAAACCGCTTGGAAACCCATCTGCTGCAAAAGCTGTTTGGCGGCTTCAATAGCCTCCGGGCCAATGGGCACGGGCAGGGTAAAGGAAAGTTGCATGGCACCATCGCCTAAGGAATCGCCATAGGGACGAACTTGCGTTAAGTCGAGCTGCATTATGCCTCACCTCCGGCTTTCTGCTGCTTGAGCGACTCTAACATAGGCACCAGCAAGGGGTTGTAGTAATCGGGTGCTTGCTTAACCACCCCGGCTAGCCCCTTTCCTCCCACACGGCTGCGCTTGACATCGGCAAACAAGCCTTGCTCGATAGCTGCCATAAGGCCAATCTTAGCAACATGTGTAAGTAGCTCCAATGCTTTACTGAGCACCCGGTCGGCACGCTGCTCTAGGCGGCCACCCGGCTTAAAAACTATTTCATCGGTGAGGTTACGAGCCGCATTCATCACATAGCGGGCATTCTGCAAGGCTAAGAAACGGTCGTGCAAGAACGGTGTATGAATGGCTTCTGTGAGCATGCCCAAGAGCTGAATGCCTTGCCCTGTCATAACGCCGACAAGGTTAAACATCCCATTTAACAAGTAGCCTTGAAAAACGTCGCCAGTCATATGTTTAGTTGGCGGCATGTATTTGAGCGTTGCCTTGGGGAAAATCTGACGCGCCATGGTGGCTTGGGCCAATTCCCAGAGAAAACTATTCTCGATATTGGGATCGATTTCAAAAGCATGACCAAGTCCTAGCTGCTCGTGCCGCAAACCGGCCATCAGTCCGAGCTGCTCGTTGATGAATTGGGAAGCGAGCACCGTATGGGCTGCTTCCAGGGCATCGGCTGTCGTTAAGTAATTGTCTTCTCCTGTATTGATAATAATGCCCGCATAGGCATTAATTAGTCGCGAGAAAAACTGGTCGACCAGGGTGCGCTGCATGTTGATGTCGCGGAAGAGGATGCCATACAAGGCATCGTTAAGCATCATATCGAGGCGTTCTACTGCACCCATGGCGGCAATTTCGGGCATGCATAGACCGCTGCAATAATTGACAAGGCGAATGTAGCGGCCAACCTCGGCAGAAACTTCATCGAGCGCCTGGCGCATGAGGGCGAAATTGGCCTGGGTGGCATAGGTACCGCCGAAACCTTCGGTAGTGAGGCCGTAGGGAACGTAGTCGAGCAGGCTCTGGCCTGTAGTACGAATAACGGCAATAATATCGGCACCGGCGCGGGCGGCTGCTTTAGCCTGAATTACGTCTTCATGTATGTTACCGGTGGCCACAATAACGTAAAGCCAAGGCTGCTGACCGCTGGGGAAATCGCTAAGCATGCGCTCGCGCTCCCGGCGTACACCAGAGATGCGGTCGAGGGCTTGTCCGGCCAGTCGGTCGAGCAGGGCATGCACGGCGGCCGGCGGCTGCAAGGGCAATTGCATAAGGTCGAGCTGACCACTAGCCACGCGTTCAGCTACTGTTTGGGCGTCGAGCCCGGTTTCGAGCATGGCATTCGCCAAGAAAAAGCTGGCACCACGAGACAGACGCCCTGCCGTGGCAACTGCATCAACGATTATATTGGGCAACGGTATTTGCTCGGCGTTAATACCATCAACGCCAAGCAGGCGGATGACAGCGCGCTCGACGGTGACTGTTGTATGTTGATCGACAAAGATCTGTATATCCTGAGCTATAGCCCGGGCCGCCGCCCGAGCTGCATCTACTTTCTTTTGATCGAGGTTGAGTTTTGCGGTCAATGGGATACCTCCTTGTGTGCATGCACCAATTCGCTGGCACGGTCAATTAAATGCGCGGGCAGCCCCAAAAGCCGGGCCACGCCGAGCGCTTCTTGGGGAAGGGCTTGGCCGGGCGGCACCGGCTGCAACCGGTAATCCATTAACTCCGGCAAATCGGCTAAGCTAGCCCTACCACTGGCGAAGGCCTGTGCTAGCTGCTCTGGGTCGGCTTGGCTGAGTCCAATCGCCTGCCAGTGGGCGACGCCTGTAAGATGAGTTAGTTCGGCATAATGAGTAGCGAATATATTTACGCTGGGCTGCTCGGCGGTATACTCAACAATAGCTTGAGCCAAGGCCGAACCTTCGACGGGGTTAGTTCCGCTAGCTAGTTCGTCATAAAGCAATAGGAAAGGTTGTTTGGTTAAGGGTAATATGTGTCGCAATGCCTTCACCTCACTGCCGAAGCGAGACAGGCCGGGGGTTGCGGCACTATAGCTTGACGTTACTAAACGAATGCCCCTAAACAAGGTTAGACTGTAGTTCTTGGCCGGAACCATAAGGCCATATTGAGCCATTGCCGTAAGTAAACCAATAAGGCGCAAGGCAACCGTCTTCCCCCCCATGTTGGCACCGGTAAGCACGGTAGAGCCTGAGGCAACTTGCCAACTAATCGGTTGGAAACCGGCTGCTCGCTGAGCAAGCTCGGCTGCAACTTGCGGGTGACATGCCTCCACAAAGCAAACGCTGGCCGACGTGCTTGTTTCCCGCGCTAGAATTTGGGGTGATGTGCAATGCCACCTGCTTGCCAACCGTACTTTCGCCAATAGCAGGTCGAGACGCCCCAAAGCTTGTAGCAGAGCCGATAATACGTAGCTATGCTGACTAATTTGAGCGGAAAGCTGGGCGCGCACCTCTGCCTCTGCCGCTTTGCTTTCTGCCTGCAGCGCAGCAAGTTCTTCGGTCCAGCTTAGCTCCTGTCGGCTTGGCTGCCGCTCGTAGTAGATATCTGTATAGGTGGTGCGGCTCACCGTTAGTGCAGAGTGCTCAGCTAGGCTCTGACAAAGAGCTGCCTCAGCCTTGGGGGCCCGAAACTCCCCTGTCGGCAGTTGGCGCAGCCCTAGCTGGGCAGCCAGAGCTTGGTCTTGCTCGCTCGCATAACGGTGTAAAGTTTGCCGCAGCTGCCGCATCCGGCACCGTAGGCTGGCCAGGTGTGGCGAATAGCTATCGGCCAAATAAAAAGATGGGCTGCCGGTTTTATCGGGGTCAAGCAATTGCATTAAGGAGTCAAAACTTGCATCAAGCACGGGCACATCGTTAGGCAGGGGCAACTGCCGCATGCTGTTCTTGATGGCAACATGCCAATAGAGCAACTGCTTCAGCCCTAGAAAGTCGACATCGGATAAGGTTACGCCAGCCTCCAACCGCGCCAGCGCATTGCGCCAATCCGGTAACTGGGCCAACTGGTGTCGAAGAGCCGCCAAGTGAGTATCATCGACCTGGCATGCCGCTAGCAGCTCGGCCTGCTGAGCAAAGAGGATTGTCAAAGAAGTTTCTGCTCCCGGCAAGAATGGCTGCATTGCTTGTTTGGCAGCCAGACCATAGGCCGATACGGGCGTGAGTTGCGCTAATACATAGTCGAGCCCAATCAGGCGGGCGGTGTTGCTATCTATAAAAGTGTTGGGCATATTTTCTCTCCTCTAGGATTACGGTTCAATTGGGTTCTGCTCGTCGTGAAAAAGGTCATAGACCGGTAATGGATGCAAGGCTTTGGCCAAGGCTTGCCCCAAATTAGTGGCTGTTGCCAACCTGCCTGTAGGCGAGGTTGGGTTAACGGTAACCGCCAAAACAGGAGCCGCCTCCAGGGCCGCCAACCTACCACCGCGAGCAAGATAGCGCTGCCAGACAGCCGGCGAAGCAAATACATGAGTACCGGCCGGAACAACTAGAGTAGGTGGTGCGACATTCGCCGGTACTGCCTGTAATAGGGCCTGAATTAGGCTATTCGTGACTGCCCCAGGTACGCACAGATGACTGGCCGTACCCAGTTCAGCCATCAGCTGGGCTGGTTGCCCCAGGGCGGTTGCCTGAGCCGATTGCCAGGCTCCGCGCTCACAGTGCCAATAGCCCACACGCTCGGCCGCAAATGCAGCCCGGGCGGCATCAACAACAGCTTGTGACGGTGGCTTGGCCGTAAGCAGACCAACCGCATGTAATGTACGAGCTATTACCTGGACAGAGCTAGCCGCTACGCTGGCCCCGGTGGCCAGAATAGTAGCTTGACTTACACGTGGGGCAGCCGCGCCAACACGATTGAGCGCACCATCGATAATTACCTGGGCCGCGCCGTAAGCAAGCATGGCCTCGGCCACTTGTTGTAGGTCGGCCAAGGCAGCCGGGCCAGCCAATTCAACCGTGCCAGGTTCGCGCACCCGGGCTAATACAACCGGCCCCAAAACTGTGCTATGAGCAGTGATGCGAAGTAACTCCAGACTGGCGCTAGCCCGCTCCAAGATACCTGCCGCAGTAGCAATGATGGTTCCCGCCGGCGCAAAAATGCGTGGCTTAGCCTGGCGAGTGAGTCGGTCAACCGGTTCGCCATCATAGCCGAGCGAGGTAAGGCCCAAAGTAACCTGTGCATGTGCTGCTTGGGCCACCAGGCTATTCAGGGCTACCGTTTTTCCTGCATTTTTGGCCAACCCTACTACAGCCACTGTATGTGCGCCTG
>ENA-UOOR01003487-UOOR01003487.1-fermentation-metagenome-genome-assembly--contig:-NODE-3487-length-13816-cov-7.485357_pt1 | contig 13816 bp, 15 predicted proteins | sample MGYA00245780_ERZ724029 | MGnify/ENA primary metagenome ERZ724029 (study PRJEB28704, sample SAMN03018315) | fermentation metagenome | biome: anthropogenic terrestrial biome; feature: soil; material... | reverse complement strand
TTAACCTTAAATCTAATACCATGAAAAACACGATGCAAATATAGCGTGCTTTTTAATTACAGCCAAATGTAAGGGTGAAAAAGTGACTACCCTTAACTTTATTTAATCTAAAGGGGTTAATGCAATCGAGTGCATGCGAAATTGTTTACACAATTTTGCATTATAGGTTTCGGATAAATTCTTTTTCCCAGTTAATCGTATAATTTTTTTGCAAAAAAATTGAGCAAACGCCAGTTGAAGCGGTACCAACGCCTTGTAGATTTAGGTTTTCCCCCAAATTGAAGTAAGAAACGAGGCTTTCCAGCATTGATATTCAGGTAACCCGAATCCATAAAATCGAAAAATTCATATCCCTCTTTTTCAGCTATTTCCATTGCTGAATAGATAGTGAGAACAGTAGGATAATATGTTTTGTACCTTTTCTCCTTTCCCCAAAAATAAAGTACATAAACCGTTTTTTGTTCAAACCCGAGGATAATTCCGCCAATGATCTTTTCGTTGTAACGGCTGATCAGCATCTTTCCTTTTCCCTGGGGAACATAACAGTTGAAAAAATTCTCGAAGTATTGGTAAGGTGGAAATTTGTTCGACATTTTCCAATTCCTGGACTTGTCAATCAGTTTATAAATTTCCCGTAATTTATCGTGAGAAGTGAGTTCTTCAACAACGACACCTTTCCGCCGGGCTTTGTTGACCTGATTTTTCCGGGTAGAAGACAATTGGTCCCATATCTTTCTTTTTCGTTGTAACGAGTTTCGCACGTTAATCCACTTTGCAGAGTAGAATCCATTTTCACGGAATCCTTTATACCCGAAAACAGCATCGTTCAAGTTCCGGTATTCGATAAAAAAAACCTTGTTCTCAACTTCTTTTACCAGGGAAGAAATAAGTAAATCGAAAATTTCTATCTTGTTGACGTTTTCAACGTAAAAGCTGGGCTGCTGGGAAATATAACACCTTTTGAACGCCGAACCATACACCAGCCGATTGATGCGCATGATAAGGGCAAACATTGAAGCTACAGGTTTATGATCGTAAAAGACAACTATCATCAGAGGCCTGTAAAAAGAAATATTTTTGTTCCAGTCAAACGAAGAGACGTAGTGAAAAAACTTCACATCGCTCAAAAGAGGAAGATCCTCCTTGTTGTAATATGTTTTAACCTGATAATCCATTATCTGTGAACTACACAAAAATAGGAAAAAACTTTGATAAAAACATATGTTAACGGAAATATTGATTGAATGCCTATTGCCATTCTTTCTTGAGGCAACTTGGACCAAGGTATTACCCGAACTTTGTTCTCTTGCGGAAATTACAAAAATACTGAAAATTACCTGTTATTTTATTAACTTTGTAGCCTATAGTAAAAAAGTTGAAAGTATTCTTTATGTCAAAAAAAATTCTTGTTACAGGCGGGACCGGATACATAGGTTCGCACACGGTAGTTGAGCTGCAACAAGCCGGCTATGAAGTGGTCGTTATAGATAATTTATCCAATTCAAATGCGGAGGTAATCGAGGGGATTGTCAAAATTACGGGAATACGGCCTGTTTTCGAAGAACTCGACTGTGTCGATTTTCCAGCGATGAGAGCGTTGTTCGAAAAATATCCGGGAATTGATGGTGTTGTTCATTTTGCAGCCAGCAAAGCGGTAGGTGAGTCGGTTCAAAAGCCGCTATTGTATTACCGCAACAACCTGGTATCGTTGCTCAACCTGCTGGAACTGATGCCGCAGTTTCATGTGAAAGGCATCGTTTTTTCATCGTCTTGCACGGTCTACGGTGAACCCGATAACAATCCCATCGATGAAAGTGCGCCCATAAAGCCCGCGGAATCGCCTTACGGAAACACCAAACAGATAAACGAAGAGATAATCCGGGATTTTATTTATTCCGGTGCTCCCGTAAAAAGTATTATTTTGCGCTATTTTAACCCGATTGGTGCACATCCATCAGCTGAAATCGGCGAACTGCCTATAGGTGTCCCGCAAAACCTGGTGCCGTACATTACGCAAACCGGCATGGGAATCCGTGAACAATTAAGTGTTTTCGGCAACGATTACAATACTCCCGACGGCTCATGCATCCGCGATTTTATTAATGTGGTTGATCTGGCCAAAGCGCACGTGACAGCCATTGAGCGAATGCTCACGGATAAAGTGGATGAAAAAGTGGAAATTTTCAATCTCGGTACGGGAAAGGGAGTATCGGTGCTGGAACTGATAGATGTTTTTGAAAAGGTTTCAGGCAAGAAGCTGAATTACAAGATTGTAGGCCGAAGAGAAGGCGATATCGAACAAATATGGGCTAATCCCGATAAAGCAAACAACGTTCTTGGCTGGACAGCAAAGGAGACTATCGAAAATACCGTGGCATCGGCGTGGAGATGGCAGCAGCGTATAGCTTCGGAATCTCCTCATTCCCGCGTATAAATAATTTGAAATCCTGCTTATTTTGCCTGCAAAAGGTAAAATAAGCAGTAGTGCAGTCTCTTCGGTAATTTTATCTTTCGATAGCGGCGTACCGAAATTGATTCTTCTTTAGGCTTTACTAGAAATAATAGTCTACAATAAGGTAGTAATAGTGCTTGTTGTTTGGTCTTTCCTCAATTTCTATCTTGTTTTCTCGGGCCAACCAACCGATAGCCGTGTACACTTCTATTTCCGTCAAGCCTGATTTTTCCATCAATTGAGAAACGTCCCATTTCTCACTGCTGTTCAATAAATTCCAGATGATGCCGGCGTTTGTTCCAATTGCTTTCTTGTTCATCTTATTACGTCTTAGGTGTATGACAATTATAGTTGAAACAGCAAGAGGCTACAAAAGTTCAATGGAGACAACCTATATTTTTAAAGAAAAACGAGGTTAGGAAACAAGCATAATAGCGAGATAAATATAAACTGCCGGTATGGCAATAAGCAGGCTGTCGATTCGGTCGAGAATACCACCGTGTCCGGGAATGAGGCTGCCGGAATCCTTTACTTCGTAAGTTCTTTTAATGAGTGACTCGAACAGATCCCCCAAGGTGCCGAAAAGTGCTGAAACAATGCTGAATCCTATCCAGAAAAGCAGTGAATAATCGGTAAAGAAAGAGGAAAGAACGACAGCAGCCAAGACAGAAAATACAATTCCCCCGATGAAGCCCTCGACGGTTTTTTTGGGCGAAATCCTTTCGATAAACTTGTGTTTCCCCAAGAGGGAACCTACCACGAAAGCCGCCGTATCATTTACCCAGATAATAACGAAAATAGCCAGCACAAAAGCAAAGTAATACTCGTTGGAGAGCGTTTGATATTGATAGGACAATAACATCAGTATGGAAAGCGGCAACGTAACGTAAATTTGTCCGAAAAAGGAATAGATAATGGCGTGGAGAATATCTTTCCGGTTTATGAAAATCGCCGAAGCAAACAGGATAAGCAAATAGGTTATGGAGCTTAGGGGCAACGCAATCTTGCAAATATTCTCCAAATAAAGATATGCCGAAAGAAAAATAAGGAAACCGGAGGCAATATTGAACGCTTTACTGATCGCATGAGAGGTGTTTTTTTCAGTCATCCGGTAAAATTCATAAAGCCCGATAACTAAAAATAGCCCGAAAACAGCGATAAAGGAGTATTTACCTCCCAGAATACCCACTAAAATAACGGCAATATAAATAATTCCCGCTACTATCCGAGTGAACAAGTTTTTAGGGTTCAATTGATTTTATTTTTCGTTGTTTTCCGGTTCGTTACCGGCAGGTCCTTCGGCATTGGCTTCCTCCACTTTTTCGAAATCGATTTTGCTGTTGATAAGAATATTATACCAGCTCAATATCTTCTTTATGTCTGAAGCGTATACTTTTTCGGTGTCATAGTTGGGCAACACCTCTCCAAAATAGCGGAAGACTTCTCCGTTGGATGACTTTGAGCCAAGTGCCGTTTTTTCTCCGTTCTCCTTTTCTTTTATTTTCTTGAAAACTTCGCGCAACGGCACATCTTCTTCGGTTGTGTAGATAGAGACATCGCTGAGGGCAACCACTTTTTCGGTCAAATAAACGGGAACTCTTTTGCCGTCGAGAAGCGATTCCACGATATTAAGGTTTTTACTGGTAGAGATAAGTTTATATAAACCCGGCTTTCCGGAAACAGACAATATCTTCTTTAGCATACTCAAATTTTTTAGTTCAAAATAGTTTGCAAAAATACACAGTCTCCGGCAATTTTACAACACAAAACGGCAATTGTTTTTTCCCGACGATGGTTATATCCGTAAAAAGATGTAATTTCGCATGTGACTGTCCAGTTCGTAAACGGTTGCCAACAATGCATGTCCGTTTAAAGATTTGACAGTGATCGTGAAAGGTGTGTAAATTCAGTAAAGAAGTACAACATTAGGCTGATTTAAGCTAACAAACAAATACAATACAAATGAAGAGAGAAGTCATTTTCGCGCTCATCTGCGCTGTTTTATTCGTAACGTGCACCAACAGAAAAACAAAAAAAGAAGATATGGATACAATGAATAAAGTCGTTGCTTCGGCAACACCAAATGATCTGTTTTTGCTTGTAGGAACTTATACTTCAGAAGAAGGGAGCCAGGGTATTTATGTTTATAAGTTTGATACAGAAACCGGTAGATCTGACTCCCTGAGTCTGGCTGAAGCCGTAAATCCATCCTATCTTGTGGTAAGCCCTGACGAAAAATTCGTATACGCTGTAAGTGAAAATGGGGATGGGAAAAGCACCTCTGTCGCATTTGCGTTCGACAAGGAAAGAGGAGTGCTTCAGTTTTTAAATTCGAGTTATACCGAAAGTCCGGGACCGTGCTTCATAGAGATGGATAAAGCAGGCAAAAGCGTTCTTACGGCAAATTATGTGGGTGGAAGTATTTCAGTATTTAAGGTAAAAGATGACGGAACGTTGTCTTCTGCTGAAGCGGTGATTAATTTTGAGGGCTCGGGACCCGATACGACACGGCAGAAGAGCTCCCACCTGCACAGCATCCGGTTTTCTCCCGATACGAGATTCCTGTTCGCCGCCGACTTGGGAACAGATAAAATATATCGCTACAGCGCTATAGGTTCGGTTTTCGAAGGCCAGCCGGTACTTTCCCGGGAAAGCTTGAAAGAATTTCCTGCTCCCGCCGGTTCAGGACCGCGTCATTTCGATTTTCATCCCACCGGAAAATATTTTTATCTGCTGGGTGAGTTGTCGGGGGATGTAATCGTGTATGATTACGATGAAGGAGACTTAAAAGAAAAACAAGTTATTGCTACGGACTCAGTGGTAGGTTCACGTGGAAGTGCAGATATTCACGTTTCGCCAGATGGGAAATTTCTATATGCCTCCAACCGGCTTCAAGCCGATGGTATAGCCATATTTTCGATTGACCCGGACGACGGAACCCTTACCAAGGCTGGTTATCAGCCGACGGGACGACATCCCCGGAATTTTGTGATCACTCCCAATGGAAAATTCTTGCTTGTGGCTAGCCGTGATGACAATAAAATTCAAGTTTTTATCATCAACAATAAAACCGGCTCTCTCACCGATACCGGACAAGATATTTATGTCAGCAAACCGGTTTGTTTGAAGTTTGCGGCGATGTAGTGCGGCGATACATCAAAAAAAACGCCGTCTTTTGTAAAGCGGCGTTTTTTTGATGTAAGAAAGGGAAGTCGATAACCAAAAATTGCTGGTTTACATTTTTTTAGCGATTTGCCTGCGGTTTTCGCTGTCGCGGTTCGCGTAACGAATTTAATTTTTTCATTTTTTCTTTTCCGATAATACGCTCCAGTTCAGCTTGGTTTTCCTTCATTTCTTTTTCGCGTAGAGTACGCATTTCTTCACGATTTTTTTCCCGGTTTGTTGTCACTTGTTCGCGTTGTTCCCGGAACTTTGCCATTTGTTCTGCACGTTTGGCATCTTGTTTTTCCAGTAAGGCCTGTACTTTTGCGGTTTGATCGGCAGTCAGCTCCAATTGTTTCGCCATCCATTCGGCACGCTCTTTTGCCGTCATTCTCATCTCCTGACGCGTACGACTGTTGTCGTCGACTCTTTGTTTTCTTTGCCCGTTTTGTGCTGAAATCGGCAAGCCGATTGTCAGCATGGTAACTAACATGAACATTGCATACTTTTTCATACTTCAAATTTTTTAATGTTGATAATAGGTAGAAATTAAAAATTTATCGTTGTTATGACGTTTAAAGGTAGTGAAATGTTTAATTCAAAACGACTGTTTAACTATAATTATATTGCCATAATAGTCGATTAATCAATTATTTAAATGGAAATATCGGGTGTTTATACAAAATAATCCATCGTTCGTCGATAAAAAAAGCCGGTTAGTCTATGGCTTCGGAAGCATTTTGTTTTTAGTTTTTTTTGGAAATAATTTTTATCTTTGTATGGATGATTAGCCTGTTGTTATTTCTTATCGAGCCTTTGGTTACTTGTTTGTTTTATCCGTTTTCATACAGGTTAACGGATGACAATGCGGAATCCGACGGTTGAATTTTTTAAAAGTAACCGCTAGCTTTATTGCCTAAATACATTCAATGCAAATGAAAAAAACAACCTTGCTCTTTAGCCTGTTATTGCTGTTTTTTGCGACGCTTAACGCACAAAAATCGGGGAATCCTGTTTTCCCCGGCAGGTATGCCGATCCCGAAGCGACGGTTTTAGGTGATAAATACTGGATTTATCCTACTTTCTCGGCCCCCTACAACCAGCAGGTGTTTATGGATGCCTTTTCCTCTTCCGACCTGGTGAATTGGACAAAGCACAGCAACATTATCGATACCGCACAGGTCAAATGGGCAAAGAGAGCTATGTGGGCTCCTGCCATTGTGGAGAAAGGCGGGAAATATTACCTTTTTTTTGCAGCCAATGATATTCAAAGTAATGAAAGCGAGGGCGGCATCGGTATTGGCGTTTCGGAGCGTCCCGAAGGTCCTTTCCGTGATTACCTGGAAAGACCGTTAATCGATAAGTTTCATAATGGAGCAGGCCATAATTCGGTCATCAATGTGCCCGGCACAGATGAGTGGTTTATTGTATATCATCGTCGCCCACTGACAGAAAAAGACGGAAATTCCCGCATGACCTGTATTGACAAGTTGGAGTTTGGTGCTGACGACAAGATTCTGCCGGTTGTAATGACAAATGAAGGTGTTGGCGCACGGCCGGTAAACAAAATCAATTCATTCGCCGGACAGAAGAAAACTTCACAAAAATACATTCAGTTGTTTAATGGAAAGAATTTGGAGGGATGGTACACTTTTTTGAAAGGAAAAGGGAAAAACAGTGATCCCAACGAAGTGTTTACCGTAAAAAACGGCAATATTGTTATATCGGGCGAAGAGTTTGGTTGCATAACAACCGATGAGGAATTTGAAAATTACAAACTGACCGTTGAGTTCAAATGGGGTGAAAGAACTTTTGCACCTCGCGTCGACCGGGCACGCGATAGCGGTATATTGTTGCACTCTGTTGGTGAAGACGGAGGATCGGGTGGAATTTGGATGTATTCTATAGAAAGTCAGATTATCGAGGGCGGAACAGGAGATATCATTATCGTAGGTGATGGCACAGACAACTTCTCGGCCACAACAACCGTAAAGCCCGGCGAGCTTGAAGAATCCTGCTTTTACGATCCTGAAGGAGAAGCCAGAACATTTGTTCGCGGGAGGATCGATTGGCACAGTCGTGATCCGCAATGGGAAGATAAAAAAGATTTTCGCGGTGTAAACGATGTGGAAAGACCTGTAGGACAATGGAACCGGATAGAATGTTATGCGATTGGAAGTGAACTTCTCATTTATTTGAACGGCAAGCTCGTGAATCGGGCTTGCAGTGTAAAACCGCAAAAAGGCAAGATACAGATTCAATCGGAAGGAGCTGAAATTTTTATTCGAAAAGTTGATCTTCAACGATTATAGCAAATTATTGTTCTGTGTTACCTGGCAACGCCATCCGTTATTAAAATATTTCCTCCCTCGGATATTTTTCTTCCAGTTTACTGAAAAAATAGGAAGCAACGGTCCCCGCCGCAAAAAGCACCAAACAGAAAAGCAGTGCTCCGGTAAAGCTAAGTCCGGCTGCAGACAATTGAGCGGGCTGGAAAGCTGGAAAGACAACTGTCGGAAAGATTGCCAGTGAAGATCCGATAACCAAACCAAGAATAAAATGATACATTCCCGGATAATATTTTTTAAAAAGATATGCCGCAATTTTCGAGAATAGAATCACACAAAGAATAAATCCGATCACCAACGGAATAATTACCGCGAAATCGAAATCTTTGATACCGGTAGCCATTTTATCATACATCCCAAAGTAAATCAGGAAATTAGAAGGGCTTAGTCCGGGAATGATCAATCCTAACCCCATCAGTAATCCAGATGCAAGCCAAGATAATACGTGTGGATTTACTTCGGTCAGTTGTTTTCCCCCCGCAAGCATCAACGCAAAAATTCCAAGCGCAGAGAGGATAAGGATAAAAAAATCTTTGTTCTTGCGTCCTTGTTTTCCGGCAGTTTTAAATAGCGACGGGAATGTTCCGGCAACAAAACCCACAAACAAACAAACAAACTGAGCAGCATATTGTCCAAAAGCTTTTTCCACTACCACGGCGAAAAGCACAATTCCAACCGCAGCACCGACGGCAAAAGGCAGAAAGAACATTACATTTTTCAGGAATTTCTCTTTCAGGTTAGCGAGGAATTTTATCAGCGGATCGTACATTCCCACAATGACCGCCAGTACGCCGCCCGATAATCCGGGAAGGATAAAACCTATTCCTACTATAATTCCCTTAATAAATCTTACAAACCAATCGGTTACAGGGTTTAGCCCGTGGAGTCTTGCTTTCGGTGAGTTTGTTTCTCTGAATGAATTATTATTGTCCATCGTTTTGTTTAAAGAAGCAAAAATACAACTATTTCGTTAAGCGGAGCAGGCATGGCATCACTTTATTTGGATTTTGTGCCTTGGTAAAACATTTTTTATTTCTGCAGCAGCGAATCTATCTTTTGACCCAACCGTACAAACTCCTGCTCGTTGTAAAGCCGGGTCAAAAAGACGATCTTCCCGTTCCTGTCGAGCAGTACATTTCGTGTTACCCCGGCGTTGGCTTGTGCATAAAGCCGGAAAATGGATTCGTCTTCATCCAGCGTGAGCGGATAAGTGACACCTGACTCCTCTGCAAACTGCTGAACTTCCGCTGCCGTTTGCCCTTTGCAAACGGCAAAAAGGGTAAAGTCGGGATGCGATTTATATCTGAGATTAAAATCCCTTTCCAGGACCGGCATAATTTCTTGGCAAACATTGCACCAGCTGGCGGCAAATTGGATTAAAACCACTTTCCCGCGAAATGATTTCAGCGATTGCGTGGTTCCGTCTCGATAGTGTATCAGAAAATCGGGGGCCGGATTACCTGCGGCAACAATAAAACCTGTATCCCGGTTGTCGGTTTCCTCTTTTATGCAGCAGGTAAACAGGCAGCATAACAAGAAAAGAACAAAAGAATTTCGCATGCTGTCAATAATATTTGTGGACAATGTCAATAACTGACGATTTCGACATATCGACGGGATTACTCCCCAACTCCCCTTCGGGAATTTTCAGTTGCAGTCCGGCAAAGTGTTTTTCCCAATAGGCTTCAGTTTTCCCTGTTTCCTTATTTTTAAATGTCATGGCAACAGCAGGAAAGATTGGATTACGCAGGGAATCTAAATAAGAAAAGCGAACAAGTTCGGAGCAGTAAAACGCATCGTTCCTTTCTTCGTATGCATAATCATAAGGCCTGCCCAGCTGATCTCCGGCCTTTTCGAGGGCGGATGGAACGATGTATTGAAATTCAGGTTTTACTCTCCCTACTACGATCAGTGGTTTCCCTTTTTGCTTTTCGGCTTTCTGCATAAATTCGTAGAGTAACGTTTGGATAATTCCATCCGAGGGGGTAGCTTCGATCACGTAAACGTCTTTATCTTCAAATTTCACTATGCCTACGTGAGAATAGGGGATTTCGCCTCTGTCCGATGTGCTTCTTTTAATGGCACCGGTTTGTTCTGATGTGCTTCTACCTACAATAAACAATAAATCACCCTCTTTTAGCTGATCGTAATTGTAGCTGGTGTTGCATGCCTGAAGAAGTGCAAGTACACACCAGGAAAGAAGAAAAAAATATTTCTTTGGAAACATGTTGTTTTGAATTAGGATGCAAATATAGAGTAATGTCACTTTTACGCAAAACTTATACGACTGATAAAAGTAAATTATTTACAAAATCCGGAGGAGAGTTTTTTTTATCTAATTATAAAACAATCAATTGTATTGTTTATAGAAATAAGTGTTTTTAGCTAGTTTTTGCAAATAAACACGTTGTTTATTATTGAGTGTATCCTGTATTTGTCCAGATTTTACGATATAAGTGTGAATGGAGAAAAAACTGTCTAAGCGAGATCTAGTCGCCTTTAAATCTTAATAATTTCGTAACAAAAAGGTAACAGTTTTGTAACATAAGAGTTGTAACTTTGCAGTCACTTACAGATAGACTTTAAGGATTTGATGAAAAAGATTCTACTGTTTCCGACTATTGTACTTGTTTTAGGTTCTTGTGTCAGTCAAAATTCCCCTGTTAAGGGCAATTCAGCTATATCGGGTGCGGGGGCTACATTCCCGTTCCCTTTCTATAACATTGTTTTTCGCGACTATATGCGTGTGCATTCGGACAAAACCGTAAATTACGGAGCAATTGGCAGTGGTGGCGGTATCCGGAGTTTGCGCGACAAGTCGGTGGATTTTGGAGCCAGCGACGCTTTCCTTTCCCCAAAGGAATTGAAATCGATGAACGCTGAAGTTGTTCATATAGCCACATGCATGGGCGGTGTCGTGATGGCTTACACACTCCCTGGTGTCGACAGTCTACGATTGACCGGTGAGTTGATTGCTGAAATTTTCATGGGCAATATAACCCGTTGGAACGATCCGCTTATTGCTCAGGAAAATCCGGAGGTGGAATTGCCCAATCTAACAATCACACCCATTTACCGATCCGATGGCAGCGGTACTACGTTTAATTTCTCTGATTATTTGTGCGAGGTGAGTGAGAAATGGAACCGCACTATGGGAAAAGGAAAAGCCCTGAAGTGGAGTGCCGGAATAGCCGCGAAAGGGAATCCGGGAGTGGCGGGGATCGTTCAGCAAACCGAAGGGGCTATCGGCTACATCGGTTCTGAATACGCACTCACCTTAAAGCTGCCTACGGCAAAACTTAAAAATAAAGCCGGTAATTACGTGGATGCCACGCTTGAGACTATTTCGGCTGCTGCCAACGTGGATTTGCCGGATGATATGCGGGTCGCGCTTATCGATTCAGCCGATCCTAATGCTTACCCGATCAGCTTGTTAACATGGATCTTGGTGTATAAAAACCAGCAATATGGAAACAGATCCGAAAAAGATGCCCGGGATTTGGTCGATTTGCTTACGTATATGCTCTCGTCCGAAGGACAGGAAGTCGCCGCGAAGATAAATTATGCCCCGTTGTCGGAACAGGCGTTGACAAAGACACAAAGGCTGATTTCAGAAATTCATTATGGGGGCAAGAGCCTGCAGGCTGCTAATCCGGACCCATGGGTGATGAATACCCCTCCGTTACTTGGGCGAACTGTTGAAAGATGAAAGACAACCTGTTTAAAGCACTTTTGTTTACGGCTGCAGTGAGCGTCTTACTGCTTACAGCCGGAATAATTTACGCTTTGGTGGGCAGTGCTTCGGAAGCTTTCGGTGAGTACGGTTTTTTCGGTTTTATCACAAATTCCGAGTGGGATCCCAGGTCGGCTACCGAAGAGTACGGAGCGTTTTCTTTTGTCGTGGGAACACTCTTTACTGCATCGTTTGCATTATTGATCTGTCTTCTCTTCTCATTGCCCGTGGCTTTGTTCACCGGGGAATATTTTAAAGGGACTAAAATTTCCTCGTTGGTGGGTTCGGTAGTCAATTTGCTTGCCGGAATTCCTTCCATTGTTTATGGTTTGTGGGGGTTTTATACCATACGCCCGCTTGTGGTAGATCTGGGTATAAATTCTCAGGGATTCGGAATTTTTACGGCATCTCTCGTGCTGGCAATCATGATCATTCCTTACGCTTCTTCACTGAGCGGAGAATTTCTGTCGATGGTCCCCGATAAATTGAAAGAAGGCGCATACAGCATGGGTGCGACAAGAATCGAGGTCATTCAGCACATCAGTCTGCCGGTGGCTGGTTCCGGGATTGTAGCCGCTTATATCCTGGCACTTGGTAGAGCATTGGGCGAAACGATGGCAGTAACCATGCTCATAGGGAATACCAATCATCTTCCAAAAGGGTTGGCCGATACCGGAAACACCATGGCGAGCATTATTGCCAACCAGTTTGGCGAAGCCGATGGATTGAAATTAAGCGCGTTGATCGCCATCGGATTATTGCTTTTCATAATTACGGCAATTATCAATTTTATAGCAAAACTGGTAATGAAACACTTGTCGAGGGTATGATGGAAAAGAAACAAACAAGTATAAGGTACCGAAACAGCAAGAATAAATTGGTGTTTATTCTTGTTTGCTCGTTATCATTTTTATCGATGTTGCCATTGTTCCTCATTCTGTGGGAAGTTATTTCCAGGGGATACAAAAATTTCAACCTGCAATTGTTTACTGAAGTGACACCGTCGTCGATGGACGCCATGCTATCACGTATCAACGGCGAATCTATTCCCGGCGGAATCCTAAACGGAATAACCGGAACTCTGCTCATTGTTGGTGTAGCCATTCTACTGACCATTCCACTGGGATTGCTGATCGGGATTTATCTTTCGGAGAACCCGCAAAAAAAGTTTGCCCGGTTGGCCAGTTACCTGACTGACCTCTTGCAGGGAATGCCTTCAATCGTTATAGGGATTATCGCTTATGCATGGGTAGTGAAGCCTTTGGGCGGGTATTCCGCCCTGGCAGGAAGCGTGGCGCTGACGATAATGATGCTGCCTATGGTGGTGCGTTCAACTGAAGAAACACTGAAAATGCTGCCCCGTTCCTATAAGGAAGCAGGACTGGCATTAGGTTCTTCCTACAGGAACGTGGTTTTCAAGATATTGCTTCCCTCGGGATTCGGTGGAATTTTTACCGGAATTTTACTTGCTGTCTCCCGGGTAATGGGCGAGACCGCACCCTTGATGCTGACGGCCCTGGGAGCAACCGTGGTAAACTGGAACCTGATGGAGCCCACAAGCGCTATTCCTCTTCTGATCTGGGATTTTTACAACGACCCTAATTTGGTTGACCTGATCTGGTCGACTTCGTTGCTGCTTCTCATCGTCATATTTCTTTTAAACTGGCTGGCAAAAATAGTAGCACGCAAATGGAAGATATAAATTATAACGGCAATAAGCCTATTCTACAATTAAAATCGGTGTCGGTTGCATACTCACCGGATAGAAAAGCAGTGAACGAAGTCTCTGCCGACATATATCCCAATACCATTACGGCAATTATGGGACCGTCGGGATGTGGAAAAAGTACCTTGCTGCGTGCCATTAACCGGATGCACGACTTGTATCCCAGTGTGAAGACGACGGGAGAAATTCTCCTGAAAGGAAAAAACGTGCTGCAGATGAATCCGATAGAGGTGCGCCGTATGGCGGGAATGGTTTTTCAACAGCCCAATCCGTTCCCAACGATGAGTATATATGATAACGTGCTGGCGGGGTACTCCCTTAACGGTATCCGGTTAAACAAGCAGGAGAAAGACCGTATCGTGGAGCAAAGCCTTGTTTCGGTGGCACTTTGGGAT
>ENA-UOOR01003482-UOOR01003482.1-fermentation-metagenome-genome-assembly--contig:-NODE-3482-length-13834-cov-2.427317_pt1 | contig 13834 bp, 10 predicted proteins | sample MGYA00245780_ERZ724029 | MGnify/ENA primary metagenome ERZ724029 (study PRJEB28704, sample SAMN03018315) | fermentation metagenome | biome: anthropogenic terrestrial biome; feature: soil; material... | reverse complement strand
TTAGCAGAAGCAGTGCTTAACGAAAACCCAAGAGCTGAAGTGCTGTTTTTTACTGCAACGGAATATGCCGATGTAGGCAATGTTGCTGTAAAAGACGTCTCAGAAACAGAATGGAATGCGGCAATACTTGGCTGTACCGCCGATATAGAAGAAAACTATCATATATTTACTGTTGACGTTGCAGTTTACGGCTTGGATATGGACTTAAAGGTAAACTTTAAGGTTGTCAACCCAAATTCAAGTAATGTTCCGGTAGAAGACAATATTACTGTTTCTTGTTACAATAACCAACCTGTGACAGTATCTTTTAGCAATTTGCAAATCACCTCTTTTGAATATGTTGAAATTACTATTTTAGCAGAGGACTCCTTTTCGTACGATAACAGTTTTTATCTTTATGGGGGAAGGAGAGACACAATAAAAATTCAGTATACCAGCACAAAGCGAAATACCTTTTTTGGAGGTATAACAAGAAACTTGCGCGAGAGCTTAAAAACGAAATGGGACATTGAGATAACAGAAACTCACGAAAACGATGCGCCTAAGCTCAGCGGTTTTGACTTGTACATATTTGAGCATAAAATGCCGGACATACTGCCTACTGACGGTGTTGTATTAATGGTAAATCCCGATGCGGTGCCGGAAAATTTAAGAAGTTCGTTGGTTTTAGGAGACAAAATAAACAGTCCTTCTGACGAAGATTTTTTCAGATTTTCGGCAGGTACCCCTCATAGGATAATGAATTATATTGACCCTAACAGAATTTCTGTTTCGCAATACACAACTATTCTGTCCTACAACCGTTTCCAACCGCTTATGTACTGTTTTGATGACCCTGTGTTTTTGGTGAGAAACGAAGTCAACTCAAAAATTGCAATTTTGTCCTTTGACGTGACTTTTACCGAAATCCCTATGATGATAGACTTCCCGATATTGGTGTACAATTTGTTTAATTACTTTATGCCTTCAACTATTTCGGATTTTGTATTTGACGTTGATGAAAAAGTAAGTCTAAACGCAAGAGGACCTGTTTTAACTATCAGCGGTTCTGGATTGGAGGAAAGGGATTTTACTAACTTCCCGGCGGAGGTTTCAGCACCTTATATGGGATTATATACATTAACGCAAACGTTATTGTCAGGCAGGCAAATAACCAATAGGTTCTTTGTAAAAATAGCCGCTACAGAAAGTGATTTCACTCGTATTGAGAAAGAACTAAGAAATCCTGCTTATCCTGATATTCAAGAAGCTATTGACTTTGACCTTATATTATATTTGGCTGCAACGCTGTTTGCATTTTTGTTTGTTGAGCGATGGTTGCAAACCAAGGAACAAATGTAAAGGAGGAGGCAATAATGTCAAATTTAAATATTACTTTTTTATATCCATGGCTGCTTTTGTTGCTTATTCCGGCATTGGTTCTTATGCTATTGCCTTATTTCCGTATGTCAAAAAAGTACCGTCGCACGCGAAACCGCATTACCTCTATGGTGCTTTATATTGTAGTTACATTTTTAAGCGTATTGGTGCTGTCGGGAATATCTTTTAATTATGACAGACCGAATTTGCAAAACGAAGTATTGCTTTTGGTGGACCTTTCACACAGCAACAGAACTACGGAAGAACAAAAAAACGGCTTTATTAAAAATTTGCTGGATAAAAGCGATTCAAGATATAAAGTGGGTATTGTTACCTTTGGATACGGGCAGGTATACGCCGCTGAGTTTAACAATGACACAGAAAAGGTATATCAAGATTATCTTAGGGCAAATCGCCCTAACGACAGCGCAACGGATATTGCTTCCGCATTAAACTATTCGAGGGGTCTTTTTTCAAATCCTAAAGCTGCCAAAATTGTACTTTTAACTGACGGCATCGAAACAGACGGAAAAGCAATGTCTGTAATATTATCTATAGCATCTTCTGGCATAAAAGTAGATACAGTTCACTTTTCTGACGAAATTGACGCTGAGGTGCAGATAATTTCTATCGAAGCACCCGATTATAATATTGTTGTAGGAAACACCGCTAATTTAAGCGTAACTCTTCAAAGTTCTTTTATAGGTTCGGCTTCTTTAACTTTATATGATAACGATATGCCCAGCGAGCCGCAGCAGATAGAATTAAAAGGCGATGAGGAAACTTTCGAGTTTGAATATGTATTTATTACTCCGGGATCACACAGGGTTTATATTGAAGTGCAAAGCAACGGGGATAATCTTACTCAAAACAATACATATTATTCTTATCTTTATTTATACGTTTTTGACAAGGTTTTACTTGTTGACGGAGACGGAGAGTCAAAAAGGTTAAAAAATCTGATAGAAGACGACTATAATTTAACGGTAGTGGATACAAAAAACGTTCCGCAAACACTAAACGAATTGTTAGAATATGACGAAGTAATACTTGTCAATGTATCTCATGAAGATATGGAAACAGATATGGCAGACTTTGAACAAATCTTGTATTCCTACGTCTTTGAATACGGCGGAGGACTTTTAACCGTAGGCGGTGACAAAGCTTATGGCAGAGCAGACCTCGAATATTCTGACTATCAAAAAATGTTGCCGGTGGATGCGGTGGACTACACACCGCCATTAGGATTGGTAATTATTATCGACAAGTCGGGCAGTATGCAAGGTATGGCAAGACCTAATAACCTTGACTTGGCAAAAGAAGGCGCTATAGAGTGCGTCAACGCACTTAACGAAAGAGATTTTTGCGGAATTGTTACACTTGAATACAGTTATAGTGAAGAAATCGGTCTTACTCCTATGTCAGAAAAAAACAAAATAATAAGAGCCATTGCAAGCATAGGCGGGACAGGAGGGACAGTTTATTCGGGAGCGATACAGTCAGCAGGCAAAGCGCTGATAGCGGCAAACGTTGAAAAAAGACATATTTTGTTTATTTCTGACGGCGGCCCCAGTGATACACCTGAAGAATACGAAGGTTTTGTTTCGCATTATTACGAAAACGCCGGCATAACAATGTCTTCAGTTTTTGTAGACACAGAGTTCAATCCCGATGGCGAAGCTGTAATGAAGCGTATTAAGGAATTAGGTCACGGCAGGTATTTTGATGCCTTTGCCGACCCGTCGGGTATTTCTATGTTTATGCGGGAAGACGTTCGAGTGCCGGAGATAACAGAATACGTACCGGAAATATTTACCCCTAAACTTAATAAAAACTCTTCCCTTGCAAGCGGTATAGTAGGCGATATGCCTGAGTTAGGGGGATTTTACGGCACCAGACCAAAAAGAGATGTTGATATCCCTCTTTCTGGACCCTTTGTCCCAATCTACGCTCAGTGGAAATTTGGACAAGGCAGAGTAGGCAGCTTTATGTGCGACCTAAACGGTACTTGGTCAGACCAGTTTTTAACAGAGGATAACGGCAAAAGGTTTATTAATAACATGATAAAGGGACTCTTCCCTAACGATTCTATTCGACCGAGAGATATAGAAACAATTTTCAATAAGGAAAATTATAAGACAGAGCTTATTATAAAAACTCCGCTGGCGGAGGGGGATATTATAGAAGTAACGGTTATTGACCCCTTACAGCAGTCTACTATTCATTTGCCGGCAATAACAGGAGGCTATACCAAATGTATGCTTACTTTTTCTCAACCAGGTATATACGAGGTCAATGTTGTTAAAAAGGACAAAGACAAAAATATTATTTCGGAATATACAGCGCATACTACCTTTTCTTATTCCTTAGAGTACGACGTATTCCGTGGGGAAAACAACGGTTTAGTATTTCTTACAAGCTTATCTGAAAACGGCAACGGAATGGTTATAAGTCACGAGCAAGTGGATAAAGTGTTTAGAGATTTTGTCACAAGCAATCATTTCAAATATGACCCACGAATTCCCTTTATTTTAACGGCGCTTATATTGTTTTTGATGGACATCGCCGTGAGGAAATTTAAGTTTAAGTGGCCTTGGGAGATAATACGAGACCGCAAAGCTCAAAAACTGCTCATGCAAGACAAAGAAAAACTGATTTAATGGGTTTAAGGAGAATATAATGAAAAAACTTGGCTTGCTATTTATTATAAGCCTATTAATATTAAGCGTTATGGTGACCTTTGCGGGTTGCCACGGTCACGACGATGCTATTGTGCTCAATAAACCTGAAGAATTGATTTTTGACAGATCAAGCAATGCACTTAAGTGGAATGCCGTAGCAAACGCAAGCGGCTATAAGGTAGAGATAAACGGTGTGGAAAACGATGCCACAGTAAACTTTTATTCTATTTCACGTTTAGAGGCAGGTACATATACCATAAAAGTTAAAGCGATAGGTGACGGAGTGGACTATCTTGACTCTCTTTGGTCGGAGCCTATTGTGCACGTTAAGGAGTACGAATCAGGGTTAGTTTATCAGCCTGTTAATAACGACAGCGAATATGTAGTATATGGCATTGGCTCAGCGTCAGGTGACATCGTTATTGAAGAAACATACAAGGACAAACCTATAACAGGTATATCAAGCGGTGCATTCACCAACAGCCGAAGCATAACAAGCATAACTATCCCCCAAAGCGTAACAAGCATAGGTAATAACGCTTTTCAGGGTTGCCGCAATATGACAAGCGTAACAATAAGCAACGGCGTAAAAAGTATAGGGGACTATGCTTTCTCTTATTGTCGCAGCATAACAAAAATTACTATCCCCGACAGCGTAATTAGCATGGGCGATTATGCTTTTGCCGATTGTAGCGAATTAGTTGAAATAAATATCGGCAAGGGACTGACTAAATTAAACAATTATGTATTTCAGGGTTGTAGAGCTTTACCGCAGATTGCAATCCCTGACGGAATCAATAGCATTGGCGATTTTACCTTTACTAATTGCACCAGTTTAGAAAGTATTGTTATCCCCAGTAGCGTAGTTAGTGTAGGTAGTTATGCATTTAACGATACAAAATTTTGGGATAACACAGCAGACGGAGTTGTTTATGCTGATAAATGGGTAGTAGGATATGACGAAGAAGAAATATTCCCTGTCATAATTTTAAATAACGGCACTTTGGGTATAAGTAACCGTGCTTTTGCCGGTTGCAACAATATATTAAATATTACCATGCCCAGTAGCGTAAAGAGTATAGGAAATTATGCTTTTGTTAACTGCATTAATTTAGATGCCATCAATAGTTTAACAGATGTAATTTTGCCTATGGGCGTAAAGAGTATAGGCATTTCCGCTTTTCAAAATTGCATGAGCATAAAAAAAGTAGTCCTTCCCAACAGTGTTGAGAGTATTGGTGACTATGCTTTTGCGAATTGCGAAAAGTTGGAAAATATAACAATGGGCAGCGGTGTGACAAGTTTGGGTAGCTTTGTATTTCATAAGACGAAAGTAGTGAGTGCTCCCAGCGAAAGTGATTTGATTTATGCGGATAAGTGGGTTATTGGAGTCAAAACACCAAACTTAAAGGAAATAGTCATCGAAGAAGGCGCCGTAGGTATTGCCAGTAGCGCATTTTCCGGTTATACTCATCTCCAAAAACTAACAATCCCCGACAGCGTGACAAGCATTGGCGATTTTGCCTTTTCTAATTGTATAAACCTAACAGATATCACAATCCCCGACAGTGTGACAAGTATAGGTGAATTTGCCTTTAACAGTTGTTCGAACTTAACTTTTTTGTCGTTAAGTAATAACATTGAAAGCATAAGCAGAGGACTATTTATTAGTAGCGGTTTAATAAATGTTACAATTCCTGAGGGGGTTAAAAGTATAGGGGATTATGCTTTTTATAAATGCAGCGATTTAGAAAGCGTAGTTTTACCTGATTCTGTAAAATCAATAGGTCGTTCTGCTTTTTATAGATGTGAAAGTTTGACAAGCGTAAACCTGCCCGACAGCGTAGTCAGCATAGGTAACTTTGCCTACTACGGTTGCGAAAAAATTTCTAATTTAACGCTAGGGAGCGGCATTAAAAGTGTAGGCGCATATGCTTTTTATCAATGTGCCGGACTTGTAAGCGTAACAATACCCGACGGAGTGACTACAATAAATCGTTCCACTTTTTACCGTTGTATCAATCTTCAAAGTATAAATTTACCCGAAAGTGTTACCAGCATTGGTGATTATGCTTTTTTCGGTTGCATAAAACTAACAAACAATCTAATAACGGAAAGTTTAAATACCATAGGCAACTATGCGTTTTATAACTGCCGCAGCTTAGAAAGCGTAGCGCTTGTTAACAGCGTAGCTAAAATTGGCGATTATGCATTTTTTGGTTGTAAGAGCATTAAGAGCGTGACTATAGGGGAAAATGTAAATAGCGTGGGTATACATGCGTTTTATGGTTGCAACCAAGCTACGATATATATCGAAGAGGAAAATATCCCTGTCGGTTGGGACAAATTATTTAACTCATCCAATCGCCCTTTAATTTTAGGTGTTGTTTTGTCCGAAGATGAAAGTTTTGTTTATTCCTTTAAATTGACGGCAGGCGGGATAATCAACGCCAATGCAATTAACGGTATAGAAGCACCTGTACGAGAGGGGTATGTATTTGCCGGTTGGGCAATTACTTCTGACAGCGAATTTGTCAATTATAACGCAGAAGATATTAATATAGTTCCTGTTGACACCCTTTTATACGCAGTATGGATTAGCGTATTATAAAAATAAGGTTCTTTGTCAAATGTTGAGGGATGGGTTAGTGTGTAATGAGTTTTATTGTGGGGGACTGCTCTATTTGAGACAGTCCCCTATTTTTTTTATTTTTTAAATCGACAAAAATTGTGCGATATTTGTTTTCATTTTTATGATTTGTTTAAATTTGCTATTGACATGTGCTATTTTCGCGGTTATAATACCATCAATAAGGAGATTAAATATGAAACAAGAAAAAATCATTTCATTTACAAAAATGGGAATTAGCTGTATTATGGGCATTTTTGCATTTTTTGTGCCTATGTTCAATTTAGGTTACATTAGTTCATTTGGTGAGATGTCCGACACTGGCTACAGCATACTTGCAGGCAGCATTTTTTTGGAAGAACCTTATACCCTTTGGGCTTATTATATTATAAAGCCTATTGTTATTTTGATAGTCGCTTTTGCTTTTATTAATATATTAGTATCTTTGTCGACAGGTTTTAATATTATCAAAAAAGACAGGACAGACAAAACTTTTATGATTATTCAATACGTTTTGATTTTCTTGTATATGGCGTTTGGGTATTTAGAAGTTATTTTATTGACTGAAGAGTTTTCTTTAAGTTACTATCAAACCAACGCTTATGTTCCCTTTATTATTGCTACTTTAATATTTTTGGCTTACTTTTTTGCGCCAAAATTTATTAAAGCGTTTCAGGAAAGAGAAAGGAGCAAAAAGCCATCGGCAGAAAAAGACAAGAAATTTATTTTTAACAAAAGGATATTTAACAAACTAATAATGTTGAAGGATTTGTTAGATAAGGAAATTTTTAGCAAAGAGGAATACGAAAAATTAAAATCAGATACTTTAAGCGATTGCTATTCTGAAAAGAAAAAGGAAAATATTCCTCAAATAACGGTTACCGATACTAAAGATTTAGCACAATAGGGAATTTAAGGAGTAGATAATGCTTGAAAATGTAAGTAGACTGCTAAAAATGTTGATAAGTTTGGCGATGTCCTTTCTTGCGTATTATGCGCCCTTCTTTGCATTGTGCGTACGGGAGGAGCACATCGATTATGGTTATAGTTTTGTGGAATTTGATAATGGTACAGAGCTGATAAGAATTATTATACTTTCTTTGTGGATTGTGGGTATTATAAATTTAGTAGTATCATATTTAACCGGCTTTTCCGTAATAAAATCAAGGTTATTCAATAACATTTCAGTATTTGCAATATGGATTTTATTAGGCTTATATATGGCTTTTGGTATTAGTAAACTGTTAGAGGTATTTTTAGATGGTGGATTGTATACAGATGCATACATACCGTTTATTATAGGAACAGGACTTTTAATTGCTTATTTATTCGTGCCTGTGACAAAAAGCAAAAGAAAGTAAATCAAAACAATTAACAACGTCGCAATTTTTTTTAGCAAACTCGTTAATTTTAAAGGGTGTGCTTTTAAAATGCAAAAACTACATTCACAGTTTTAATATTTCCGTTTGGGAATTAAATCGTTTATTAAATAGGCAATAAAGACTCAATCCAAAGCAAACAGTCGCAATGCTGATATTGTAGAGAGAATAAAAACTTATCCGGGACAGTAGCAGTAAAAATACTGCGCTTAAAAAATAGTATTTAAAACGGGAGCGGTTAAAAGCGTAATAAAAAAGTTTGCTTTCAAAAAATCTCACTCTTTTTTCCGTTGGGGGTAAGTCAATTGCACGTTGATTAATACGTAAAAATTGTTTTGTAGAATTAAAATCCATAAAGGTGATTTCTTTGTCTAACATACGGCACATTTCTTTTGCACCTGCGTCATAAGCCAAGCAGAACAAAACTATATTGTCGGCAGTGTTTTTCTTAGACAGTTTATAGGCATTTATAACGTCCTGCGCTCCCACGTTGGAAAGCTTAAAATTAAATACAATTAAAGAGGTGTTTTTTGTGTTTTCAATTAGGTAAATTTCGTCAGATAAACGCTTTATGCTGTACCCTTTTGTTTGGAAGATATTTAAAAAAACAGCATAATCCGTCAAGCACGCTAAAGCTTTTTTTTGCGAATCAGACACGCTTTTTTTAACACGCTTGCCGGGGATAAGCATATTGGAGCGTTTTTCTAACACAAAAAGCACCACAAAAAACATTATCGCCAAAAGGGCGCTTACGGTGTAGCATATCCACAAAGCTTGTTTATAATAGACAAGCCATGTAAAGCACAACAAAAAACCCGCAACACTTATTAAAATAATGTTTATTATCCTTGCCATATTTGCATTATTGCCTTTTTTGGAAAATTTAAAAGAAAATTGCAAATACTTAACAAAAAAATTAAAATCTGCTATACTAACTATATGAAAATAGGCTTCTTCGGGGGTACCTTTGCACCTGTTCACAATGCGCATATAAATATGGTTAAAGGCGCTTTAACGCAGTTAAATTTAGACAAGATTATTGTGATGCCCAGCGGACAGCCGCCGCATAAGTACAGTTTTGTGGATAAAAACGAGCGTTTTAAAATGGCTCAGTTAGCTTTTGGCAACATCAAAAAGGTAACTGTCAGCGATTACGAGATTAAAAGCGGCACTAAAAATTATTCCTACCTTACGCTTAATCATATAAAAGCGCTTTATCCCACTGCCGAAATATTTTTTATTATGGGAGGAGACAGCCTGCGAGATTTTCCTTTATGGAAAAAACCAGAAGAAATAGCACGTTTAGCAACTCTTGCCGTTGCTGAGCGAGGAGACTCTTTTAACGAAGATGCTGCTTTTGTTGCCGAAAAATACGGCGCAAAGGTGGTATTTTTAGATATAATTCCGCTGGAAATTTCCTCTACGGAAATTCGTATCAATTATGAGTTTGACAAAAGCAATGCTAAGTATTTACCGCAAAATGTTGACAATTATATAAAAGAAAAAGGACTTTTTAGCAAACACACCCAAATGATTAAAAAAGTAAAAAAGCTGTTAAAGCCGTCGAGGTTTTGGCATACTTACAGCGTTGTTAAAGCGGGGCAGGAGTTTGCACGGGCAAATTTTATTGATGCCGAAGACGCATTTGTCGCCTGCTTGTTGCACGATTGCGGAAAAAATATCCCCATTGAAAAATGGGAGTATTACGATTTTAACAATGAGGAAAAACTGCTTTCACCTTTAATTCATTGCGCGTTAGGAGTAAAAGTCGCTCAAAAAGACTTCTCTATTACTGACCAAAAAATTTTAGATGCTATCCGCTTTCATACAACGGGTCGGCCGGGTATGGCGGATTTAGAAAAGTTAGTATTTGTTGCTGACAAGGCGGAAAAAACACGCAGTTATGACGTTTCAAGTTATTATCAATTAGCGCTAAAAAATTTAGACGAGGCATTTAAGAGTGTACTAAAAGATTTATACGGTATAACCGTTAAAAAATATGGCAAAAACAATGTGGATGCATTAACCGTTTCCACTATGAAATATTACAAATTAGTTTAGGAGAAAATGATGGAATTAACAGCACAGCAAATAGTAGACAAGATATGCAAAGCATTAAGCGAAAAACAAGCTACCGACATAAAAATTGTATCGGTAGCGAAATTGACGGATATTGCCGATTATTTTATTATCGCAAGCGGCAAGAGTGTGCCTCATATAAAAGCAACTTTTGACAACCTTGAAGAGAAGCTTGAAGCAGAGGGAATTTTTTGCCGCCGCAAGGAAGGATATGCCGAGGGGAAATGGATAGCTGCTGATTACGGCATTATTATTGTGCATATATTTAATCAAAGCACCAGAGAGTTTTATCAGTTAGATAAGCTTTGGAACAGCGGCAACAATATTACAACTTATACCGACTAAAACGAGAAAACTATAATTTGGTTAGATATATTCTTATTCATATTTTTGATTAATCAGGAAAATTAATTATATTTTTAAATTAGTTTTTATAATTGTGCCATAATTTATGGTATAATTATATTAATTTAATTGACTTAATAAGAATTTTTAGGTAGAATAAATAGGAAAAATGTCAGTTAAATAGGTGTGATATGAATGATTATACAAACAGATTAGGGGTTTTGTTATCCGACCTTAATATTTTGCTTAATAAAAAGTTTTATAATAGAATTGATAGCGCCGAGGGCGTCAAAAATATAAGATTACGTAAGCTTAATAATAGTTATCGAAAAATTATGATATTGCTACAGTACGGTCAACTCTCGATTGGAAACCTTGCGGAAAAGGTAGGTATTGACCCTAAAATAATCGGATATTATGTTAATAAGCTATTAAGACTCGGCTATGTAACCAAAGAAAAAGAAGAAAATTCTAAACGTCAGCTCATAAATTTGACAAAGTTAGGAAAAGAAGTTATCGTTGAAAACGGCGAATTCAGCGAAAACGAAGTGCGAGCAACTATCGAATCAAGTTTAACGGCGGAAGATAAAAGTAGTCTAATTAGCGCAATAAATAATCTGATTTCTCAGCTAGAAAAAATTAAATAGGTTACATATTAGATCTATTTTTAACATAAAGCTTAAAATAAAATTTCTCCTTAAGGTAAACGCGCTACTTTCGGGAGGAATTTTCGATGCTGTTATATTTCTGTTGTTACTCACCATTTTTTTTAAGCGGTTATTGCTTGAGAAACAGCCGAGCTTTTTTGTTTTTCTTGCCTTATATCCTTTTTGTTGGGATTAGGACGGGGACAGTCGGGGCAAGGCATGGGTTTAGGTCGCTTATCCCATATATCATCAATATCTACATCGCCAGTATCTACCATTCTGTTAATCTCCTCAATAGCTCTAAACGCTTTTAGCGACATAGTAACTTTAACCTTAGTAAACTGCTTAAATTGTGATTGTATATTTGTTTTAATCTTTTCAATCAATTTTGTTGCCACTTCCTTGCTGTATACGCTGTTGGTGCGCACCGCCACAACAACATAGTCCTCATGAGTAAATATACGGCATTCTTTTACCCCTTCAATTTTGTTTACCATTTTTTCAATCTTTTCTCTTTCTTTTATAGGTTTTTCATTTGCGTACGTATTACTCATCCCAAACAGCGAAGCCGCCAAAATGCTTAAAGTTAATGCAAATAAAAGTGTGTATCTTTTCATTTTTCCTTCTCCTTTTTCTTTTTAGATTATGTTTTAGACAAAAAAATATACAAAATTGTTAAAAGAGATTTTTTATGACGGCATTGTTATGTAAAAATAAATTTGTGGAAAAATAAAGTGGGAGGTATATATGGACAACATTCTACCAATAATTATTTTATCAAGCGGCGGCTTAGCGGCGGCTATATGCTATCTAGTTTATCAATTGGTAATCTTAAAATACCAAAAAAAACGTACCTGCACCGTTAAGCAGGAAGAAAAGTACGAATATGCCGACGAATACGAAGACGGCGACAGTTTGGTCATAAAACTTAAAAATTATTAAATATTTGGCTGTTTCCTCTTGTAATTAGCGCTTTATTAAAGTATAATTAATATGATTAATGTTTTAAAGAGGAAGTTATGGTGACATTAAAAAAGCTAAAAAACGGAATACAATCACGCTTGTCCGCTTCGTGGTGGAGTGAAACTTGGCGAGAGGGCTTTTTTAGCGGCAACGGCAAAACAGGCATAAATGTTTTTGGCGGAGCGCTAAACGAAAAAATCTTGATAAACAGCGCCGATTTAAATTGGCAAGGTAAAGTTTCCGTTTTGCCTGATTTAGGCACAAAAATACGCGAAGTAAAAAAATTGGTTGACGAAAACAATCTTGAAGACGCGCAAAATGTATTTACAAAAGCGCTTATTCAAAAAAACTTCCGTCCTCAGCCCTTTTGTTCCTTACCTCTTTGTGTTTTAAATATTGATTTTAAAGCGGAAAAAACCCCTAAAGACTATTCGAGAATGTTAAATTCAAGTAACGGCGAAATAACCGTCAGTTTTGTTGACGGTCCTACCCGTTTTTCTCGCAGTACTTTTGTGTCAAGGGCGGACGATTATATTGTCTGCGAGCTTACAAAAACCGGTCAAAAGCAGATTGATGTCGAGTTGTCCTTAGATATTATGGACAAAATAAATGCCCGTACGCCGGTGGGGATGTCTGCAGTTCCTGAGGGAATTTTTAAAAAATACGAAACTAATTTTATGTATTTTAGTGCTCACAGCGATGACGGTACGGAATTTGGCACTGTCGCAAAAGTCACATTTTATGGCGGCAGTATGGAAATTAGGGAAAATAGCTTATTTATCAAAGGTGCAAACAGCGTTTTAATTGTTGCAAAAACTTTTGCAAATTCTTATAAAGAAAAGGAATTTAAAATTTTAAGAGCATTGTTGGCATCAAACAAAGATACCTATGACAAGATGCTAAAAAAACATACGGCAATTCATCAAAAGGCGATGGACAGCGTTTCTGTTAGTTTGGATAACACAGACGATTGGACAGAGGAGTTGCTGTCACAATGTAATTTAGGAGAAATAAGCGCAAAACTTGCGGAAAAAATGTGGAATTACGGCAGATATCTGCTTTATTGCAGTACCGACAAAGAAGGGAAAATTGTTTTACCCAACGGTTTATTTAACGGCAATTTTAAAGCTGTCGAAAACAACGTCAGCTTTGAGACAAAAACGCCTTCCTCTTATTTTTCTGTTTTTGCGGGAGATATGATGGAGTTATTAGAACCGCTTTTCATCTTTGCCGAACAAAATATGCCCGACATGCGGGACAATGCTATGCGTCTTTTTGGAGTGCGTGGTTTGTTTTTGCCTTCTGTTACGGCGGGCGTGACGGCACGTGTGGGCTCTACCGAGCCGGATGTGTTGCATTTTACCGGATGTGCAGGTATTTTAGCGTCGCTTTTTTTCGATTATTATTTATATACTGGGGACACAAAATTCTTAAAAAATCGAGCTTTGCCTTTTATGAAGGAAGTAGCGGTTTTTTATGAGGAATTCTTTAAATTAGACAGATTTGGTTTTTACGAAGCAAACCCCTCTTATTCCCCTATGTCGGCAAAAGGCGACAAAACAAAAGGTATCTACATAAACAAAGATGCCACAATAGATTTTGCTATTGCAAGAGAGTTGCTAACTAATATGATACAAGGCGCAAGCAGCGCAAATATGTATCTTGATGAAATAGACAAATGGAAGGATATGCTTACAAAAATACCTTCTCCTGCTATTCAAGATGACGGCTCGCTCAGAGATTATGCTGCTG
>ENA-UOOR01003481-UOOR01003481.1-fermentation-metagenome-genome-assembly--contig:-NODE-3481-length-13839-cov-3.165627_pt1 | contig 13839 bp, 3 predicted proteins | sample MGYA00245780_ERZ724029 | MGnify/ENA primary metagenome ERZ724029 (study PRJEB28704, sample SAMN03018315) | fermentation metagenome | biome: anthropogenic terrestrial biome; feature: soil; material... | reverse complement strand
TTGTATTAGTGAGAGATTCCGCAACATAACTTAACGTTTTATCGACCATCGTTATAGTGTTGGCAATGCTTATTAACCCTACATAAACTTTTGTGTCTGGCTGATACAGCGAAAAATACGCCAAAACATACTTAAAAGACAAGGTATTAAATATTTGCGAACGAATACCTGCTGATGCGCTATTATCGTTGAGGTAAATATACGCTCTTTGCAAATTTTTAAAAGCGGTCAAAAAGGATAAATCATTTAACGGTATACCGGAATTGTAGCAATAGGCAAATTCCTTTAGTGTATCGCCAGCACCCTTAATTAGCGGCGAAAAGTCCAACACCTCCTGCATTCTGTTTGAGCTGGAGCCGTCTACATAGTAATAAAAATATTCTAATTTTGTCAATTTGCTTAACGGCGAAATATCTACAAGCTGAGAATATTCAAACTGTACCGCTATCAAATTGCTAAAAATTTCCATTCCGCTAATACTTGTAACATCCAAATTTGGCAGATAAAAATATTGCAATGAGTCAATAAAACTATAAGGGATAACATTGCCATAAAGCATTACTTCATAACCTTCTACTTCGCTTTCTGTCGTAAAAACCCTATCCTCTCCTACCTTATAAGCGTATAAGTTAACCGCCCAATTGTCTTTAAGAGAGGGTATATCATTGTTATAAATATTGCGTATATTACCTATAGCTTTGCCTACAGTAGTACTTGTAGACAGTTTATTGTCTTTATACATATAATCTAATAAATTACCGCTCTTAAAGATATTTGCTGCTTGATAGTAATAATACGTTCCGTCAAAATAGTCCGCTTGACCGTACTCTGCATTTTCTTCCAATAATTGAAGATAATAATTTGTATTTGTCAAAACTCGTTCCGTTTTATTAATAAAAGTTATCGTTATGTAAAAGTTATAAGCAGTTGAAGTGGAAGAGACAGGCACTCCCCCCTCAATTTTATAAAAATACGCCCTAAGTCTAACAGAACTTAATGCGCTGTACGCATTTAAATTGCTGCGGTTAAGCAAAACAACGCCATCGATAAATGTCAATAATGCCGTTGTAGAAGTAGAGGTAATGCGCCATTCTATATAATAGCTTTCGCCTATTTCCGTCATGTTTTTTGGCAAATATATTTTTATGCCCTCAGTAGTGTTAATTTCTGTCCAACTGATAATTATAGGTACTACCCTCCTGCCGTTTGCGGCGGCAAGGGCAGAGGCTGTAACGTTTGTTGCGTACCTTGTGCCGTTATTAGTCGTTGTAGGATTAATTAAAGCTACATATTTATTTGCGTTGCTACTAATTAATGCATAGTAGCTTAAGGTATTGCTTATATCCGAATAATAATAGCGTTCGCCGTTTTGTGCATTAAAAGCCAATGCCGTTATGTTTGTCATTACTCCCACGTTACTGCAATAGGCAATATTTTTAGCATTAAACAACGCTATTACATAATCTCTTGCGCTGACAAAAGAGTTACTGCTAATAAAATTGAATATGCCTTTTGCATCATTTACGCTTAATGTCCTGATAGTTGTGTTTTGCTTTATTATATTTGCAAGAAAAACAGCGTCATAATAATTAATCCCCTTGCATCTACTAATATCCAATGAATTAATTTTGGTGGTATAGCTTAAAAACGCTAAATCAACCGCCTTTAAAAAGCCGCTTTCTATCGTCAAGTTGGTCACCGAGTTGGTGAAATTTGTAGCGGAAAATTGTGTCCAAGTCTTAATTAAATTATTGTCGGTGACATAAAGGTTGCTAACTTGCAGATATTGCATTCCTTCTAAACTGTAAAAGCCTATATCGGAAGTCACATTTATTGTTATGTTGTCCTTTACGCTAATAATTTGATTTACGCTGTCCACGGTACGAATTTCTTGATTATCTAAAATAAATGCAAATAACCTACTATTAAACAGATTTAACAAGTAACTTTGCCCGTTGCTTACCACAGTATAATTTGCAGTACTGTTGGGGTTGTTAAAGCCTATCTCTCTATAAGCAACAAACTGAGGATTGGCGTCGCTTGTTATCTTTATTAGTGCGGTGCTGTTTTTCCCTAATGTGTCCTTATAGAAAAATACCCTGTCATTAAAGGTTTTTGTATAAGTGATGCCTTCTACTGTCTCAGTAATAACATATGCTGTATTGTCACTATAGACAGAGTGGTCTATTGCTGTCAAGAAAGCGTAATAATTATAAAAGGTGTTTATTTGCAACGGCGTAACAACATTTAAAGTATTGGTGTTTAAGGTTAGGTTTATTGTCCTGTTTATTTGGTTAAGCCAATAAATGGCGTCTCTTTTTTGTCCGCTTTCTTCATAAAAATCATAGGCGCACGCCGTACCGAATAAACGTAACGTGTTTAAGTTGTTTGCCCCTACTAAATAAGAAAGTTGAGCTCCGCCTATTTGCGTGCAGTACGTTAAGATGAGAGTATCAATGCTGCTTTTAAGTGTGCCGCTTACCGCTGATAAGCTGTTTATCGGATTGTATGATAAATTTAATATACTTATCGGTAAAGAGGACAGCGCAGAAATATCGCTAATTATGTTTCCGCTTAAGTTTATTTGCGTCAATTGCGTTAAGTCAGACAAATGCGTTATGTCTGAAATTAAATTATCCGTCACCGTGATTGATGTGATATTTTCAAATAATTCCACCCCTTTTAGCGTAATTACCCATTGCGGACAGTTAATAAGGCTGTAGCTGTGGCTGTTGAAGCTATTATAACAATTTACTACCGAAATTTGACTGGAGTAACAGAGCAAAGAAGGCGTGTCCGTTAAAACAAAGGAAGTTTGAGCCTTTAAGGTATTTTTTGTATTAATATCCAAACATCCGCTATAACCGCTTTCGTTAGTATATTTACCAAAAACACTAAACACAAAAAAGCGCAAATTAACGTCTTTAAACTCCGCATAGGAAGAAGTACCTGCCGCCGCCGGTGTTGCACCCACTGCTAAAAAGGGATAGACAAAATTATAGTAATTATGTAGACTGTCGCTGTATAAAATATAATTGCTGTCTTTATCAAAATATCCTTCGCCAATATGACCTACTGCGACAAAATAATAGTCAAAAGTACTTAAAGAAGAATAAGTCAAGGTAATTGCACTCTCAAAATTGAAATCCTCTGCCAAAACATCATATACAAGCATTACAGATTTTGTCCCATTGTAAGTAGTGTTAGTTGCTGTGACAAAAGGATGCGTAAACATATTGTTAAAGGTAGTGGAGTCTAATCCCACCAATATCCAAGTAATAGCAAAAGCGCGCACGCTATCTATATTTTCGCCTTTGCTGTCCACAGCGTTTGGAGCGTAGAGTACACCGTACAGAGTATTGTAAGTAGAAAGAGGCAACGTGATAATGTCCCCCGTTGACAAAATTTGAATATTTGTTTCTATTATATTTTCATCATTTACTTTTGCTGATAAATCAAAAATTCTTGAGGAAAAATCAATATACTCCCCCGGCTCGCTCACTCCGTAAACAAAGGATGCGCCTGTGCCCTCGGGCGAATATACCGTTACGCTGTCTCTTACATAATAAAGAGGCATTTCTCCCATGTGAGAGGTGACATAAAGGTTATATATTTCATTTACCATAGCCAAAGTAGCGAGGTCGGTTACGTTTGCATTGCTGTTTGCGTTGCTATTTTCGTAAATGCTCATAGAGGACAACTGCGTTGAAGTGTTTAAATTGCCGTCACTGTCGTATAAAAACCCCTTTAACCCTTCCCAGTCATAACAATTGCTGGTGATTAACCTCAATGTGTTTAAGTTGGGCATATGTGAAAAAGCATATACGGTATTTCCGCCTTCGTCAGTATGGTAAAGCGTCACGCCTCTGTTGTTTCTGGTGCTCCCTATATCCAAAGAGATAAGGTTTACTAAGTCAACATTTATTTTAGACAAATCAACAAAGGAATAATATACCGTTAAATTTCTTACGTTAACTAAATAACTGCCGTCACCTAATTTGCAATCCCTTTGAATGTTGACGGTAAGACATCCCGTTAAATCAAGCCCACTTAAAGCGTCTCCCCTATCAAAATAACTGCCGTCCACATTAACAGTACTGGTAACAGCAAGAGGCATTTTTCTGCTTATATAAGTGTTGCCTGTTGTCGAATCAAAGTAAGCATACCAAGAGCTAGTTAAAGTGCCATTTGCAAAGTCGGCATAATTGTCTACCCGTCTGCTATTGCTGACTTTAAAATATCTTAACCCTCCGCTGGTATTACGTGACATCTGATATAAAATAAGTGCGCTAACAGAGCGGCCGGTAAATACGTCGCTTATTGCCACGCAATTAGGTAAAATACCTACTTTTGTTGTTTGTCCGTCAAAATAATCTAAATCTTTTCCGTATTTGATAACGTAAGCATTATTTGAGGGCAAATCGCAAATATAAAGCTTATTATGCAGTTGTGCGGATATTTGCGTTATAAAACTAAATGCATCAGTCAATGCGCCTCTTCCGTCATTCCCTTGTACCGTAATCGTCAAAAAAGCAGCGCAATCATAGCCAACAAGATAACGGTAAATAAAATTTGTATAATAATTTACGCCTAATATATTGCCAGCTATATCGCCGTTTTCAAAGTAATTTATTGCCGAAGTGTTGGCGTTCCAATATGCTTTATCAATTTTTAAATCTGTTACATAAAAATTTATATCTCGATAATCGTAAAAGTTTACCGAAACAAAATCATTTTCAAAATAGCTGTAATCGCCTATTTCCATAACGCTGTATATCGATGGCCAACTTTGGGCGTGTTTATACAATTTTTCGTAAGGATTCCAAACTGAAGCAGCGTCCGTTAAGTAAATGTCAACGGCGGTGTTTGCGATGTACGTCATATATAATGCTTTTTGCACTTCTTCGCTGTCTAAGTTGTAACACTCGTAAACAGACAGTAAACTAAGTGTCGTTAGTCCCCCCGACCAATCAACAATAGTGTCGCCGTTTTTTACCGCAGTACCTAAAAGTTGCGTAAAGTCATACTCTTGTCCGCCTAAATAAAGTTTAGTCACACCATTCATTTTGTTTAGTTCGCTTAACCCGTCAAGCTGATTTCCTCTTAAGTCAATGGCAGGCTTAAAACTTTGTGTTCCGCTAAAAACGATGGTAAAAAAATTCAGTCCGCTTAAATCGCTTATGTTTCTGTACGAAAAATCATATACCGCATTTAAATTTGTTGTGTCCGTCAGCACATATTTTTCTCTTAACGACACCCCTCCTTGCGAATAGATAATAATAGGTGAGCTGTCTGAGTCAATCGTTGTATTAAAATAGTTAAAAAGCGTACCTCGTAACGCTCTGTCGGGGATAGCCTCTTTGGCTTTTACATAGGCATAGTTGCTGTCGGTAAATACCGCACTTAGTCCTTGACTATTAGCAACACTTAAAGGCAGCTGAAGATAGGCCGTTGCCTCGCTTAACTGTGAGGGCAAAAGAATAACATCAAAAGTGCGTTGCAAAGATATTTGAGATAAATCCGTGCTGTCCGTTACCGTCAAGGTAAGCGTCAATGCTTCTTCCACAATTCCGCTAACAATAGTGCAACCAGTTGTATACAGTCCGTTGTAGTCATCAAAAATTATCCTGTCATTGTTTCTTATGCCCCACAACAGATAAAACAGTTTGCCGTCATAATTAATGACCGAAGGAGTAAAAAGACTGGTATACAGCTCGTTTATTTCGTAAACGTTACTTAAAGCCAATGCCGCCGCTTGCTCTGTTTGAGTAGCGGAAAAATCTCCTCCCCCCACAAAATCTGTTTTCATGGAAAAATAAGTATCAATTATACTATTGTTTTTATTGTTTACGTAAAGAAGAGTAAAATAATATTTTACGTCAGCTGTAATAGTCGTCCTACCGCTGTATCTTACGTCAAGGAAAATAAGACTGTCTAAGCCGCTTATTGGGTCAAAATCACCTATGTTGTTTTGGTATAAGTCAACAGCGACAAGGTCGCTTAAATATCTTAACGGCTCTATGTTTGTGATGTTGTTGTTTTGCAAAATTAATACACGCAAACTGTCAGAAAAACTCAAGCTTGTTATATTGGTTAAAAAGTTGTCAGATAAATCTAAATATATTAATTGCCGCAAATTTTCTATTGGAAAAATATCTATCAGCTTATTGTTGCTAAACTTAAGTCCCTTAATATATGTAAAATATTCCAACCCCTTTAAGCTGGAAATATCGCAATAGCTAAAATCTAAACAGGTATACTCCCTTTCAAAATAAATAATTGTACTTTTTGAGAGAGAGTTCCAATCGGCGGTTGCTTCAACTTTTGTTATGTATCCGTCACCGTTAGCGTCATAAAAATTAAGCAAAGAGGCATATAAGTTGTAGTCGGCAATTTCATTGGCGTTGTTATGAATAATCCCCGTTAATACGAGAGAAAAATTAAAGGTCACGTTGCGAGTTATGCTTTCGCCCTCTTCCGTTATTGTTTCAGTAACATATTCCTTATTTCCCTCACTAATGGTATAAAGATTAGCGTAAATGTTGGCAGTAACGGTATTTATACTCAGTTTTTCGGCATTTATCTTTATCTCTGTTACTCGGCGAAACACAAGCCCGCTGTTAAGTAATTCAACAAGGTTACAGAGCGTTTCTTCGCTCTCCGCTGTCAGTATTTTTACATACTCACCTGTTGTGCTTGCGTTGCCAAATTGATCAAAGCGAGTAGCGGCGGAAAAATAACAATAGTCACCTTCTAAAAGCGCATAAAAGCCGAAATGGGCATAATCGGCGATTAAATCTTCGGCGTTTGCCAAAAGAAAAACATTTTGACGCATTAAAACATAATCTCTGAAAATTTCTGGGAGAAAGTATTCTACAAATACATTGTTGGTTATATTTCCCGAAACAACAAAGGAAAAACCCTCGTCTAAGGTATATGTGTTTGTTTCGTACTGCTTTTGAATAGCGTTTGCACTGTCGCTTATCTCATAAGTGCTGGATTTTGCAAGCACAATAATTTCTAAATTGTTAAGAATATAAAGCCCCTCTTGCCCGTAATCAAAGGTAAGGGAAGCTCTTATTTTTACTGCTCCTTCTGTAGGACTATTTTTAACAGTGACATATTCATACGCTACCCCTTGTTCGTTGGTTACGGGGGGCGAAACTTCCAAGTAGTTAATGTTTCCGCTGTAAATGTTGTCCTCGGCATTTAAGGAAACAGAAATGCCTTTTAACGCAGCTCGCTCCACATTGTCGGCATAAATTAATTTCATCAAGTCAGTTGTCTCATCTGGTTGCAAAATTATTTGCTGATACTTATATAGCTTTTGTGTGCGCTCCTCTCCGTTTAGGACAGTTACTGTAACTGTTTTATAGGCAGTATATTGAATGTCACCGCAAGCCACCTTTACCCCTACCGTTATTGTTTTAGCGCTCCAACTATCTAAAACATATACTCCCTTTGGCAGAATAGTACCGTTTTCGTCAAGATAATTTGCATTATTGTCGCTAATAATCCAAGAAACAAAACTGTTTGTAAGCTCATCAAAACAAGGGAAAAACAAACTGCACATAATCGTATCAGGCACACAAGAAACAAATGCTTCCGCAACCGCCTGCGGGCTGTTGCCTCTAACCTTAATTATACCGCCCACGTTAACCATTGTATTGTTATCGCTTAAAGTAAATTCTGCCTGATAGTTTGCGGTAAATACCAAATTCGCATTAAGCCGCAAAAGAGACGAAAAGAGAACGCCGTTTGCGTTTAAATCTTGTTCATTAAAAATTATGCCGTCGGTAGTCACTTCTAATAAATTGTTTTCTATATACCAACCTAATCCTTTAAAAAGTTTTAAGTCCTCCCCGTCGTTAAAAACAAGCTTTTCCGCTTGATATATACGGTTTTGAATTAGCTGTTTTGCGCTTTCCAACAAATACGAAGTGCAGGTAAATTTTTCAAAACTATCCGCTAAACTTTCGCCAATAATAAAAATATCATTGGGAGTATTAATGTTTATGTCTACATTTATTTTGTTGTGAGTTGTATCTAAACTGTTGCTAATTGCACTGTCATCTACAATGCCAGCGGTAAGCTGATTGTCAAAAGCGTTAGCATATAAAAAACTGATGGAGGGAGTATCGCTTGCGCCTTCTCCCACCAACAACTTGTATCCGTTTAAATTAATCCGCACTCTGTTTGTTGCGTTTATGCTATTGATAATATTGATGTCTCGCGTCAATACAATATTTTTATTATTATGGCGATCTGTCGTCAAAGCAGTTTTAAGTTCTGACTCATTTTTTACATAATTATATTTTAAATTTAGCGAAGCTTCTTTTGTATGTGCTGTAGCTTTAAGTGTGAAGGTCTTATCTCGGTAATAATCCCCCGCGCCTTGACTATAAACAAGTCTTAAATCATAGGCGTAACTTTGATTGGCTACAAGGTCGCCATCAAGCATTATACTGCTTATTTTATCCATATTACATAAATACGAATATCCACCCTCTTTAAACAGATACACTTCTATTGCGCGCGCCAACTTGTCGTCCTTTACTTGCAACCCGTCTTCTTCCTTAGTGCCAAAACCAAAGTTGATAGTATATCCCATTGCCGATTCGGTGCTGCTCCTTACCCTTACCACCAGGCGCAAATCTTTTTCTTCACCTTTACTTATATTAAGCTCGCTGCTGTTTATCCTACCATCAATAGAATCAATAAAGGTTTTTCCGTTAAAAGTGAAGGCAACGGAAGCGCTGCTTATTGTATGCCGCCAGCCTTTTACCATAAATTGGTAATAAGCAAATACACCGCCCACAACAAGACAGAGGGCAAGCAGTAGAATTATTATACTTATCCATACTTTACAAAAATGACTTCTCATTTCCTTACCGTAAATAGCGCTTTTCTTTTACCTGTCCCGCCCCTGATTAGCGATTTCTAATGCTATTAAACAAAAAATACCATTGAACAATACGTACAATGGCAACTGGCTGTCAATTTCTTGACCCTGTAGTTTTGTGTCACTATCTTGCGATAGTTTTACCTTTAACATTTATTTGTTGTTATTATATTCGTCATTTGTCTGTTTGTCAACCAAAATTATCATTTTCTTGATTTGTTTATTTATTGTATATTTTGTCTTTTCTTGTCGCAATATTATTAATCAAAACTAATGGATTGTTTCACGTGGAACAATCCATTAAGTTTTTATTATTTAGTTATGTATCTTTGCTTCTGTTTTGTTAATTTCCCTATTGGGATTTTTGACTTTCTTTTTATGCCACAATCCTGATAGGTAAAAGCTACAGCTTATTATTGTCGATAACCCCCATCCTATCGGCCAAGCCCACCACACGCCCATTGCACCTAAGGGGACACTTAATATGTATGCTAACCCCACCCGCAAAACTAAGTCAGTAGTTGTAGACAACAAAAAGTGAAACATCTTGCCGCTGCCTTTAAGCACAGCATCAGAACATATCTTAATCGCAACAATAAAGAAAAAGGGCGCAATCACTTTTATGTACGTTGTGCCGGCACTGAGCGCATCTGCTGATAAGTTTTTAGCAAACATGTTAACCATAGCGTCTGCATTAAATACATACAAAAGCGTAAAGGGCAATACCACGCACCAGGTTAATATGAGACTGTATTTAAAACCGCGCTTTACTCTGTCTACCTTCTCTGCTCCCATATTTTGCGCCGAATATGTGGCTAAAGCGTTGGAGGAAGTAACAAAGCAACTCATAGCAAAAGTACGTAGCTTTACCCCTGCCGCAAATCCCGCAATAACCGCCTTGCCTAATTCATTAATGACGCCTTGCACAAGTAAATTGCCAATGCTTATTACACCCTGTTGAAATATACTGGGTACTGCAACCACCGCTATATCCTTTAACATTTTGCCGGAAAAAATCGGATACTTTTCCGTTAAATCTTGTTCTGTTATATAAGCTTTAATTCTTAAGCGTCTCAATCGTCTTAGCAGCGCCAAAAGAGCAGTTGTAGCCGCTAACCCTTGTGTAATAAACGTCGCCCAGGCGATACCCGCAACGCCCATATCAAACACAGTTACAAACAAAATATCCAATCCTATATTGAGCAAACTGCTGACTATTAAAAAGGACAGCGGCGTCATACTGTCTCCTAATGCGGTAAAAATGCCATTACAAGCATTATATAAAAACAAAAAAACCAAACCGTAGACATATACATTAAGATAACCCAACCCGTCCACCATGATAGAATCAGGTGTGTTTATCCATTTCATTATCGTTGCGCTTATTAATCTGCCTACAACAGTCAAAATTACCGCTAAACTTAAAAAGGCTATAAGCGTTGTACCTACGGCGGTTTTTATTTTGCGATACTTTTTTGCACCAAAAAGCCTGCCGATAACCACGCTGCATCCTGCATTGCACCCAAAAGCTACCGCCATGAAAATCATCGTAACGCTAAAACTCGCGCCCACTGCGGCAAGCGAGTCTTCACCTAAAAACCTTCCCGCAATAACGGTATCCGCCAAATTATACATTTGCTGAAAAAGCGCACTGATTAAAAGCGGTACCGTAAAGGAAATTAATACTGGGGCAATTTTCCCCTTGGTCATATCCGTGCTCATCATATTACTACAATAAAAAAATGTCCTTATTTAAGACAGTCGTTGTTCGACGATTATATTATATTCTATAAACTATTTTAAGTAAACCGTTTATTCTTCCTGAGGGATGAAAGTTAAGTGATATGGCTTGTTTCACGTGAAACAAATATAACAAATAAGCACCCTTTAAGTAAACTTAAAAGGTGCCTCGGTATTGATATGTATTTTGTCTTAATTTAAAAATCCGCCTATTAGAGAAGAAATATAAGTAACGAGCTGTTCAAGGTATTTGCCAATATAACTACTATATACTGTGTTGTCGAGGAAGTTTCCAATAGGAGTAATAATACCCGTTAATGCGGAAAGTCCCAAACAAATAGCAACCAAAATAAGCGCAGAGAAAGCAGCTCCTAAAACAAAGCCTAAAAACTTATCCAGCGTACTTATGCCGGGGATTTTAACAATATTAGTAAGTATCTTTTTTAATATAGAAATAATAACTGCAAGAACGATAAGCAATACAATAAATGCTATTGCGTAATTTACCAATTTTGTCGCTTCAAGAGGCAAGACCTCGCTTAAAACGGCAGGCGTGCCACCGGGTGAAAAGCTGGCAAAAATATTTGTAAATAAGCCACTTAAAAAGGCGGGAATTCCCAAAGTGGATAATGCTTGATTTACATTAGCGGTATTGCTCCAATCATATGCTGTTGTATATATCGGATCTTCGCCAAACTTTTCGCTTAATAAGCTGGACACCTTATCAAAAATAGCACCGTCGGTACTCATTAGGCCGCCTACTGTTTTACACAGTAAAATTGCGCCCACTATTGCACCGAATGTGCCAAGTATGCCAAACAGCTGGTCGATAAAACCTTTTTTGGCGCCAATAATCATGCCGAGCAAAATAACGCCAGCTATTACATAGTCAACCCAATTAAAGTTGCTAAAAAAACCGCTTGCTACTTCCTCTAAAAACATTAACATAACACTTTCTCCTTCTTAAAAATAAACATGTTCATTTTTAATTTTGTTATTTAACTTCCTTTCATAATACCACTGTTAGGCTGCTTTTACAACAAAAATGAAACTGATTCCTTTTACAAATTGTGTTTATTTTAATTTCTTTTGTTTATTTTGTTTATTTACCTAATATCATCGCTTTTAGGTCTTTTATTTGCGCTTTAATTCTTGTGTCTGTTTGAGATAAATTGCCTATTTTATCCCGTGTATACATTATCGTCGTGTGATCACGCCCACCAAAATACTGTCCTATCGCAAGCAAGGGCATGCTTAAAAATTCCGTCACTAAGTAAACGCACATTTGACGAGGCTCTACAATTTCCCTATTCTTTTTTTTGCCAATTAAATCAGATTTAGTCACATTTGGATAATAACGGCAAACACAGTCTACGATTTTATCAATATCCACATTTTCCGCTTTATCTTCGTTGTAGTCTTTAAGGGCGGCATTAATCAAGTCCATATCGTTGACATTTTTTTCTGTCAATTGGGCGAAGCAAATAATCTTTGTAAGCACCCCCTTCATTTCCCTTATGTTGGTGGGTACTTTATTTGCAATAAGCTTTAATATACTGTCGTCAATATTCTGTTTTTCGGCAAGCGCCTCGCTCTGCAAAATTGCAATCCTCGTTTCTAGATCGGGCGCTATAATATCCGCTACCACTCCTCCCTGAAAGCGTGTGCGCAGTCTTTCTTCAAGAGGGACAATTTCCTGCGGGGGGCGGTCGCTGCATATAATTATCTGCTTATCCTGATAATAAAGGTCGTTAAAAGTGTGAAAAAGCTCTTCTTGGGTAGATACTGTTTTGCTGATAAATTGTATGTCATCTATCATTAAAACATCTAAGCTGCGGGATTTTTTTCGAAATTGCTTCATCTCGTCATTGTATCTGCTACCCCTTAAAGCTTCTATAAGTTCGTTTGTAAAACGTTCACAACTAGTATAAAGGCATTTTAATTTAGGTTTTGTTTTTTTTATATGATTTCCTATTGCGTTAAGTAAGTGTGTTTTACCTAACCCCACGCCGCCATAAATAAAAAGCGGATTATATTTAATGCCGGGATTTTGGGCAATCGCCTTGCTTGCAGCTGCTGCAAATTCGTTGCTTTTACCCACTATAAAATTTTCAAAAGTAAATTTTGGCGAAAATGAATTATTTTCCTCTCCTATGATTATGTTTTCATTATTTACATTATCTATCGGCTCATTGCTGTTTTGTTCAAACTGTTGCTTCTCTTCGGGTAAAATGTATAATACACCAGTAAGGTTGGGTAATATTTTTTTGCAGCTTTCGCAGATAATATTATTATACCTATTTTCTATAACACTTTTTTTTGCTTTACTTTCACTTACTAAAACTATATTATCATTATGTATACAGACGGGGACTAAATCAGTTATCCATGAGTCGTAAGCCAAAGCCGTTACTCTCGCTTGTATTTCTATTAATACGTTTTCCCATACTTGTTTTATTGAAATCATTATATATCCTTAAAATTATTTAAAACTGACTTATAAATTTAATTTTAACATCTCGACAAATTTTGTCAATCAATATCCCTTACTTTTTTTTTAACTATTTCCTCTTTCAATTTCAAAAAGTGATAATACTGCCGCTTGCTTTTTGCTGTTTTTTATTGTATACTGTTACTACTTAAAGTATTCCACAGTTATTTAAGCGCAAAAATTAGTTTTTGTGAATAAACACATAAGTAATCAACATTTCTTTAACAATTACTTTTATATGTTTTTCTCTTTAAATAACGAAGAAAAAGGCTAAAAAATATAAGTTACCCACTTTTCCACACCCCCTACTACCACTACTACTAATTAAAAGAAGATAAATAATAATATATAAAGCATATTTTTTAAGGAGAAATTATGAAAATAATTTGCGACGGATTAGATTTAAGTGATGCTATCAATAAAGTAATCAGAGCTTTACCCAATAAAGTTATTAATCCTGTGTTAGAAGGGATAAAAATCACCGCTAAAGACGGAAAGCTGACGTTGTTTGCGTCAGATACCGAATTAGCAATAGAAAAAACAATTTTTGCCGACGTTATAGAAGAAGGGAGCGTGCTTGTACCTGGTCGGTTTTTTTCCGAATATATACGAAAGCTTACCAATGAGCAGGTGGAACTGTTTACTAACGAAAAAAATCAGTTGCGGATAAAATACAGCAACAGCGAAGGGTTTGTTCAGTTATTTA
>ENA-UOOR01003480-UOOR01003480.1-fermentation-metagenome-genome-assembly--contig:-NODE-3480-length-13843-cov-7.449231_pt1 | contig 13843 bp, 10 predicted proteins | sample MGYA00245780_ERZ724029 | MGnify/ENA primary metagenome ERZ724029 (study PRJEB28704, sample SAMN03018315) | fermentation metagenome | biome: anthropogenic terrestrial biome; feature: soil; material... | reverse complement strand
TATTACTAGGCCTTTTCGCGCGTTGACATGGTATCAATATCAACGTCTTATTTTGGCAAATGCTGATAATTTTGATACAGTGAAACCTTTTTCCAGCAATCGTCAGCGCAAGTTTAGGTATTGTTAGCGCAAGTACGAATCGTAAGCGCGGGTTCATTGGCCGTATCATAAGCGCGATTACAAAGTAATCATTTGATGGCGCCAATCTTTAATCCTTTTTCGTAAAAGCCTTTACTGCGGTCCAGACGCCACTTGCTATTAACCCAAGAACACCTAATACGGTTACGCCAGTGTCACCAGCCTTCTTTTTACAAGCAGAACAGATGCCAGTTTTGTTTTTTCCGACTATAGTTTTTCCGCATATTTTACATTTTCGTACTTCTTCAGTTCCCTTGCTCATCTTCAACATCCTCCACAGAAACTATATAGACTTGTTTGTTTTCAATCGCTTGTCGTGTATTTTCCAACGCAGGCTCCAACTCTTTAGAAAATGTGTACCAGCAATCGGTGGTTTCCTCTGAATAATGAAAATTGTCGTGCATCAATTCGATGGCAGACATGCCTCTTCCGCCAATCTTCTGCGTAATAAAATCATGCATTACTGTTTGATAACGATCAAGCACCCGCCTTGAATCTTCTCTTCTTCCAAGCGCCTCAAACACTTGCATCTGGACACCGGAAAATTTTGTCGCCAACTGCAAGTCATCAGAAAGGTTTGAAAGAAGCGTATCAATAGATGATTGTTTGTGGAACAATGACCATTTTGTATTCTTAGCAAGATGTAATGAGGCTGTACGCATTTCTGAATAAACACTATTCAAAGCTGTCGTCACCCGGTCAGACGCTTTTTCAAGGAGTAGGTTCCTCGTCTCGATAGATGGTGCGTTTTGCGCTTGTAAAATATAATCACGAGCGTCAAAGAACGGAGTGAGAATATCCCTGTCGCGGTCACGATCCAACTGATAACTTTGCATTTCTTGAATTGCAACCAGCGTGTCTTGGATCTGCTTCATTTGCATCTGGTTTGCGATACTTCGAGTGGTTTCAAGGGTTCCGGGGTTGTTTAGTACTTTTTTTAGTGTAATATCCTTTACACGAACTCCGTTTTCATCCAAGATTACTGCACGAAGATTGCCATCAACCTGTTTGGAATCACCAATAGAATACAGGCCCTTTTTAAGTTTTTCTTTTATACCTACAGGGAGACTGTCAAAATCCGGAACAAGTGTAACATTTCCTTTGGCAACAATAGCAGCCTGCTGAATAACATCATTGATAATACCAATGTCTGCAATAGGCACACTTGAAACCACTTCAACAAATGAGCTTTCTGCTAATGAGCGAGTTAGGTACTGCGCATACAGCCCCATAAAATCACTCATCTTTGATATTTCGTATCCGTTGATGTCGGCCTCTGTCACAAGGATATGTAATTCGGATGGAATAAGAGCTGAGCCGGGTAACTCATTACGTTCTTGCTCTTCCTGCTTTATTGAATCATCCATTTCAATTCCAACTCTTTTCATGATGAGAATGTCATCTTACTTTTGAGCAACCGCACCTTCCGCTTGCCAGCAATCGAAAGCGCAGGTATAAATCGTATGCGAGGGTTTAACTCGCGTGATATCCGAATGGTTCAAGGTGCTACTTGCACATTTTTCGTTCCTCATCTGTAAACAGCTCATAAGACAAATCAAGACGGCGGGCTTCCCATAGGGTTACAAATACATCCGTGCCTCGGGTTTACTAATTAGCTGTTTTGCTGTTCCCAGACCGCCTTGGGCACCTTTAAGTTGAATATAACGGACAACATTATATACACCTTTCTTTTTTGCAAATAGCTATCATGTCCTACGCAAACCTTTTTTCTCTACCCGTTATCGTTTTCCACCCCACATTCATACGAGCTGTATGACCACCTATACTCTACAAACTCTTATGAACAATTTATAATTTCAAAACCGGTTTTAATTAGCTTATCTCTTATTTTGCTATCTATTTTGGGAATTGAAATGAAAAGTTTTTCCCTAGCACGGCTAAGCGCGACATAATAAACTCGGTTATTTTCAGAGGCAATATTCGGGTTCAATATAAAATCCAGTCCTTGATTGGCACCATCGGTTTCCGAAACGATAACCATCACGCAGTTATTCTCGTCGCCCTTTGCTTTATGGATTGTTCTGTTTATGCAATCATCATCGTCAATTCTGACAGTCAGAGCCATATCGCTGTATTTTTTTGAATCATAAAAGACTTTGGGCTTTCCCTTAGTAATTTTACTTTTGTTGAAGGCATTATCATCTAAATAAGTAGTATAGAATTCAGTTAATGTCTTGTCTTTGAAAAGCTCATAATTATCTAAAAAATACTGCAGTTGAACTAAGGCTGCTTGGTCTGCATCCTCATTTCGCATGGCTCTTTTCATGAGTTTAAGAGCATCCTTAACCTTATTATCTCTTGAATTTTCAATTGAAGATATAACATAAAAGAGCTGTTTTGCGCGAGCAGAATTGCTATCGTTCGCAATAATATCTTCCAACATAATATCTTCATCTATCGCGTTGTAGCCCTTTTTCAAGCAATTAGACGTCACATTTTTATAGCAAAGTGTCCACAGAGCTTCCTTTCCGCAAATCTGTTTAGCCTGTTGATAAGTCGCCATAACATCGCCAACCATTATTCGAGGCTGACATCCGTGCCTATTTTCTGGACTATATTGAGTAAGCGTCGGATCATTTCTTACGATATTCAAAATATTGATTATTTCTGCCGTGCTGCGATGGTTCCCCTCAATTTTATACTCAACCATTCCGTTGAGGTTAAAATTAATAAATTGGGTGACATCGGAACCCTGAAACTTGTATATCGACTGAGCCTTGTCCCCGATTACACCAATGATGCTTTCTTTTTCGGCCAGTTTCTTTAATATTTCCGCTTGAATTGGGTTAGTATCTTGAAACTCATCAACGAAAATATACGGGAATTTAGCCCTTAAAATCTCAAGAATAGAAGGGTATTCAGTAATAAGACGCCAGCTAAAGTATAAAACATCGTCGTGGTGTAAAATTCCTTTACTCCAGCAGATTTTCTTATAGGCAAGGTAAGTTTCTTTTTTAATTTTAAACTTGTAGCTTTTACGCGGCATAATTTGCAAGGTGCCACTTTTGTCGAACGTCCACTGCAAATCGCGCAGCGCTCCCAAAAGATTTTTGTCGTCCAAATATGGCTGTTTCGTTTCCGATTTGACGTTAAATAGAATTGACTTATTAGGGACGTATTCATCATGTCCTTTTATTCTATCGACAGCTAGTTCCGGGATGCCTAAAAAGGAAACGTAGGGCTTAACAACATGCTTGTATAAAAAAGCATGGATTGTGCCGATTTCAACGTTTTCGCATGCTTCACCGAGATTCAATAGGATTTTTTCTGCGGCGACGTTGGTATATGTAATACAGGCGATTTTCTTGACTTGTCCAAGGCGATTGGAGTGCTGAACCACATTTTGAATATGATTAATAAGCCATGTAGTTTTGCCAGCTCCCGGCCCCGCATTGACTTTAAAAGGATGTTCGATATCGATTGTCTCATGACTATCTTTTAAAGTTATTATTCTAGAGCCCATTTGATAGCCTCCTCGATATATGGCGGTATCTTAAACGAAAACGATCCTTTAAGATAATCGGCCTCTTTTTCACTTAAAACCTCGGCGATTTCCTGCGCCGACTCGGCTTTACTAACATAGAGCAAATATAGGGCGGCAATAAGTTGATCTTTATTTTTAGAGTCTGCTAAACCGTCTTTTATACGCTTACATTCATCACTGTCGCCGACAGCCGCGACCATCTCCTCGTATTTCTTGGCGTAATTATTCATTAGAGATAGTAAAATATCACCGTTGGTGATGCTCGGCACAATCAGCTCTTTGCAGGTAGGGTTATGCAGCAGTAAGTCGTATTCAAAAGTGCAGCCGGTATCTTTCGTTTGCGTGAAAACACTGATTGACTTTTTACGATCCGAATAGAGATCGGCAATCAAATTTGACGAGGCTTTATATTCATAACCGCTATCTTTACTTAATTCAAACGGGTAACATGAGCAAAACCGAGCACCTTTGACACCAGCTTTTTTTCTGACTGGGTCTAAATCGGTAATTACCGCTACGCGCTTATTTATGGCATACTTACTTTTATCTCTATCAAAAAGTTTCAAGAAATGGGAAAAGTATCTGCCGCCAATATTGATAACGGCGACATGACTATCGACAAGGTCGCCGTTTAGATAACGAGTGAATATGGGCAACAGCAACTGTTCGCTGATGCCTTCGACCAAGATAATTCTTTTGGCGAATAGCATATCGGATTTCGTCACATCAAGGTATCTTTCGATATATGCCTTTGAAGCTTTATCGTCTTTATTTTTGAGATCAAAGACACGACCCGGATAAGCAACTTCGATTTCCTCTTTTTCTTTATTTAGGACAATCAGATTATCCAGTTTGGAAGCGGCGGTAATGTTTGGCGAATGCGTGCTTATAAATATCTGCCTGACGTTGGATTTCATATTATCATTCAGAAATTTTAGAAAACGATATTGAAGCGACGGATGCAGGTGTGCTTCCGGCTCCTCAATTGCCAAAACAGAGAATAGTTTAGCGTTACTCCCGTAGTATTCACCCATCGCGTCTTTTTGCATTCTGGCCAGAAGTAAAGCAATGTATATCAGATTATTATAGCCCAAGCCATTATTGGCTGGCGGTAGCTTAATACCGGTTTTATCCTCCAGAGTGAGTCTTAAAGCAGAGTATAGGGTCGTCTCGTTTAAAACTCCGCTGAAATGAGGCGAAGACTCGTCAAAAGTTGCACCGGTATCGTCTGCGTATGTTACGATCTGCTTTTCTCCAGCGGTAAGGCGACCTTGTAGCTTAGTCATTAGCTGCTGTGACGATTCGGCGAATTCTCGTTTCACTTTTTGCAAATTGCCTTTAATTTCATCCTTAGTTTTTGAAGTATCATTCTTAATTTCGTAATCGATGAAAAAGTCTATAACTTCTTTCAGAAGAGAGTTGCTTCCAGAACTTAAATCTCTTTCAACGTCCCTGATCGGCTGCATAAACTCGAAATCGAATTTATTCAGGATATCATTATCAACGACCATTTTTAACTTCTCGTCGCCACCGTACAACTTCCACACATATTTACTTAAAAAAGAATGCTCGATTTCACTCCAGTATTCTTCGATGTTTGGGCTAGAAATGGCCGCCATGGTAGCCCTATATTCTTCGATTTCCTTTTCAGGCAGAAAAAAACCGTAAGTAATTTTAGCTTCATAAGGGCGCTGAATTTTTGTCAGCATTGTTGAGACTAAAACGATCTCCTCGGAATACTCCGCTTCACCCTCGTTCTCCTTAAGAATTGAGGAAATTACGACCTGCGGGGGACTTTCCTTTAAATCGCTTATGGATAATTGCCGATTAAAATCATTAATGCTTAGTTTTTTAGAATATGAAGTGTCAAATAGGATTTGAAGGGCTTTGATAACCGTGGTCTTTCCTGAGTTATTATGGCCAATGAAAATATTTAATTTTTCATTGAGTTCAATTACTTTTTTACCGCTAAACCCTCTGAAATTTTCAATTGATATATTTGCAATATACATAACATCCTCTCTCCCTCATACACAATGTTTTTGTTAAATCGCTTTGCCATCTGAGCATCTTGATTTAGAATGTCCTCATAATCGGTCTCGTTAAGATTGAATGTTTTCCCAAAATTCGGACACTTGATTTCGTGCATACTTATCTTGATCCTCATCAACTTTAGTCTTTTTTATTTCACATTCATCATCATATTGTAATGTTGCGTCTGATCGGTAGCTGTAAATATCTTTTCAAACACAGTTCTTATCTGCTGTGGCTCAATAGCGGAAGCATCGAAGAACAGACCATCATTGAAACCGCGCGCTCCGATATTTAGAACCGAAAGCATAGCTGCTGCCACATTGTAGTCGGTTTTATCGATAGAACCATCCGAAAGCGTAGTTTCAAAGCGATGTCGGTTCTTTTCCAACAAATCAGATCGCAGGTCGCCGCTGGAATAACCACATATCTGAAGGTAGTAGTATTCCAAAATGCGCCGCGTCACGTTGATGAGTGCAATCGAATCAGTCGCTGTTCTGTACTCTTCCCAAAGAGAGTCATAAGTATTTTTCACTGGTGAATAATTAACCTTGCCGCCTCCAACACGGCCATCAGGGCGCATACATTCAATGATGTACGACTGATTGTTCTCGCGCTTCTTCAGCTCGTATATACCTACACATTCGTTTTCTGCAATCCTGTTATAAGAAACTTCTTTGAAGAAGAACGGGTTGTGCGTCAGGCAGAAGAATTGTTTAATGTGGTCGTTTTGACTGCCATGATCTGTCATCCGATAGTTGTTATAGCAAATGGCAATCAAGTCCCGAACGAGAGACGCCACAGTAAACATACTGCTGCTGTCCATGCTGGAAACGGGGTCATCGATGACTACGATCTTATTGACCGTTTTTCCGTCATCGGACTGGCTGCCAACGACCATGTGATAGAAATAAAGGAAAGCAATGAAATGACGTTCGCCCTCGCTAAGTCCTTTTGCGACCTTCTCATCGGTTTCACGTATCAGCTCATAGACATACTGTGCGCCTGGTTTTTCCCGTAGATAAAAGCCTTGAAAACCAGCGGCTTTCAGAAGCGCATTTATGCTGTCCTTGGCGACGGTCGTGTTCACGGTCTGCTGGTTCAAACGCCCGATATCAGCTTGTAGAGCGTCGGAGGCTTCCTTCGCCGTACCCATTTCGCCGCTAAGCCGCTCGATATCGGCGGTGTGCCGTTCTTTTCCGCTCTTATGTACAGCAATCTCAGACCGGCATATAAACGCCATGAGCTGCCACACCTGCGCGACGCAATCCTGCTGCTTTTTCCCTTTTGCGTCGATAACGGCATTATACTCTTTGATTTTCGCATTAATCTGCTCGATTACACCATTGATGTCAAGAAGGATGTCCGATAAATCCGCAAGGATGACTGTCTTCGCGGGGTCGTCAGTTTTCTGTTTCAAGAGAGCAACATTGCTTTGTGCCCGCTCCATGAACAGGTCGAATTTGGTCTTGTACTCCGAAAGTAGTTCACAGGTGAATGGATTCTTGCTGTTCTCGGTGAGAAGTGCGTGTATGGCGTTTAATGCAGCTCGGTATGCCGACACAAACTGTTCCAGCTCGGTAACGCTCTTTTTATACTGCTCGTCAAAGCAGGAGGCAAGGTCAGCCTCAAACGTGTCCGGCAAGTCCTGCTGACAGTATGGACATTTCCTTCCTGCCTCATGCTGGTATGCCTTATGCCCTTGACTGAGCCATCCGGAAGCGTTCAATGCGCGGACGAAGCTGGCAAAGGCAGAATCGCTGCTACCAACGATAGCCTCTCCAAGGAGAGTCGATGCGGGAATGGTGGCAACATCAATAAGTTTGTACTCAATGAACCGCGTATCTGATGCTCCATAAGCGACTGCGTGTAGTTGGGAGAGAGCCGCTTCATCTATATCTACTGGGGAGTAGGTTTCCAGATGGGCGACGAATTTCTTCTTGTCGCGCGTATATCCGGTCTGTGTCTCTTTATACTGTGTTCTGACAGACTCGGTCATGTCCCATATGGTTTTCTCATATGCAGCATCAATTTTTTTCTGTTTTTCTCGCTCGTCAGCGATCTTACTGTCGATGGACTTGATTTTTGCATCAAGCGCTCGCTTTTCCGCAGTCTTTTTATCGACTTCGGCTTTGATTTCCGCATTCTGTTGGGTGATGGTGAAAACGCCGGGAATATTGCCGTAGCTCTGGATATTGTCAGCGATGAATTCCTCATTATAGACCATCAGTGTATAATCGCCGGGTGTTAAACCGGAAATCCACTCTGTTGCGGCAGGGACGCCTATGTTCTTGGCGAGGGTAGATTTGCCGGTTCCATTGTTGCCAAAGAAAAAGTTGATAAGCGTCGGCTCAAACGTCACTCCGGAGAAGGTGTGGTCGTTCAGCGTGATTTTCTGGATTGCCGTCTTGATCCTGTTTCCCATATGCGCTCCTTTCCATGCTGCGGCTTCATTCAATATCGACGTGCAGCCGTGCCATTACATCGATCAGATTACCATTTTTGATCGACCAGTGTTCTTCGTCAAGCTCATTCCGCAGCGATGCATGTACCATTCCAAGCAGTCCGATATTCTGGTTTAGAAGCTGTTGTGATATGCCTTGGAAGCCAGTGAAGCATACCTTTATTGTTTCGCCCTGCACTCGCATATCCGTAATGCGACCGAGCAGCGCTGGATGACCTTCTTCGGTATAGCCGAAGTGCATATTCCTCTTGGCAAAGATACACGGCATACTCGCAAGCTCGGCAAGGACGGCTGGCGTGATGTTGACATACCGTTTCTTATGCTCCGGGGCAGTATATTTTCGCAAGGCGCAATTCTTGGCGATGGAGAAAGCACCGCAGTTATAATCCTCGTTCTCCAGAACGAACAAACAGTAGCGCTCCTGATTCAATGAAGCCCATTCCAGCTTATGGCTCACTTTTTGCGGCGCTGGATGTGCAGCAAATATCGACATGAGTCCCTGCATAAGCTCCGGCGTAGGGCAGTTAATATTCAGGTTTATTGTTCCGGCATTCGTGCCCACCTGAATGCCGGAGCCGGTGTTGACCATTCCGTTCGTGGCCTGTGGAAATTCAACTGCTGTGGGCTGTGCGGCAGCCAGCACTATTTCATTTTTATCTGCCATTCAATCACCCCCACATAGCAACACCTGCGTCCTGTAACACTTGTATTAAGTTGATATTCTTTATCGCCCAGTGCGTTCGGTACGATTCATAACCATTCACGGTATCAAGTGCATATTCGTTCTCAAGCAACACCTTGACCGGGATTGGATAGAGCTGCCGGAAGTAGACCATCACGCCGTTTTGCTGTTTGCGGACATCTGTCACAAACGCAAATACGGCGTTTTTCTCGCTTGGAGTGGTTTTACAATATTCATCAACAATAATAGACGGAAATCTCTTTATTTCCGCGATTGCGTTATCATCCAAAGAAGCAAATCGGCTCTTTAATTCCGGCGTCATGTACTCGGTTAATGCACGGTCTTTCGGCACAAGCAGATGGTCGGAGATAAATGGGTCAAAGCCAATGAACAGATTGTAGTAATCAGTATTGGCTGGCCTCTGCTGACCATTCGAGCCGGTTATTATCAGGTTAACCGTTGGGGAAAAAGTGTCGGCGTGGCCAACCTGAACGCCTTTCCCGTAATTGTTGTATGTACTCACCTCTGGAACGGTTTGCTGTATGCCGTCCGATATGCTCTTCAGCTTGTCCTCCATATGCAGCCCCTCAATTTATGTTGATTGTCAGAGTCCCGTTGAGCTCTTCAATCTGCACACCCTTGCCGTAATTGTTCATGATAACCTGTTTTTTGGCCTGTGAAGCGGCCTCCGTCTTCTCAGAACGCGGGCTTTCATCACTTTTTGGGACGTCATCCACTATTTCGGCTTCGACCGGTGGTATGTCCGTATCTTCCGTCCGTTTCGCTTCAGCAGCATCTTTATGCCCTTTGCAGGGATAGACCCGCTCGATATGCGTTCCCAAAAGTGTCGGCTTCCAGTCCGTAATCGTGCTGCGACCGAGGATGTTCGTCGGTCGATGAAACAAGATATAGTGCCAAACTCCGACGAGAAATGGCTGAAAGCAAATCTCCGTAGCCGCAAGGATCTGTTCTCTTGTTGAGGGAGAGCCATCCTCATTTATATAGAACATATCTGTATCCGGAATGATGTCATTCCGGATTATTTCCACGAGCGTCTTTACGAGGCGCTCGTCTTTTTTTGAGGTCGTATCGACATCGAGGAAACCATCGGCAAACGCAGCCATGCGTGACAGCGCGGTCTGATAGTCATTTCGAACGCACTCGTCAAACGCATGAACTTCGGCAGAATCCTCGCTAAAAGGCAGGTATGTTCCACATTCTTTTCGGCAGTTCTTGTATGCGGAAGTATTCTCTTTAAATGTGCCACCGGCGGGCGCGGTAAAGTCCGGACTCATCACTTGAATAAATGCCAGCATGGTTTCAGGGTCAGAAAGACCGTCGTGTTCGCCCATATAGTGTTCGCGCACGCCTTTTCTTGACGGATGCGCCTTCATCAAGTGGGTCAGAAAGACCCCGCCGCACAAGTACGGTATGCTCTGTTCGGGCATCGGTTTTCCTCCTTAAAACTAATATCTTTACTATCGTTACTATCGCTGCTAACCATAGCGCGACCACCTTGCTAACTATTGGATAGCTCCTGTGAGAGATCACGGGAGCCTTTCTTCCTGTGATCCTCAACGAAAGTCACAGGAGGAAAAATCCATGTCAACCAATGAAAATCGCAAGGAACACTACATCTACGACCCCGCAACCAAGCAGCGCATCCCCGTCAGCGATGAGGTCTACAACGCGTTCTACCGCCCGATCTGGAACACATTCCATAAGGCGCACCGCCACGGCTGCTGTTCCTGCCCCGGAAGCAGGTGGTGGCTCTGCGGCGGCGACTGCGCCGATTGCAAGTACCGCGCCGCCGGAGACAGTTTATCGCTCGACTACGAGCAGGAGGTGGTCGGCGACATCCGCGAGGACGAGTCCGCCGACATAGAATCTATCGTGACTGACCGCATCATCTTTGACCAGCTCCTTAAAAGGTTGGATGAGCTGATGCCGGAAGCTCGTCGCATTGGGGAGCTTCGCCTCGATGGCCTTTCGGACAGCGACATCGCCGATATCCTCGGCATCCCGCGCACGACGTTTCTCTCAAGGCTCAAGAAAGCCAAGGCCAAGCTTCACGTCGAATATAGTGACCTGATCTAACCCGGGAAGGCTTTCCGGCTACCATCGTGGCGGCCGGTAAGCTTTTCCGTTTGGATTAGAAGAATGTAAGCTCTCTGTTTTTTCGAGCAACATCCTCATCGTAGGTTTTTTGAATATTTCCAAACTGGATAGTGACATACGTCTTCCCAGAATTAATCGCTCTCTTCACGACATACCCGTCTCCGTATTTTTTACTTACTACGTCTCCGCGTTTTTTTGTGTTACGGGCAGGCTGAGTCTCAACAGAGACAGGTAGCGACTTGTTTTTATCATCAAGCGGCAAGTTTGATTGCGGAATCTGCACAGTTATATTCCTATGAACCTGAACGTCAACGGCTGTATCCTCACTTCGTATTTCATACGTTTTTTCGGGCAGGCCGTATACATTAACGCTTTGATGACCGGTTGAAAAAGTGTTTTCCTCAAGGAAATCGCTAGTTCCAAACATCAATTTTTCCAAGTCGTGCGAGTGCCATTCTGTAGCATGCTCATCTTTGGCAAGTCGTTCAACACGTTTGACCAGCCTTAGGTTCTCAACATTTTCAGTTTCATCGTCGGGCATAATAATAAACAGGTAATCTCGCGCCCGGCTTATAGAAACATTGATAATGTTCTTCTTATTGAGGAACATCTCCTTAGAAGAAGATATCGAAGGAGGAGCATTGAAGACGGCAATTATAATATCACATTCATCTCCCTGAAACCCGTGTATTGTGCCTACCTGAACACTGACAGATACAGGAAGGCTCGCCGACGCCATCAGCTTGTCTATCAAATCTGCCTGAGCTCGATACGGCGCTATAATACCTATCGTAAAATTACGCTGTGTTCCTTCATTTGCCCTCGCAATATTTTCGGCAAGAAAGCTCGTGAACTCAAAGGAGAACAAGGCAGAGTAAATATGGTATGAGCTGCTATGCTGTAGCCTTTTTGAGCGGGTAATGCTCTCATATTTCGTTACCGGAAATTTCACGATATTCAAAGCGGATATATTTAACCCGCAGTCAACATTGAGTAGTTTGGCGCTGTCTGCCGTTCGATTATGCTTCAAAATCCCGCCATAAGCAAATTTGCTGAATACGCTGCCAATTGCCGGGATGCTTCGATATTGTGTCGTAAGTAGTGTGACCGGGTATTTATACGGGACAGTAACAGGATCAACAAATGAGTCAAGCTGAACCATTGTGTATATGTTTTCGTTTTTCCACAGATCAATTGCTGTAATGGGTTCTATTTGAAATGGGTCTCCGGCAATATAGAATTTTCTCGGAGTTTTCTTATACAAAGGATAAACGATATTTGCTATCGGAATCATTGAAGCCTCGTCCACCACAATGTAATCCCAGTTGATTGCATTAAGGAAAATACGCGCGCCATTCGGCATAAAGAAATCATATGGGAATCTGGCGATCGTTGTGACTGTGATTGTCCGCTTCAGCTTACGAATATCGAATGTTTTATCCCGGAACACCTCACTCGCTTCAATAGCTTCATCGTTAGTGATGCCAAATCGTACAAGCCAGTCAATATAGGAAGTATCGCTCCCCATGGTATCCATTAGTCTGCTCACAAGAACATCAGCGGACTTATTTGTTGGCGTCAAGACGAGGACTTTTAAATCTTCTTGCTGCTGCATCATTGGAATCAGTATATTTCTTACAAGGTGCGTTGTTTTGCCTGTACCGGGAGGGCCAAATACAAACTCAATGTTTTCACAAAGGTTTTGCTGCATGTTATAGTCATCATCATAGCCCAAAGCTGCAAACTGCTTACGGAGTTCCTCCAATAAGAAGACCGGGCTTTTTGCGTCAATGCGTGCTTCAGTAACAGCAGAAAGATCAATGCCATCAATGTCTGCATTTGTCTTCAGCTTGACTCTGAGCGTATATGATTTTACGTTTGCGACCTCTATTGCAACGGTTTTCGTCTGATCTCCAAAGTGTAATACGAGAGGGATGTCAGCTAAATCCTCCATAAACTGAGGAATATAGCGACTCGGGTATTTCAACACAAGCGTTCGCTGCGTTCCAGATTCCCTTTCTACGCGGGCAAAACTGATAGATACTTCTTTGCTGTTCAGATTGTTCGCGTTGCTGGTCAGCGTTTCCATTTCGAGCAGAGTATTAAACCAGCAGAAAGAGTATTTTTCAGCATTTACAGCACGCTTCTGAAGGCCTTCAAAATAAGCAATCTTGTCTATTTCAATTGCACTCTTCTGCTTTGCCTGTTCAATCCTCTTGCTGTAATCTACCGGTCGAGGGGTATACTCATCTTCATCAATTTCCTCATCTGCGCGGTCTTCTGGCTCTGGTTGCACAATGTCATTGCGTGTCGGCTGTGGCTTCGTCCGCCGCGCAATATCCCTTATCACTTTTGATGAAGGCTTGCGATTGTAACCCTCATTCCCACTACCTGCGTCTTCACCGAAATCTTCCTCTTCACCTATGTCATCTTCGGAATCGGAGTCGTCGTTTGACACGGTTCCAGTGGGCGCTTGCGGTCCTTTTTGTTGACGTGCGGCATTTGCAGCTTCTCTCTGCTTCTTAATAAACGCAATCTCTTCCAAGTCGTCCTCGGTTAATCCGAGCGCTTCGGCTTTCTTAGCCAGTTCAATACGTTCTTTTTGTTTATCTGTCAGATTATCATAGTCATCGTCGTCGTCATCTGCGCCAGCTTCATTTGCGATTTGTAAAAAGTTAAATAGGCTTGAAGCACCCTCTGATGAGGTATCATATATGCTTGCAATTTCATCCCGTGTTATTTCGCTCGTGGATACGAAGTCACCGGCGGCATTTACAAGCCATTTTTCTGTTCTGAGAAGAACAACGTCCGCTGCCTCAAACGATTGAGTATAACCGGAATAATAGTAGTAGCTACAGGAGCCTATTAAAAGATATGACAAACTGTGATACGTCTCACATATACC
>ENA-UOOR01003479-UOOR01003479.1-fermentation-metagenome-genome-assembly--contig:-NODE-3479-length-13847-cov-19.022767_pt1 | contig 13847 bp, 10 predicted proteins | sample MGYA00245780_ERZ724029 | MGnify/ENA primary metagenome ERZ724029 (study PRJEB28704, sample SAMN03018315) | fermentation metagenome | biome: anthropogenic terrestrial biome; feature: soil... | reverse complement strand
GCGCGCGTAGAGGAGATCTACGACGACCGCGTCATCGTTCAGCTCGAGACGGGCGAGACTGCTACCATCGTGCTCAAGAGCCTCACCGCCGATGTGATCGCCCATCCTTCCGAGGTGGTCGCTCCCGGCGAGGAGATACAGGTGGTCTTGGAAAGGCACAGCCGGGGCTCCGATGCTCTGTTCGCCTCCAAAAGGCAAGCGGACCGCCTCCTTCTGTGGAATCGACTGGAGAACGCGAAAGAAACCGGGGAGATCATCGAAGGCAAGGTCACCGAGGCCGTCAAGGGCGGATTAGTGGTAGACATCGGCGTACGGGGATTCGTCCCTGCATCGCAAGTGGGGCGCAGGTTCGTCGAGGATCTCAGCGTTTATGTGGGGCAAGAGCTGAAGATGAAGGTGCGCGAGGTCGAGCGTCTACGCTCCAATGTAGTGCTGTCGCAGCGCGACTATCTGGAGGATCAGGAGAAACTCGCCCGGGAGCGCGCGTTCGAAACGCTCGAGCGTGGCCAGGTAATCACGGGCGCCGTCACACGTCTTGCGGTGTTCGGCGCGTTCGTCGACATCGGCGGTGGAGTCGAAGGGTTGCTTCACATATCCGACATCGCATGGTCAAGGATAAAGCATCCTGGAGAAGTGCTGTCGGAGAATCAGCAAGTGCAGGTACTAGTGCTGAACGTGGACCGTGAACGTCAGAGAATCTCCCTTGGCTACAAGCAACTCCAGCCGGACCCGTGGGAGAACGTCTCGAAGCGGTTCGCAGTTGGCTCTGTAGTGACTGGAACCGTTACGAAACTGGTGGAGTTCGGCGCATTCGTGAGCCTTGACGAGGGCATCGAGGGTCTGGTCCACATCTCACAGCTTGCTGACAGGCGCATCGCCAGGCCGGACGAGGTCGTGGCGGTGGGGCAGACGGTCACCATTAAGGTGATAGGCCTCAGGGAGCAGGAGCACCGCATCAGCCTCTCAATCCGGCAGGCGATCGAAGAAGGCGAGCGTAACGAGTACCGCAAGTACATGAAGGACAACCGGGCAGATGATGGTGTCACCATCGGCGACCGACTGGCGTACGACCCCAGCAAGTTCAAAGGCGGCGCCGAGACCGATGACGAGTAGTCCCTCATAAAGGCTTTGAAGTGGTGTTTCGTTGACACTCATACTGCCTTATGCTAGACTGGCTCTGGCCATCTGCCCCGGAACTTGCCGTGGGCAGATGGCGTTAAGGCTAAATGAGATGTCAGTGTGGACGGAGTTGCAAAGGGGGATGCCAAGGCATGTCTAGGCGCAAGAGCGATCTCATCCCAGTCATCGCAGTGGTGGCAGCTCTGGTTGTTGTCGCAATAGCGTGGGTCGTCGTCACCCGGACGACGGCCGTTGCCATCGTCAACGGTCAGAGGATTACTCGCCGCGCGTTTGTCAGCAGGCTAGAGCAGGCGACCGGCGAGCAGGTTTTGTCGGATCTCATCAACGAGCAGCTGATCAGGCAGGCGGCGAAGCAGGCAAAGGTGACGGTGACTCAACCTGAGGTCGAGGCGGAGATAGACAAACTACGTGAGCAAGTGGGGCCCAGTTTTGACTCGATGTTGGCCCAGTACGGGATGACCGTCGATGACCTCAGAAAGAACATGGACCTGAACCTGCTGGTTTTCAAGATCTCCACGAAGGACATCACGGTCGGCGACGATGCACTCATGGCCTTCTTTGAGGAGAACAAGTCCGATTACGACCAGCCCGAGATGGTGAAGGCTAGCCATATCTTGGTAGAAAGCGAAGAGAAGGCGAAGGAAATCCAGACGAAGCTGGCCGAAGGGGCCGACTTCGCAGAGCTGGCCCGCGACGAGTCCAGCGACCCGATGTCGGCGGCTGAAGGCGGCGACCTGGGATTCTTCGCGCGCGGGCGCATGGTGCCCGAGTTCGAGAAGGCGGCTTTCGCAATGTCGGCCGGCCAGACCAGCGGGATAGTCAAGTCTGAGTACGGCTACCACATCATCCGAGTGACCGACAGGAAAGACGCACATGAGGCCACATTCGAAGAGGTTCGGGGCGACATTGAGCGCACCATCAAGGGGCGCCAGGCCAAGAGCGCCCAGGAACTCGCATCCGAATTGAGGCTTGAGGGCGATATCACCATCACTGACTCGAAATACAAGGATCTTGGAACTACAACGCCTTTCGGCGCAAACTAAAAGGTGGGAGCGCGGAGAGGGGAGTTGCGCTCTCCTCTCCGTTTTCGTATCTTGCGGAGGTTTCACATGATCGCTTCCGCCGTGGTCGCTAAGGTGGAGCCAGGCAGCCGGGCAGAGCTGGCAGGCATCGCTTCCGGCGACACGCTAATCTCAATCAACGGCCACTCGGTGCGCGACATCATCGACTATCAGTACCACGTTGCCTCTCCCAGCGTTCATCTGGAGGTCACGAGGCCTGACGGATCGGCGTTCGGCGTAACCATCGATAACGATTATGATACACGTCTGGGCATCCGCTTCGAGGAGCTGGTGTTCGACGGCGAGAAGCGCTGCGCCAACAGCTGCGTCTTCTGCTTCATCGACCAGTTGCCTCCGGGAATGCGACACAGCGTGTATTTCAAGGACGACGACTACCGACTCTCGTTTCTGCAGGGCAATTTCGTAACGCTCACCAATCTTGGAGATTCCGATGTTGAGAGGATCATCAGCCTTCGGCTATCGCCGCTGTATGTTTCGGTGCACGCTACTGACGAGCAGATACGGCGCGCGCTCCTAGGAAGGAGTCATGCCCGTACCAGGCCGGTGCTGCCCACTCTGAGGCGGTTCGCCCAAGGCCGAATTGAGTTTCATGCGCAGGTGGTTCTGGTTCCCGGGCTGAATGACGGAGCGGCGCTAGAGCAAACCATCGCCGACCTCGCGAGGCTTTGGCCCTGGTGCGCCTCGTTGGGCGTTGTGCCCGTTGGGCTCACCTCTCACCGGCAGGGCCTTGAGAGGTTGGAGATGGTCGATTCCAATCTGGCTCGGAAGGTCGTCGGCCAAGTCCACGCTGCGCAGCGCCACTCACTTGCAGAGCGGGGAGCGCGGTTCGTGTTTGCCGCGGACGAGTTCTACTATCTTGCTCGTCAGGAGATGCCCGCTGGCAACGAGTATGAAGATTTCCCGCAGCTCGAAAACGGAATCGGCCTATCGCGCCTGTTCCTGGATGAATTCGAGGAGGCTGAACGGAGCCTGCCGCAGCGGGTGGCCGATCCTGTGAGTTTTACGGCCGTCACGGGAGTACTCGGAGCGCAGGCCATAGCTCCGGCATGCAACAGGCTCAACAGAATCGAAGGCGTCAATGTGAATTTGCTTGCTGTACCGAACAGGTTCTTCGGCGAAGGCGTGACAGTGTCCGGCTTGGTGGTTGGGGCGGATATCGTAGCCGCGCTGAACCAGGCGAAGTCGTCGCAGACGGCGAGCGCCCGGTTTCCCGGCGACTTCGTGGCCATCCCAGATGTAATGCTCAGGCGAGGCGAGAGGCGCTTCCTAGACGACATAACCCCGGACGATATCGAGCGAGCCACAGGAACAGCGGTGAAGATCGTCCATGCATCCGCTGGAGGGCTTGCTGGATGCGTCACGCAGCCGGACGGGCCAGATTGGGAGGTCGGGTAAGATGGCGAGGCCGCTGGTGGCAATTGTGGGGCGACCCAATGTGGGCAAATCAGCCCTCTTCAATAGGATCATCCGAACGCGGGCATCCATAGTCGACGATATGCCGGGAATCACGCGAGATCGCCTTTACGCCCAAGCCGAATGGTGCGGCCGAGCCTTCACTTTGATCGATACGGGAGGCATCGAGGCGTGCCCTGACGACAGCATCGCGGCGCAGGCTCGAAGGCAGGCGCAGATGGCGATTGAACAGGCTGACACAGTGCTCTTTGTGGTTGACGCGCGCACGGGGATTACATCCGAAGACGATGATGTAGCCGACATCCTGCGAAAATCCGGCAAGCCGGTCATCGTGGTCGCTAGCAAAGTCGATGACCCATCCCACATGGACTACGGCCTGTACTCTCTGGGTCTGGGCGAACTCCTTCCAACATCCGCTGTTCACGGCACCGGCATCGGGGATCTGCTCGACGCGGTCGTACGGTCGTTCCCTGATGATGAAGGCCAGCCCGAACAGGATGAGGACGCGATCAGAGTGGCCGTCATAGGCCGACCGAACGTGGGCAAATCATCGCTGGTCAACCGCATCTTGGGGGAAGAACGCTCCATCGTGAGCGAAGTGCCCGGAACCACCAGGGACGCTGTGGACGCGATTTGCGAATTCGAGGGCAATAGGTACATAATAGTCGATACCGCCGGCATTCGAAGGAGAGGGCGTGTCGACGTCGGCATCGAGAAGTACAGCGTGCTCCGAGCGCTGGGAGCTGTCGAAAGATGCGATGTGGCAATAACCGTGGTTGATGGAACCGAGGAACCCTCCGCTCAAGACACAAAGATAGCCGGGTACGCCCATGAAGCCGGGAAGGCCGCCGTAGTGGCCGTCAACAAATGGGACATAGTCGAGCGAGACGACACTACCGCTCGGGATTTCGAACAGAAGCTCCGATCCCTCTTGAGTTTCATGCCATACGCTCCCATTGTGTTCGTATCCGCGCTCACCGGGAGGAGAATAGGCAATCTGCTCGGAGCCGTCAAGTCCAGTTCCGCTCAGCACAGAAAGAGAGTGCAGACCGCCATGGTCAACCGAGTCGTGCAAGACGCGGTGCTGCGGAATCCGCCGCCTCCTGATCACGGTCGGGAGATCCGGATGTACTATGCTACACAGGTGTCGGCTGGGCCGCCGCGGTTCGTCGTGTGGGTGAACCGACCTGAGTGCGTTCACTTCTCCTACAAGCGCTACCTGGAGAACGCATTGCGCGATGCATTCGGTTTCTCCGGAACACCCATTCGGGTCCTGCTGAGGCAGAGGGATTAGCATTGGCAAAGGCTGGTGAAGCTGATGAGTCCCCAACCGTTGCTGGTTGTGGTCCTATCATATCTGGTCGGATCGATTCCATTCGGGGTCATTCTCGGAAGCCGGCTGGCTGGCGTGGACATCCGCAAGTACGGAAGCGGCAACACCGGCGCCACCAACGTCCTGAGAACACTTGGGTTTCCTTTTGCGGCCTCTACCTTTGTGCTCGACACGCTCAAGGGCGCGTCCGCAGTGTGGATGGCGCGTCTGGCAGGCTTGGGCCCAGGCTGGACCGCCGCAGCCGGAGCGGCTGCGGTAGCCGGGCATAACTGGCCCGTGTGGCTGCGTTTCAGAGGCGGCAAGGGCATCGCCACTACGTTCGGGTTCGTGCTGCTGGCCATGCCGCCGGTAGGGGCTATGCTCGCCGTGGTCTGGGTAGCTGTCGTAGCGGCATGCCGATACGCCTCTGTCGCTTCCATGGTGGGTGTTGCGGCAACTCCGTTTGCTGCCCTGCTTGGGGGCTACCCCCGCGAGTACGTCGCGGTATGCGCGCTCTTCGCTCTGAGTGCCGTGATCAGACACAGGTCCAACATTCGACGGCTGCTTTCGAATACAGAGAACAAGTTCGGCGTGAAGCTCAGGTAGCTCCGGGCAGGAATCAGCTGCACGACCGTCGAATTACTGATCACTTTGCCCCGAAGTCGGCATACCCCGGGGGTGGGTTGGTTGTCGTCAACATGCGAAGAATGCGAGCGCATTCGCGCTCTCATTGAACAGCTGGAGGCCATTGAGCGCGAAGTGGCCTGCGTGGATCCCGGGCGCCGGGATAAGGCGGTCGAGCAGGTGGCCAGCCTCAAAGGTCAACTGCTCGACGTTCTTTCTGACGTTCTGGCCAGCGGCGACGGCGCGATGCGGCGCGCTGCTGCTTATGGTCTCTCCAAACTGCAGGATCTGCATTCCGTTCCACTGCTCGTCGCGGCGCTAGGCGATTCCGATGAAACCGTGCGCGGGTGGGTAGTGGAGGCTCTTGCTGCATGCAGTGGTTCGCTTGTGGTGGGTCCGCTCGTGCGTGCGCTAGCCGACCAAAGCGTATATGTGTACTACAGCGCATGCAACGCGCTCAAAGCGATCAGGGCCGACGATGTCTGGCCCGCCCTCGAGGAGCACCTGCAATCGCCTGAGGCTACAGTTAGAAAGCGCATTGCCAAGCTACTAGGCGACATGGGCGAGTACAAGGCCGTGCCGCGCCTGGTGAGCCTGACCCGGGATTCCGACCCCGGAGTCCGGTATGAAGCCGTGGAGGCCTTGCGCAAAATCGGCGACAGTCGCGCAGTCGATGCCCTTATAGGATGTCTTAACGACGAATCGCACGAGGTGCGCTGCGGCGCGGTTCAGGCGCTGAGGTGGGCCGGCGACCTGCGCGCTGTTGAGCCCCTTGTGGCAGTGTGCGTGGAGAACGAGGAACTGCGTCTCCTGGCAATACAGGCGCTGCGCGAAATCGCGGGAGACGAAGCCATAAGCCCGGTGGTGCATGCGCTTCGTCAGTCTCGTGAGCTCGTGCGCGCCACTGCAACCGAGATACTTGGTACCTCACAACGATCCAAGAGAGCCGGCGTCAGCTGAGCAAAACCACGGAGGATGACCCTGCAATGAACCTGTTTTTGCGTAATATGGGGCTACTGATCATGGCTACTCTGCTTGGCGCAGTCATCGGGCTTGACCGCGAAAGACAAGGCAAGTCCGCGGGCCTGCGCACACACTCCCTGGTCTGCCTGGGGTCAGCGCTCATCACCATGGTTGGGATCTACGGGTTCGGACCATCCGGCGGAGGGCTGCGGGATCCGGCGCGATTGGCAGCTCAGATAGTGAGCGGCATTGGCTTCCTGGGCGCAGGCACGATAATGCATGAAGGTTTGACCATCAAAGGGCTCACCACTGCAGCCAGCCTGTGGACTACTGCAGGTATTGGGCTGGCCGCCGGCGCCGGACTGGTGTGGCCGGCCATCGCCGCCACCGCCCTGGTCGAAGTCGTGCTGATCTTCTTCAACCGGCTTGAAGAGAAGTATCTCCCCCACCGAGACACTGTGCTGCGTATTACCGCAATCGACAGGCCCGGCCTGCTCGGGGAGGTCGCCACGATCGTCGGCGGGATGCGTCTGAATATTGTGGCAAGCGATATCGAACTGGATCGCGGCGACTCCATGGTCCGGATAGAGATTGTCATGGGGCGCAGCATGACGTCAGCTGCAAGCCATGCGCTCCATACCGACCTGCTTCAGAGAGTTCTGGCTCTGTCAGGGGTTCTGAGGGCGGAGGTCGACAACTGGTAGAAGGGGGTATGCCTATCTTTCGAATCCTTATCTCCAACGACGATGGCATCGCAGCGCCGGGCCTGGCAGCCCTGGTTCAATCGGTATGCGACATCGGCGGCGAAGCGTGGGTGTGTGCGCCGGACCGGGAGCGCAGCGCCATCAGCCACGCGTTGACGATGCGGTCTCCCCTCCGGGTGCGCCGCGTCCAGCTGCCCGGGGTGTCCACGACCGCCTGGTCTGTAGACGGAAGCCCTGCCGATTGCGTTAAGTTGGCTCTGGAGGAGCTGATGCCCGAGAGACCCGATGTGGTGCTGGCAGGCGTCAACCGCGGGCCCAATCTGGGCACTGACATCCTTTACTCAGGCACGGTAGCCGCTGCAGCCGAGGGAGCGCTGGCCGGGATACCCTCCATTGCAGTATCGACGGTCTCCTACGAACCTTCTGACTATTCGCCGGCGGCCAGTGTAGGCGCAACCCTGGCTCAGCTGGTCGCTGTCCGCGGGCTTCCAGCCGGAGTGGTTCTCAACGTCAACGTGCCTGATGGCGTCAGGCTGGGCAGAATACTCGTCACGAGGATGGGCATCCAACGCTACTCAAACATCTTTGAGCGACGGGTTGACCCGCGCGGCGAGGTCTACTACTGGCTGTGCGGCAGCCCTGAAGCGGCGGAACCCGGCAATGGCCTCGACACCGATGCGGTCGCCTCGGGCGCAGTGTCGGTGTCGCCCATCAAGTTCGACATGACTGACGATGCGGCGCTGCGCGTGCTGAGTAGGTGGGACATTCGCATATAGCCCCGCATAGCATAGACGGGTGATGCGCTGTGGGGTTCTGCTTGACCTTGGCGTCTGCGCTCGCGGCGGCGATTGCTCTAGCGGTGGTCTGGGCCAAGTCTGCAAAGGCCGACGACCCCGAGTGGCGGCATGCTGCCCTGGCACGTGGGTTCCTGTTGGTGGCGGGCATGGCTTATGCGCTTCTGGCATGTCGCGCTACCGTGACGGTGTTCAAGGAGGTCTTCAGCCGCTGGCCGAGGTGACCAAGTACTGATGGTGGTGAACGTATTGACTCACAGCAAGATGAAAGTGGCACTGCTTCAAGGCGGTTCTTCGAGCGAAAGGGAGGTTTCGCTCAAGTCCGGCGCACAGGTAGATGCGGCTTTGCGCCGACTCGGGCATGACGTGACGGTTATCGATCCTGCAAGAGATGGCGTGGAGATGTTGGTCGAATCGCGCCCGGACGTGGCTTTCATAGCGCTCCACGGCCGGTATGGAGAGGACGGTTGCGTTCAGGGCGCCCTGGAGATGCTGGGGATTCCGTATACAGGCTCCGGCGTGCTGGCGAGTTCGGTTGCGATGGACAAGACTGTCTCGAAGACACTGTTTGTCGCTGCCAACGTCCCGACTCCACCCTATATCGTCGTACGCCGCAGCGACGACGCCGAGCTTACGCGTGAACGCGCCTTAAGCATCGGGCTTCCGTTCGTCGTTAAGCCTTCATCGCAAGGATCCACGGTGGGCATCACGATAGTGAGAGAGACAGCCACCCTTGCCAACGCGCTTGGGCTTGCTTTCAGATACGATCCGGAGGCGTTGATCGAGAAGTACATTGCCGGCGTCGAGGTCACCGTGGGCGTGTTGGGCACTCGCACTCCCCGGGCCCTTCCAACGCTCGAAATTGTCCCGAAGAACGAGTTCTACGACTGGGACTCCAAATACACGCCCGGCGGATCTGAGCACATAATACCGGCTAGAATACCCGAAGCCTCACGAGCCGAGTGCGAAAAACTTGCGGTGGAGGCCCACATGTCCCTGAAGTGCCACGGCTACTCCAGGGTCGACATGATAGTTGAACCTTCGGGCCAGACATGGGTGATTGAAGTCAACACATTGCCCGGACTGACCCAGGTCAGCCTGTTGCCAGATGCCGCGAAGGCAGAGGGCATCTCCTTCGACCAGCTCATACAGGTCATTCTGAACAGCGCCTTCGACGAGTAGTTGCGTTCCGCAAGTGTGACGACAGCCGGAGTGCCTGGGGGTCTGCGCCCCAGAGCCCCAGGGTCCCGGCTGTTGATTGAATGTCGGCCATGTACGATATAATGGAAGCAGGTGCCGATACGCGGGCACCGAGCGCTATCGCTGAGGAGGGAAATGCCGGTGCGTGAACCCGCAATCGACCTTGAGCACCTCAGCGCAGACCTCCGAGTGGTTCTGGACTCCATCAATGAAGGCGTACACATAGTCGACACAAGCGGCGTCACTGTCTTCTACAACAAGGTGGCGGCAGGTCTCGACAACCTCAACCCGACCGAAGTGGTCGGCCATCACATTCTGTCCGTGTTCCCGTCGCTGTCCGAAGATACCAGCACTCTCCTGTCAGTTCTGCGCACTGGGCGGCCCGCGCCCGTGCGCCAGCAGACGTTCGCTAACTTCAAAGGCGACACCATCACCACCATCAACTCATCGCTTCCCATTTACAGCGGCGCGAGGCTGGTGGGCGCCATCGAGGTGTCCCGCGATGTCACGCTCGTGAAAACCCTGGCCGAACGGGTTGTCGACCTCCAGGCTCAGCTGCTGGCGGAGGGCGATGGCTCGGGGGCTGAGCGGCGACTGTCGGGAGCGGGCGCGGCCAGGTACACCTTCGACGATGTGGTCGCGGCAAGCCAGCCCATGCTGCAAGTGGTGGAGCGCGCTAAGCGAGCGGCAGCCGGCAGCTCTTCCGTAATCGTCGGGGGAGAGACAGGGACCGGAAAAGAAGTCATAGTCCAGTCCATACATAGCGCAGGTCCAAGAGCCAATCGACCGTTCATCGCGCAGAACTGTGCGGCGCTTCCCGATACCCTGCTTGAGGGGATTCTGTTCGGAACGGCAAAGGGCGCATTCACAGGAGCATGCAACCGGCCCGGTCTGTTCGAGGTGGCCAACCACGGCACAATTTTCCTCGACGAGGTGGATGCTATGCCGCTGCCGCTGCAGGCCAAGCTCCTCAGGGTGCTGCAAGAGGGCGCGCTCAGGAGGATAGGGGAATCCTCAGAGCGAAAGATCGACGTGAGAGTGATCTCGGCCACATCATGCAGCCCGTCTCAGGCCGTGGAGCGAGGGCTCGTGCGCCGTGACCTCTTCCACAGGCTCGGAGTGATCATCATAGAGATACCTCCGCTCCGCGAGCGGAAGGATGACATCCCAGCGCTCACCCAGCATTTCTTGAGAAGATACAGCGCTCAGTTCGGCGTGGGTGTCAGGGGCGTGTCCTCGCAGGTCATGGAGGTCTTCATGCATCACGCGTGGCCCGGGAATGTTCGCGAGCTGCAACATGCGGTAGAAGCGGCGGTTCAGATGTCGCAAGGGCCGCTGATCGGCATTGAGCACCTGCCTCCCCATATCGGGCAACCCAACGGCCGCGCCTGGGGCCGCTCGACCATATCCGGTGCGGCGGCCGAAGGAGGCGGGGGGAGCGGCGAGGAGGAGGGCGCAGCCGAACGCCACGTTGAGCTCGTTCCCGCACTACAGCAGCTGGAGGGGAACATGCTCCGCTTCGCGCTTGATTCGTGCGGAGGCAACATCTCAGCCGCAGCGCGGCAACTGGGGATCCCGCGCCAGACACTACAACACAAACTGAAGCGCCACAGCATCACATCTTCCACTACGTGACAGATCCAACCGACCATTGATGCCCACAAATGGGCAATTGCCCGATTCACGGCAGCTATCGCATGTCTTAATGCCCATGTAGAACAGGGATTCGTGTTGGCACGAGTCTTGCGATACCTATCGTCTGAAAGCCATGATGGGAGGTTCGCCACATGCCCACAGGATGCAAGTACGGAACCCACAGGGTAATAGAGCCTGCCGGCGTCATGCCGCAGGCAGCGTGGAAAATCGATAACACAATGGAGATCCGCGACAATGAGATCCTCATTCGTGTGCAGACCCTGAACATCGACGCCGCAAGTTTCACTCAGATCAAAAAAGAGGCAGAGTATGACGATGCCAGGATCGGAGAGATCATGACGGGCATCGTAGCCAAGCGCGGCAAGCATCACAACCCGGTCACTGGATCGGGCGGCATGCTGATCGGATCGGTGGAGCAAGTGGGGCCTGCGCTGGTCGGCAAGACCGATCTGGCGTCGGCCGACAGGATCGCCACCCTGGTATCGCTGTCGCTCACACCGCTTGTGATCGAGAAGATCCTCAAGGTTCATCAAGACACCGACCAGGTGGACATCGAGGGACACGCCATCCTGTTTGAGAGCGGGATATACGCCAAGCTGCCCAGCGACATGCCCGACAGCCTGGCACTGGCTGTGTTGGACGTCGCCGGCGCCCCGGCGCAAACGGCTAAGCTGGTCAAGCCCGGCGACACCGTGCTCGTCGTGGGCGCAGGCGGGAAGTCGGGCCTGCTCTGCCTGTACGAGGCGCGCAAGCGCGCCGGAGTCACTGGAAAGGTAATAGCTCTAGCGCACTCCGCAGCCAGCCGCACCAGGGCCGAATCGCTGGGCTACGCAGATGTGGTGCTTGCCGGAGACGCCACCCGTCCGCTCGACATTATGCGCATGATCGAAGCCGCCACCGGCGGGAAGCTGGCCGATGTAACGATCAATTGCGTGAACATTCCGGGGACAGAGATGTCCTCCATCTTGTGCACCAAGGAAGGCGGCCTGGTCTACTTCTTCAGCATGGCCACGAGCTTCACAGCGGCCGCCCTTGGCGCCGAAGGCGTCGGCCATGACGTGACCATGATAATCGGAAACGGCTACACGCGTGGGCACGCGCAGATTGCGCTTGCTACCCTACGAGAGAGCCCGAAGCTGCGCCGGATGTTCGAAGAGCTGTATGCTAGATAGATGCGCATGATGCGGATGCGGAGGTCCTGAGTATGTGGGAGAATGCCGCAAGCGAGCAATGGCGGGACTGGCAATGGCAACTGCGGAACAGAATCACCAGCCTGGGGCAGCTGCATGGCGTTGTGACGCTCACTCCTGAAGAGGAAGAGGGAGTCGCAGAGTGCCTGGCCAGGCTGCGCATGGCGATAACGCCTTACTACGCAAGCCTCATAGATCCCGACGATCCCAACTGCCCCGTCAGAAGGCAGGCCATCCCGGTGGTTCAAGAGCTTCACCTAGGAGACTCCGACATGGCCGATCCGCTTGATGAAGATGTCGACTCTCCGGTGCCTCACGTGACGCACAGGTATCCTGACCGGGTCCTGTTCCTGGTGACTTCGGTCTGTTCCATGTACTGTCGCCACTGTACCAGGCGAAGGTTCGCCGGCCACACCGACAGAGCGATATCCCGCGATGAGATCATGGAAGGCGTCCGCTACGTGCAGAACACGCCGCAGGTCCGGGATGTTCTCATCTCCGGCGGAGACCCGCTAACCCTGACAGACGATGCACTGGAGTTCATAGTCCGCGAACTTCGGGCAATACCGCACGTGGAGATAATCAGGATCGGAACGAGAACGCCAGTGGTCATGCCGCAACGCATCACAGACGAGCTGTGCGCTATGCTCAAGAAGTACCACCCGATCTGGCTGAATACGCACTTCAATCACCCCAAGGAGATCACTCCCGAGTCGCGCCGCGCATGCGAAATGTTAGTTGACGCCGGCATACCCGTAGGCAACCAGAGTGTCCTGCTCAAGGGCGTGAACGACTGTCCGCACATCATGAAGAAGCTTGTGCACGAGCTGGTCAAGATGAGGGTTCGGCCTTACTACCTGTATCAATGCGACCTGTCCACGGGCATCGAGCACTTCAGGACGTCGGTGGGCAAGGGTATCGAGATAATCGAGAGACTCAGGGGGCACACCTCGGGTTTCGCAGTGCCGACTTACGTTATCGACGCGCCCGGAGGGGGCGGAAAGATACCGGTGGCGCCCGAGTACCTGATATCCCAGACGGATACCCAGGTGATACTGCGCAACTACGAAGGGGTGATCACCGCCTACACTGAGCCGAGCGACAAGATCAGCAGGTGCCGGCAATGCGGCATCTGCAAGGAGAGACTGCCGCACGCATCGGACGGCGTGGCGGCCGTGATGGATGGGACGGTGTCGAATCTTGAACCAGTCGGGCTCGCGAGGAGAAAGAGATCTGAAAGATCGTCTTCTTGACCTTGCATTGGCCGGCGGGGACTGCGTGGGAGTGGTGGGGCTCGCCAAGAACTGCGGAAAGACCACCACGCTCAACGCGCTCATCGGGGCCGCTGCAGGGCGCAAAATCGCGATAGGCATTACATCCGGAGGCAGAGACGGCGAGCTGTGTGACGCAATCACCGGCCTGCCCAAACCGCCCATCAATGTGCCTCGGGGCGCCCTCATCGCCATGGCCGACTTCACGATCGGACGCACATCGTGCCAGCTCGAAATAGTACAGAGGCTGGGCATTTACACAACGGCCGGGGAGATTGTGATCGCCCGCGCGCGCTCGTCCGGGCAAGTAGAGGTCATTGGATGCAATCGTGCAAGCGACCTGGTCAGGGCGATCAGCCAAATGCAGAAGCTCGGGGCGGAGCTTACGCTGGTGGACGGCGCCGCTGGCCGCACCTTCCTGGCATCGCCCGATGTGGTGGGAGCCTTCGTCCTGGCCGCCGGGGCCACGCTCGACACTGACGCCCGGGGAATCGCCGA
>ENA-UOOR01003478-UOOR01003478.1-fermentation-metagenome-genome-assembly--contig:-NODE-3478-length-13850-cov-3.727437_pt1 | contig 13850 bp, 12 predicted proteins | sample MGYA00245780_ERZ724029 | MGnify/ENA primary metagenome ERZ724029 (study PRJEB28704, sample SAMN03018315) | fermentation metagenome | biome: anthropogenic terrestrial biome; feature: soil; material... | reverse complement strand
TGCCAACCGCAAAAGCCAAAAAAATAGTTGACATATTGCACCAAAATCATTTCTACTTTGAAATAATTACTGCCAACCATACTTATTCTGAAAGTATCGAGAAAAGAATAGCCAATTTTGCTCATTCTTTAGCAATCTTAAACCCAAATATAACCTTCAAACAAGCGGTTGCCATCTCTGCTGGTAGCAAAGCTATATTAAATATGGTCCACGTTAACAGTTTTAAAAAACTATTAGCTGATCCCAAAATTGAAGTAATGAAAATCATTGCATTTGATTCACGTGGTTACGAGGCTTTCATTGATGTTAAAAAAGATATTTCTAAGCTCGGTGACCCTGCAATTACATCAAGTTCCGCCGCTAACATCGAGATTAACGATGTTAACGCCCAAAAAGGTATAGCTTTATTAGATTACGCCAAAAAGAAAGGCATTAAACGTGAAGAAATTGCCGCAATCGGGGATAATTTAAATGATGAAAGCATGATTCGCGAGGCTGGAACAGGAGTTGCTATGGGAAATGCGGTCCCGGCAATCAAGAAGTTAGCCCAAGTCCAAACAAAATCTAATAATGACAATGGTGTTGCCAACATTTTAAATAAATTCTTAGCTGATAATGCTAAAAAATAGAATTAGAGGTGGGAATGATGAAGTTCTTACTAGAATTAAATCAGGAAAAGGAATACGGTCAAATACCCGTTATTGGTCCTGAAGGCAAAGTTCAATATACTATCCGCGGTAATTTAGATAATCCCAACCATACTTTGTACTTGAACACCATCGAGGAAGAAGAGATCGGTAGGTTATATTCTGATGGTGTAGGGGTAATTGCTTCTTTTACTGTCGACGTCGTTAATCATTCTCTTGTTAAAGTTAAAAAAGTCAACAGCCCTCTTACCAACCTCTTTTATGTTACTAGACTCAACTATTTAGTAACTGGAAGCATTAAAAAAGGCACTTACACGTTTCGGTCTGGAATAAAAAACGTTGCAAATGTCAAAACTATTATGGGAAATTCAGGTGTGGTGCTTGTTTGTGAAATTAAGCGTCCTGAAGATATTCCCTTTATTTTACTTATTTCTATTTTATTTACGCAATGGCATGTAACCCCACTCAAGTTACCTATTTTTCCACCAATTGGTAGAAAATATGGAATTAATTTAAATTAAACTTTCTTAATCATATGATCGTAGTTACGATCTCCAATTGTCATTTTATCTACGGTTTTAAAACCCTTATGTACATATAATTTTTGTGCACGAGGGGTTTTTTTATCTACATTTAAACTAACCTTGTTAAATCTCTTTTGTTCAGCAATCTTAAACGCATAATCTGATAAACTACTGGCAATATGCTCACCCCAATGTTTAGAGGTGACAGCCAATGAATCAACATACCATTCATTTGGCCAAGCTTCTTTATCATCAAAAATTACCGTATCAGTTGCTAAGTCGACCTTGGCATATTCTTTCTTCAAAACAAAATCAATAACCTTTTGATCTTCATAGGAATACATAGCAACCATTCCTATTGGTTTATCTTTTGTATCCGCATAAACCCAAGTTCGACGGTAAGAATAACGATAATATTCTGAAATAAAACCTAAACGCATTAAGTCATAAAATTGACTCTCTGGCAATTTCTTAATGCTAGCCATATCCATTTCATCAAAAATTTGCTTTAAAATTGGATAAATAAATTCAAAATCTGACTTTTTTGCTTTTCTAATCAATTCTTTACCTCACTAACTATAGGTTACGAAAATTTAAACCATCTTACAAGAAGAACACAAAAAGATCCTGCAAACGCAGGATCTTTTCTATATAACAGTTGAATTAATCTTGGTAATTAACTAAAGCTAAGTATGAATCTGGCTTAAGTGAGGCACCACCGACTAAGCCACCATCAATATCTGGTTTAGACATTAATTCTTTAACGTTATTAGGTTTGACAGAACCACCGTATTGGATACGGACATTTTCAGCAGTTTCGTCATTGTACAAGTCTTTAACCGTGTTACGGATAGTCTTGCACATTTCCTCAGCTTGGTCTGATGAAGCAGTCTTACCAGTACCAATAGCCCAGATAGGTTCATAAGCAAGAACAAGTTTAGAAACTTGTTCTGCACTTAAGCCCTTCAAAGCTGCCTTAATTTGGCCAACAACCCATTCTTCTTGTTTATTAGCTTCACGCTTTTCAAGTGATTCACCACAACAAATAATAGGCTTAAGTCCGTTAGCAAATAAAGCTTTAGCCTTCTTGTTAACATCTTCATCAGTTTCGTGGAAGTAGCCACGGCGCTCTGAGTGACCAACAATACAGTAATCCATGCCCATTTGCTTTAAAACCATTGGTGAGGTTTCACCAGTGAAAGCACCTTCATTTTCGAAGTAGGCATTTTCTGCACCAATATGTAAATTGGAGCCTTTAGCAGCTTTTCTCAAAGCATCAAGGTCAACAGCAGGTGCACAAATAAGTGATTCAACTTTATTTGGATCAGGTAACTTATCCTTAACATCATTAACGAATTCAGTAGTTTGGTCTGGATTCATGTGTAATTTCCAGTTACCTGCAATAATTGGTGTACGCATTTAAGTAACGACCTTTCTTTTCTACTTTACTTATCTGAGATGCAAGCAATACCAGGTAATGTCTTACCTTCAAGGTATTGAAGTGAGGCACCACCACCAGTAGAAATGTGGGTAATCTTAGGTGCAATACCCAATTGCTTAGCGGCAGCAGTTGAGTCACCACCACCAATAATAGTAGTAGCATCCTTCAAGTCACCCATTGCACGGCCAACTTCCAAAGTACCCTTTGCAAAGTTTGGCATTTCAAATGCACCCATAGGGCCATTCCATACAACAGTCTTGGCACTCTTTAAGACATCCTTAAATTTATCGACAGTCTTAGGACCAATATCCAAGCCCATCATATTGTCAGGAATGTCATCGCCAACAACTTTACGTGAAGCATCATTTGAGAACTCAGTAGCAGCTACGTTATCAACTGGAAGGACAATCTTGTCTCCAGCTTCCTTCAAAAGCTTCTTAGCTAAGTCTACCTTGTCTGGTTCAAATAATGATTTACCAATCTTATGACCTTGTGCAGCCAAGAATGTGTAAGCCATACCACCACCAATTAAAATGTGGTCTGACTTAGGAAGTAAGTTAGAAATAACACCAATCTTATCTGAAACCTTAGCACCACCCAAGATAGTAACAAATGGGTGAACTGGGTGAGCAACAGCGTTACCCAAGAACTTAATTTCTTTTTGCATTAAGAAGCCAGCAGCTACAGGCTTGCCAGCCTTCTTCATAGCAGTAGCGATACCTACGTTTGATGCGTGGTTTCTGTGAGCAGTACCAAATGCATCGTTTACGAAGACATCACCAAGAGATGCCCAGTATTCGCCAAGCTTAGGATCATTACCTGATTCGCGCTTGCCAAAGCTGTTATCAATATCTTGGAACCTAGTATTTTCAAGAACAATAACGTCGCCATCGTTCATCTTATTAATAGCGTCTTCAACATCTTTACCTTCATTTGAAGGTACAAAAGTTACAGGCTTCTTTAACAATTCACTTAAACGCTTAGCAACTGGCTTTAATGATAATTCTTTCTTATCAGCATCTGACTTAACACGACCCAAGTGACTAAGTAAAATAGCTTTACCACCATGTTCAATGATGTATTTAATAGTAGGAAGTGCAGCAACGATTCGATTATCGTCTCCAATAACGCCATCTTTAATAGGAACATTAAAGTCTACACGAACTAAAACCTTTTTACCTTTAACATCGAGGTCTGAAATGATTAATTTAGCCATCAATATCCTCCGATAATATAATTATTTTTTTCTTCAAAAAAAGGCGGAAGGAAGAATCTCCCTCCGCCTTCTCATTACCACTTAACGATAATCAATTAATTAAAATTAATGATTAAAGAGTAGCAAATTTCAACAAAGTACGAACCATTTGGCAAGTGAATGAGTATTCATTGTCATACCAGGCAACAGTCTTAACTAATTGCTTGTCACCTGCAGTGGTTACCATGGTTTGTGTTGGGTCAAAGATTGAGCCAGCAGTCATACCGATAACATCACTTGAAACGATGTTGTCATCGTTGTAAGCGAATGAAGGACTTTCGTACTTCTTCATAGCTGCGTTAACTTCGTCAGCAGTAACCTTCTTGTCCAAAATTGAAACTAATTCAGTTTCTGAACCGTCTGGAACTGGAACACGTTGTGCATGACCGTTAACCTTGCCGTTCAATTCTGGAACAACAAGACCAATAGCCTTAGCAGCACCACTTGAGTGAGGAATAATGTTAACTGCGGCAGCACGAGCTGAACGTAAGTTACCACCACGTACAGGACCATCCAAAATCATTTGGGTTGAAGTGTAAGCATGGATAGTAGTCATAGTACCAACTTGTACACCAAATTCTTTTTGTAAAGCATTAAGCATTGGTGCTAATGAGTTAGTAGTACATGAACCAGCAGAAACAATCTTGTCATCTGGGGTTAAAGTATCATCGTTTACTGAGTAAACAATAGTCTTTAAATCATTACCAGCAGGTGCTGAAATTAAGACTCTCTTTGCACCAGCGTCAAGGTGAGCTTGTGCCTTAGCTTTGCTTGTGTAGAAACCAGTACATTCAAGAACAAAGTCAACGCCATCGTTCTTAACCCAAGGAATGTTTTGTGCTTGTGGTTCAGCGTATACACGGTACTTCTTACCGTCAACAACGATTGAATCATCAGTAGCAGATACCTTGTGGTTGAAAGTACCATGAGTTGAGTCGTACTTAAGTAAATGTGCCAAAAGTGCTGGGGTAGTCAAGTCGTTGATAGCAACAACTTCAATATCCTTACTCTTTGAGCCTAAATCCATAATACGACGGAATGCTAAACGACCGATACGGCCAAAGCCGTTAATACCAATTTTAACTGTCATATTCTAAAGTCCTCCTTAAGAACTATTTAAGAACTATAAACAACAATTATTTTAAATGAGAAACTTAATTCTCCTTTAAAATCTTCTCTGAGGCTCCCTCATCAGTAATTAACCAGGTTTGATGGGGAGCATTAGGCATATAAGCTTTGATTGCTTCAGCTTTTCTAGCACCACAAGCAAAGGCAAATATGTGAGGTATTTTTTTTAGACTCTCAAACTGTAAACCAACCTGTGTAATACGGTCGACAATCTTACCCTTGTCATCGAAGAAACACCCAAAACATTCGGTGACAGCTTTTTTCTCACGTAGTTCAGATAACTTAATTGAGTCATATCCTCTACGCCGTGCCATTTCTTGGGCTAAACCAATTCCATGGATAACGGCGTCACTTTGTGAGATATCCTGCAGCAAATCCGCAATCGAAGATTCTCTAATTAGAGATCGGTAAGCTGTGGCAGAAACTTGTTCAGGTAAATATAAAGTCTTATATTTACCAGCAGTCCTTGCAGCCATCTCCTGAACAATCGTGTTACTTTGTGTAGCAACATTTTCACCCAAGGCTCCACGACCCGGAATAAATTCTAGCTGACGGTTATCGCCTAAACTTTTAGACAAATATTTAGCCGATTTGGCTAACGCCGCTCCACCTAGAATTGTAATTATTGAATGACCTAAAGGCAAGAGCAAATCTAATGCTGAACTTAACTCTTCACCCATTTCTTCAAAAACTCGATCCTGCAAATCACCGTTCCCTGGAACAATAATTGTACGTTCGATCCCGAGTTTTTTAGCTAATTCAACTTCAGTCTTACCAGCGTTAAATAAGCGGTCAAGCAACGGAGCTGCATCTTGCAATGTTTTCTTACCCTTTTCAGTTAGGAACATTCCAAAATTTTTAATTTCGATTAAGCCAAGTTCTCGAAGATACTCAGTTTCTGTTCGAACCTTTCTTTCAGAAAGTCCTAACCGTTGAGCAACATTTCTTCGTCCGATTGGGGCACTTGAAGAAATCTGCTCAAGGACAAGATATCTTTGTCGAAAAACTTTTAAGATATCAGGAACGAGAGCTTGAAGCACGGTAAAGTCCGCGTCCATTAACTTACTCCCTCCTATTGGGACACTTATTGTCCATTATTGTGACATTTTTTGTCCCAGAAAGTTTAAAAATATAAGGGAAACGTAGTTTTTCAACTTTTTTAGTCTCCACATTCCCCATTCGACAATCTCAGTATAACAATGTATTTTTTACAATTCAAGAAAAAGATTTAACTTTAAAGCTAGTAAATAATAAAAAGAATTTTTATTTTAAACCCCTTTCTGATATACTAGCATGTGTGTCCAATGGGTCCTTAGTGTAATGGATCGCACGTAAGATTCCGGTTCTTAAAATCTGGGTTCGACTCCCAGGGGACCCATACTAAAAGCCAAGTTCGTTTGAACTTGGCTTTTTTGTTTTACTTTTTTTCTCGAATAATATAAATAGGCCTATTTTTAACTTGGATAAATATCTTTCCAACATACCTACCAATAATACCTATACACAAAAGTTGTAGCCCACCAATTAAAAGAATAATGCAAACCAGCGACGACCAGCCCAGTACGGCAGCCGACGGTTTAATTATATGCCTAATGATAACTGCGATTAACCCAATTATCGCCAAAATGAAGGAACAGCTGCCAATCCAAACCGCAATATTAAGCGGGGCTTGAGAAAAATTGACAATTCCTCTTAACGCATACTTAAATAACTTCCAAGTCGTCCAATCACTTTCTCCTGCCACACGCTGCACATTATGATAATCAAGATATTTAGTCCTAAAACCAACCCAACTAAAAATACCCTTTGAGAAACGACTGTATTCTTTCATTGATAAGAATGCATTAACCATTTGCCGTGTCATCATGCGGTAGTCACGTACACCAGGCACTATCTGCGTATTAGATATTTTATTGATAAATTTATAAAAAAGGTTACTAAGAAAAGATTTAACTTTGCTTTCACCTTTTCTATCAATTCTTCTGGTTCCAATACAATCATATTTACCAGTTTTAAGTAAAGCATACATTTTAGGTAAAAGAGCTGGGGGATCCTGTAAATCAGCATCCATATCAACTACATAATCTCCGCTTGAAGCTTGTAGTCCCGCATAAAGCGCAGCATCCTTACCAAAATTGCGTGAAAAGGAAATATAGTGTACTTCCTTATTATTTGTATGTAATTTGCGAAGCACACTTAAAGTATTATCTTCTGAACCATCGTCAACAAAACAATATTCTATCTTTAAAGCGGTTAACTTTTTAACTTCACTTGCAACTACCGAATAAAACAGAGGAATTGTTTTTTCTTCATTATAACAAGGAACAACGATTGATAACTTTTTCATCAAAAATCCTCTTAATGATAACTACATTTCTTTACTTAACCAAGTTAATTGTAACAATTAATAAATAAAAAATTTGCCCAGTAAGGGCAATTTTTTGTACTTCAATTTTATTACTTAGTCTTACCCACAGTTAATTCTGGACGTTTAGTAAACTCAACATAGAGTTTAGAACCAGATACGGATAAGCCTTCAATTTCACGCCGAACCTTTAGATGGCTTCTACTCTTATAACTACCATTTTCAGCAACTCTAAAAATATAATCATTAAAGGCAATATAGAACTGGTTATGGTTAGCATCATACGTGAAACCTTGAACCGGTGAACCATTACTAATAAAGTTAGTTTGGGTGGCACCAATTTCAGTTGGGGTCCAAGTATCGCCATTACGAGTTACCTTCCAGTATTCATAACGGCCATTGCCACCATTATGGAATAGAGCATACATAGTGTGATCATTAGCAAAGGTAGCGTTATGAATGTAACGCTGGTTAGCCGCATCCTTATTCCAAATCTTGAAAGTCCAGATTTTATCCATCTTCATATCACTCTTACGAATCCGCATAATTTCTTCAGAGGCACTTGAATTCTTAAATTTATCATTGTTGGCCAACACATAAATATACTTACCTGTAGAACTAATGGATTGACCGTGCCCTAATTTAATATACGGGCTTACCCTAATATGAGATGCATAATCCTTAAAAGTGGACCACTTCAAAGCAAGCAAATTTTGAGCAGCATACTTACTCTTTATGTGATTTAAATTATAAGAAACTAGGTGACCGTGCTGATCATTACCATCATAAAACATGGATACAGTAAAAATATTATCCTTAACGGTAATACCTTCTGGAACCACACCAACTTGCCCCATCTTATCGGCTGCTTGACCATACTGTAAACTAACAAACCTTGGTTGGAACAGTCTAGTTCGTAAAGTTAAACCTTTAGCCTTGAAAGTATTAGATGAAGTTTCAGGTCCAAAATCATGGGCCGCATTCCAATGTCTTGACGCAGATTTTGAACTGCCTTTCCAAGTTGAAACTTCTTTTGGTGCCTTCATAGCAAACTTATCAGCACTAGAAATTCCTTCTTTTTCATCTGCCCGAACAGTTACTATATTAGCCGCCTCGGCTTTGCCATAACTATATTTAACTTTACTTGTACCTGGAACAGAAGAATTAATGGAAGATTCAGAAACATGTACCTTTTGGGGATCTATTTCTGTCCCCTTACTATCAGTTGCGTAATTAATTGCATCCCTGGTTGGGAAACTATAATAACTATTCCTTACTAAACTAACATTCGCAGCCAAAGAAATTTTATTTCTTGCAAAAAAGTTTTGGTTTACCCAGCCAACATTTCTGCCATCAACGATAATGTACCAATACTTACCTTTCTTAGTGGTAGCATATTTCTTGGATTGGATCTGTCCGTGCTTGAAATATTTAGTCGATGTAAATTTACCCGCTGGTCCACCCTTCAAAACATGGTGGTAAACTGCATAATTTTTTGTACCAGCTATCTTAGTCACAGCCCTTTTGTAGCTCTTGGCATGAACACAATTATAACTAATGCCAACAACTAAAAAAGCAGCAATGGCCAATGTAATAACAGTTAGTGATATCTTAACCGATTTTTTCATTTTTACCCTTTCCCTGCTTTTTATGTTACATGAACATATTTTTACACACTCTTACTGTTTGAACAATGTTTGTTATCATTATTATTTTATGAGAGATTAATGAAGAAGAAGGCTTTTCTCTTTTATTTGCTATATAATGACATAGTTAAAATAAATATATTTAAGGGAGACTTTTTATTTATGATTGAATCACAAAACAATCCCAAGAAGATGATGTGGATCACCCTTGCAATGATGGCCTTTTCTACCGTATGGAGTTTTGGTAACGTTGTAAACGGGTTTGTCTACTTTGATGGAACAAAGGTTGTCTTCAGCTGGATTCTTATGTTCCTACTCTACTTTGTTCCCTATGCTCTAATGGTGGGTGAGCTTGGTTCTGTTTTCAAAAGTTCTGGAGGTGGTGTTTCATCTTGGGTTAACGCAACAATGGGACCAAAATGGGCCTATTACGCTGGATGGACCTATTGGGCCTGTCACGTGGTATACATTTCAAGTAAAGGTACTGGTGGCCTGAGAGCCATGGCTTGGGGTATCTTCACTAATACCAAATGGTATGATAGTTTACCAACCGCATGGACACAATTTGCTACATTAGCAGTCTTTTTATTCTTCTGTTGGGTAGCTAGTCGTGGTATTCCAGTATTAAAGAATTTAGCCACTGTTGCGGGAACATCAATGTTTATCATGTCAATTCTATTCATCGTTATGATGTTTGCTGCACCATTAATTAACCCACATGCTGGTTATTACAACATTAATTGGAACTGGAAGAGTTTCTTACCAACCTTCAACGTTAAATATTTAACATCACTTTCAATTTTAGTATTTGCTGTCGGTGGTTGCGAAAAGATCTCGCCTTATGTTAATAAGGTAAAAAATCCTTCAAAAAACTTTCCTAAAGCTATGATCACTTTAGCTATTATGGTCATGGTTTCGGCTATCTTAGGTACCTTTGCAATGGCAATGATGTTTGATCCGAAAGTTGTTAACGCACATATGAACGAATACATTTCTAATGGTCCTTACATCGCCTTTCAAAGATTAGGTGATTACTACCACGTTAACAGTCTGTTCGTATATATTTACGCTTGGTGTAATGTAATCGGTCAATTTTCAACTTTGGTTCTTAGTATCGATGCACCCTTAAGGATGCTGCTTGGTAGTAAAGAAGCTAAAGATTATATCCCAAAGAAATTACTTAAAGTTAACAAACATGGTGCATTTATCAACGGTATCTGGATGGTTGTTATTCTTTCAGGTGCTTTGATTGTTGTTCAGGCATTATTACCCGATGCACAATCAGTAATGGCTCAATTGATTAAATTAAATTCAACAACTATGCCGTTGCGTTACTTATGGGTATTCATAGCCTTTATAGCTTTACGTAAACAAAAAGATAAGTTTGAAGATAAAAATAATTACCAAATGACTCATCATCAAGGTCTAGCTTACACCGCAGGCTGGTGGTGTTTTATCGTCACACTTGCTTGTTGTATTTTAGGTATCTACTCACCAGATCCATTGACGCTATTCTTAAACGTTGCTACACCAGTTATTTTAGTTGCTTTAGGTTTAATTTTACCTACTATTAAAAAACATCAAGATAAAAAATTAGCATAATTTTATTGGATAAAATGTGAAATAAAAGCGCCTCTAGAAGGCGTTTTTATTTTGAAAATGATACACTTTACATTGTATAAGTAACGTAATGGAGATGAGTATTTGTCAACTAAACTTGAAAAACAAGCTGAAGAACTTCTGCATGAACATCATTTAAAGGCAACTATGCCCCGCTTAAGGATTCTTCTATACTTGATGACACACCATAATCATCCAACCGCTGAAACAATTTATCAGGATATTGCCAGTGATAAGCCAACTTATCGGGCTACCATTTACAATACACTTAATACTTTAGTTAACGTAGGAGTTATCATTGAAATAAAAAATGGGGACAGTTCCTCTCATTATGACTACTTTGTTAAACCCCATTTTCACATCATCTGTACTAATTGTGGTAAAATTGCTGATGTCTTTTATCCCAATTTCAATACAATTGAAAATAAAATGTGTACAGAAGCCGAAAAGCAAACAGGTTTTATCACTTCTAAGAGTCACATAGAGATATATGGATTATGTCCTGATTGTCAGAAAAAATTACAAAAAAAATAAGAGGTTTTCAAACCTCTTATTTTTTTCTGCTTAAATTAATTACTTAATTTTCGTACTTTCAAGTAATTCAGCACGTTGAGCCAAGTTTACATATAGGCGACCGTTACTTACAGACAAGCCCTCAATCTCACGACCATTAGTATTAAATTGGTAAGTCTGTTTAATTGCACCCTTTCGACTTATCTTAAAGATTAAATCATTAAATGCAAGGTAGAAATTATCATTAACAGGGTCATAAGTAAAGCCTTGAACTGGAGCACCGTTACTTACAAAATTGCCATCAGTCTTACCAACTAACTTAGGATACCAATTATCACCCTTACGGGTTAATTCCCAGTATTCATAGCAATTATTCTTTATATCATGGTAGACAGTATACATATCAGTATCGGAAACGACTACACCATTGTGGAAGTAACGTGGATTACTTGCATCGTCAACCCAAGTCTTAATTGTCCACATCTTATTAATCTGCAAATCACTCTTACGGATTTGAACTAATTCTTCTGAATCAGGACTTTCTTTCAAAGTATGATCATTTACCAAAGTATAAATATATTTCTTGGTTGATCCCATTGCTTGACCGTGGCCAATTGGTATATATGGGCTTACCTTAATATGCTTAACATAGTTAGTAAACTTCTTTTGTGACATAGTTAGTAGATCTTGGGCATGAAATGGGTTGGTTAACTTATTTAAATCATAACCAACAACGTGTCCACTAAGTAAGTTAAGGTGACTGAGTAAACTCGTATAAGCCCAACCATCTGATACAGTTATACCTTCAGGAATATGACCCACTCTATTAATGTTATCGTCACTAGGATCTTGGACACTTAATAAGACTGGTTGATAAAATCTCGTCTTAAGAGTTAAGTCACCACTATTAAAGGTATGTCTCGTATTATCTGGTGTAAATTCAGTTGGACTAATGTAATTATCAGATGAACCATAGTGGGATTTCCACGGTTTATAATCATTAGTACCTGGCTGTGCGGTTACACCACTGGCACTAGCAATACCTTCTTTGGTACTCTTTCTAACCGTAACTTTTACGGTAGCGGTAGCATCACCGTAAGTATATTTTACGTTATAAGTTTTTGGTTTATTACATGCGATACTATCTTTAGATACATTAACTTCGGAATTATCAACTACTGTCCCCATATAATTAGTTGCGTAACTGATAGCATCCCTAGTGTTAAATTTATAATTATCGTTTCTTACCAAACTTACCGTTTTTGGAACAGCAATTTGGTTTCTTGCAAAGAATTTTTCATTAACATAACCTACTTTACGACCATCAACGTAAATTCTCCAATAACGAGCTTTTTTAGTCTGGACAGATTGATCAGACTGAATATGGTTATAACGGTAAGTTATTCCATCGGTTACCTTGGTATGAACATGGCCGCCAGAAACAGATTTCCATACTTTATAATTTTTGTTACCAGCAACTTTGGTCATCATCGCATAACCAGTAACGCGTTGAGTGCCAGCTTTTTGCTTTTTATTAGTCTTACTACCATCAGCCTTGGATGAACTAGACTTGGTTGATTTAGCAACTTTAGTACTACTTGTATCCACTGGCTTTGAATTACTTGCGGCAAAAGTCGTATTTGCATTAACCGCAAATAATCCTAAGCTAACAGCAAATGCTGATACAAACGTCAGTATTTTCTTAGAATATTTCAAAATTTTCCCTCCAGATTAAAGATTACATTCTCTATTGTAATATAAAATAGCTACACAAAAAAATACAAAATTGATACACTTTGTTTGACAGCCTTTATAGTAAGTGCTTTAATTAGCACTGTACTTATAAGAGTGCTAATTAAGAATTTTAGGAGGCAGATATATGCTTGTACCTACAGTTATTGAGCCTACTGCTCATGGCGAACGTGCATATGATATCTATTCACGTTTATTAAAAGACAGAATTATCATGTTAAGTGGTGAGATAAATGACCAAATGGCTAACTCAACCATCGCTCAGTTATTGTTCCTTGATGCACAAGACAATACAAAAGACATTTCACTTTACATCAATTCACCGGGTGGTGTAATTACTTCTGGCTTAGCAATCATGGATACTATGAACTTTATCAAGTCCGATGTTTCCACCATTGCTATTGGTATGGCAGCTTCAATGGCTTCCATCCTGTTGACCAGCGGAACAAAGGGTAAGCGTTTCGCGTTACCTAATTCCACTGTCCTTATTCACCAACCTTTGGGTGGTGCACAAGGTCAACAAACCGATATCCAAATTGCTGCAAATGAGATTATGAAGAGTCGTAAGAAGATTAACAATATCTTACACGAAACCACCGGTCAACCCATGGAAAAGATCCAAAAGGATACCGACCGTGATAACTACATGACCGCTCAAGAAGCTAAAGATTACGGCTTAATTGATGAAATCATGGTTAATAAGAAGAAGTAATAAATAGTAAAATATTTGTTGCAAAAGGGAGTTCACAAATGTGAACTCCTTTTTTATTTTCTTAAACTATCGGCCATTTCATGTAATTTTTTAAAGCGATGATTAACTCCAGATTTAGAAATCGGTCCATCAGGTACTTGCTGGGCCATCTCTTTAAGCGATAATTCTGGATTATCTAACCGAAGTTGAGCAACTCCGCGCAGTTTTTCAGGTAAATTACCTAAACCATTCTTCTTTTTAATCAACC
>ENA-UOOR01003475-UOOR01003475.1-fermentation-metagenome-genome-assembly--contig:-NODE-3475-length-13868-cov-2.335698_pt1 | contig 13868 bp, 12 predicted proteins | sample MGYA00245780_ERZ724029 | MGnify/ENA primary metagenome ERZ724029 (study PRJEB28704, sample SAMN03018315) | fermentation metagenome | biome: anthropogenic terrestrial biome; feature: soil; material... | reverse complement strand
ATGCCATCCAGCGGCTGCGGCTGGCCAACACCCTGCCCATGCTGCTGGAAACCACCCTCATCGTGCGGCGGTTTTCGCCCCCTCTTTCACCCCAGGCCATTGAAAAAGACTCCCTTTACCAAATGCTGAAGGATAACGGCCTGCAAATGGCCAGCGCCGTCGAAAGCTACGAACCTATCCTGATGGATAAAAAGACCCAAAAGCTGCTGCAAAGCGAGGACAACCCCTGCGCCTTTTTAATCCGGCGCAAAAGCTATACCCGGGACGGCCAGCTGTTTGAATATACCCGTTCGGTTATGCCGGGGCAGCGTTCCCGCCTGGAGCTTACCCTGCTGGAAGACAGCATCAGCCTGAACCGGTACGAGGAAAAGGATTGACCTTTGCCCCGGTGCATGGTATGATGGTTTTATCAAATGTACCATACGTTTGTAACTTTATAACGGAGGGGATCGCTGATGAAGCCTATTAAGAAAGCAAGCGAAATGTCGGCTAAAGAGCTGGCGGCCTATATTGACCAGTCGGTGCTTAAGCCAGAATTTTCTCAGGACGAAATCCGAAAATATATTCAGGAGGGCATCGATTTTGGCTGTGCCACCGTTTGCGTCAACCCAGCTTCTCTCGATATTGCCGCTGAGCTGACCCGGGGCACCGGCACCAAAATCTGCGTGGTGTGCGATTTCCCCTTCGGGCTTTCCACTACTGCCTCCAAGGTGATGCAGGCCGAAGAATACTGCAAGCGGGGCGATGTGTACGAGCTGGATATCGTAGCCAACTACGGCTGGATACGCAGCGGGCTGTGGGAAGCGGTGCAGGCCGATATTAAGGCCGTTTGCGACGTTTGCCACCGGTACGGCACCGCTGTTAAAACCATTCTGGAAACCGACGCCCTGACCATTGAACAGATCATTCAGGCAACCGAGGCGGTGGTGCAGGCCGGCAGCGATTTTGTAAAAACCTCCACCGGCTTTTATACCGGCGGCCCCAGCGTGGGCGCCACCACCGAAATTATCCAAACGATTATGAAGGTGGTGGACGGCCGGGCTAAAATCAAGGGTTCCGGCGGCATCCGCACCCGCGAGCACTTCCTCCAGCTTATTGATATGGGTATCGACCGCATGGGTATCGGCTACCGTTCTACCCCTGTGGTGCTGGGGCTTGAATAAACCTTCGTCTTTTGCGGCTATCCGCGGGCTTTGCCTGCAGATAGCCGCTTTTTATAAACATAAAACCGGGTAAAGGAGGCCGAAACCCATGGGCTTATTCTTTTGGCAATACAGCCTGCCGGTGGGCTTTGAGTTTGATTGCCTGCGCTACACGGTCAATCCGGGGCAGGGGCCGCTGCACTGGCACAATTATTATCAAATTGGGCTGTGTGTAAGGGGCAGCGGCATTTTTGTGTTCGAGCAAAGGTCTTACCCTTATCAGGCCGGGGATCTATTTGTTGTGGATAACACCCAGCGGCACGGCGCCTTTGCCGATGCCGGAACCACCGCCGATTTCATGTTTGTGGTATTTTATCCCCAGTTTGTGGCACGTGGTACCGAACACAGCTTCGATTATGAATACCTGCTGCCCTTTGCCTACAGCCCCGAACGCTTTTGCAATAAGCTGGAAGGCGCCACCCCCTTTGGCCGCAGGCTAAAAGCCCTGCTGCTGGATATTGAGGCTGAAAACCACCGGCGGCGGCAGGGTTACCGGCACATTATCAGCGCAAAGCTGCGGGTTATCTTAGCTGAACTAATGAGCTATTACGGCATTGGCGCCGCCAACCGCACCGTCATTGACCGGCATATGAAGCTGCGCCCGGCCCTGCTCTATCTGGAGGAACACTGCTGCCAGCCCCTGACTTTGGAGCAGGTTGCCCGCGTGGTGTATCTCAGCCCTTCCCGCTTTCGCCATCTTTTTCAGGAAACCATGCACGTAGGGTTTAAAGAATACCTTACCGGGCTTCGTTACCAGCGGGCAAAGCGGATGCTGGCCACCACCCAAACCCCGGTGGCCGAGGTTGCCCTGGCCTGCGGTTTTTCAAATCTTTACCGTTTTTATAATCTCTTTCGCCAGCGGGACAACATGACCCCCGCCCAATACCGGCGGCAGGTGCAGCAGCAACCATAGCCGTTTTTGACAGTTTTTCAGCCTTCTTTTGATATTCTGCCTCTCCGCCCGGTTTGCTATAGTAAATGTATAGGTACTGGCGTACCTGCACACAAAAAGCAGACAGGACAGGGAGGTTTTTGTTTATGAACAGCAAATTTTATCCGCATCTGTTTGAACCGCTGACCATCGGTAATATGGTAATTCCCAACCGAATCTGCCATGTTCCCACCGATATCAGTTCTTCCAATGCCGACGGCTCGGTCAGCCAGCGGGATATCCACCATCATTCGCAGATTGCCAAGGGGGGCACCGGCCTGATTGTGGTGGGCGCCACCCCCCCCGACGCCGCCACCGGCCGCCCCACCGTAACCTGCCTGGTGGCCGATAACGACAACTATATCCCCGGGCTTACACGCCTTGCAGCCGCCATGCACCGTTACGGCGCCAAATGCATCGTGCAGTTGCAGCACCCCGGCCGCCAGTGCGCCATCCCCCGCCACAACACCATGTCCACCAACGATATGGTGGTCAAGCTGCCCTGGAGCGCCGGGCACGAGGTGGTCTTTGAAAATCAGGAGGAAAAGGGCAAAGAGGCGCGGGGCATCACCACCGAAGAATGTCTGGATATGATCGAAAAGTTTTCGGACGCCGCCTGGCGGGTAAAGCAGGCGGGCTTTGACGGGGTGGAGCTGCACGCCGCCCACGGTTACTTAATCTCCCAATTTATGAGCCCTTATCTGAACCGCCGCAACGACCGCTTTGGCGGCAGCTTTGAAAACCGGATGCGGTTCCCGCTGGCCATCGTCGCATCCATACAGAAAAAATGCGGCAAAGATTTCCCCATCTTTGTGCGCTATTCCATCGACGAATTTTTAGAGGGCTCCCGCCGTTTGGACGAAAGCATTCTGGTCGCGCAGGAGTTTGAACGGGCCGGGGTAGCCTGCCTGGACCTTAGCTGCTGCATCCAGGAAACCCCGGGCGCCGGTTTTTGCCCCATGCAGTATGACGAAGGCTGGCAGGTAGAAGCCGCCGCCGCCATCAAGCAGGCGGTTTCTATCCCCACCATCTGCAACCGGGTGCTGCGAAACCCCGATTATTGCGACGATATTTTAGCGCAGGGCAAGGCAGATATGGTAGGGCTTTCGCGCCAGCTGCTGGCCGACCCCTATTGGCCGGTTAAAGCTGCCGCGGGCAAAACCCAAGAGATCAGAAAATGCATCAGCTGCCTTACCGGCTGCTGGCAAGAATCCATGATGGCAAAAAAAGAGATCCAGTGCGCCATCAACCCCGCCTGCGGCCATATGGAGTTCGACCAGCTTAAGCCCGCCCCCACCCCCATGCGGGTTGCGGTTGTAGGCGGCGGCCCCGCCGGGATGGAAGCCGCGCGGCTGGCCACCGTTCGGGGGCACCGGGTCACCCTCTTTGAAAAAACCGGCGAGCTGGGCGGCGCCATCCTGGGCTGCTGCGTGGTCCCCGGTAAAGAAAAGATGAAATGGTACGCCGACTGGATCCGCTATCAGATTGATAAGCTGGGGGTGGAGGTGCATCTCAACTGCCAGCCCACCATCGACCAGCTGCGGGAATATGACATTGTGCTCAACGCCACCGGCGCAAGTTCCTGCCTGCCTGACTGCATCGGCAGCGACAACCCCATGGTAATCCCCTTTGAGCAGGTGCTGGCCTGCCCGAAAGTAAGCTGTGAACACCACCCCGGTCAGCGCAGCATGCAGAAGGTGGGCGACCGGGTGCTGGTCTGGGGCGATCATTTTGCCGCGGTGGATACCGCCGAGTTTTTGGCCTCTATCGGCAAACAGGTCACCATTGTTACCGAAAATAAAGAGCTTGGGGCAAACCTTGAGGTGATCCACATGTATGTCACCCGCAAAAACTTTGCCCAGGAGCACGCCGAAGGGCTGGAGCATAAAAAAACCTACCGGCATCCGGTCAAGGTGTATGAAAACACCACCGTCTACCAAATAAAAGACGGCAGCGTGGTGCTTATCGACAACGGGTTTAATAAGATAGAACTAGAAGTGGATAATGTGGTGAACTGCCATGTGCGCCCCAACCGCCATTTCTTTGACCAGATGATAGCCGCCGGGCTGCCGGTGGTCAACGCGGGGGATTCCGCGGCGGTGCGCAACCTGCATGCCGCGGTGGACGAAGGCGCCCTCTTTGGCCTGAAGCTGGACGAAACTTCCCTGCTCTGGAACCCCAACCACGCGGTAATGAACGACCTGCCCCTGGATGTTTACGGTATGCTGACCCGGTGACACCCCCTGCCGGACATAACCCTTGCAGCATAGAACAAAAGGCTGGCTGCCGCCCGGCTATATAACCGCAAAAAGACCTTCGGCTGATGATACTTGCCGGGGGTCTTTTGCTCTGCCTGTTTGCCGCCGCAGCCTCTCCGGCTTTTCTGTGGGGGGCATTTCTACCCGGGCTTGCTGCATGGCCCTCCGCCCCCAAAAGCAGCGTTGTAACCCGCTGCCGGCAAGCGCCAAAGCGCCTTGGCATTTTGCACAATAACACCCACCATTCATCGTAAAAGATATAGATTGTGTTTGAAACGTCTTGCCTCCGCCTTAAAAAAGTGGTATTATTTTATATGAATTAGTAAAGTCACTGGACAAATTAAAGATGCGGAGAGAAGGTTATTGATGAAAATACTGAACCAACACATCATTAAAACAAACAATTTGCGCAAGGTGTTTTCTCTGATCTTAACTCAGTCGCCTGTTTCCCGCATCGAGCTTGCCGATAAGACCAACCTGAGCAAAACCACCATTTCCGCTTTGGTGGAAGAACTGATTACCAAAGGCTTTGTGGTGGACGAAGGGGCGGTGGATACCGGCAGACAGGGGCGCAGGCCCAATGTGCTGGGGGTAAACCGAAAAGACAACGTGGTCGCGGTAATCAACTGGCATATCGAAGAACTGGAGGTCAGCCTGGTCGACCTGGCGGGCGACATCACCTTTCGTCTTGATTTCCCCGTATCGGAAGACGAGGACTTCCCCCGGCTTATCCGGGATACCTACGATAACATCCTGCGCCGGGAAGCCGGCGGCCGCCGGATACTGGGCTTCTGCCTGATTGTCCCCAGCATGCTGGACCCGGTGCGCAAACGGATGATTTCCACCACCCTGCCGGTGCCGCTGGAAAGCGACGTGCTCGAACAGATTTGCGCGCTGTTTTGCGATATCCCCATGGCTGTTTTTAACGATACCGCCTGCTATGCCTACGCCGAAAGCGCCCTGACGAATATGGATATCAACACCTTTACCTTCATCAACATCAACAAGGGCGTGGGCGCTATCATTGTTTCAAACGGTGTGATGATCCAGGGCGAAGGGGGCATGCGTTCCCAGCTGGGGCATTATTCGCTGCATCGAAACGGCGACCCCTGCATCTGCGGCAACCGCGGCTGCCTGGAAAACGAAATTGGCGAATCCGCCCTTGAACAGCGGGCCAGGCGCATGGGCATCTATGACGATATTGCCGAGGACGGCCACATTACCTTTGAACTGCTGGGCAAAAAAGCCGACAGCGGCAACCCCGCCGCCCGGCGCTTTGTGGAAGAACTGGCCGACGACCTTGCCTATACCCTGGGTAACCTTTTTACCATCTATAACACCAGCCATGTCATCATCGGCGGCCGGGGGCAAAACCTGGGTCAGCATTATCTGGAAGAACTGGACCGCCGGGTAAAGGCGGTGGGCTTTAAAGCCTTTGTAGAAAACATCCAGACCCAATACACCGCCCTGGGCGACGATGCCATTATGCGGGGGGCCGCCCGCTATTTTATTGATAAATACTATGACTTTTTAGGCCCCATGAACCATCTGGTGGTTTTAGAATAATTCCCCTTGCCCGCCTTAGCAACCGCCGGGCACACCAATTATACAACTGGTGGAATGCCACAAGTTTTTGCCGCGTATTTTATATAAACAGCGTGTATACAAGCTATGGGCAATAATTTATAATGGAATAAGTACCAAATGTATCATACATTTTAAAATAAAAAGGGAGGCCGCACGATGAAAAAATTAAGAGCAGGGATTGTGGGCGTTGGCTTTATTGGCGTGGTGCATATTGAACAGCTGCGCCGTTTGGGCAATGTAGAGGTGGTAGCCATCACCGATACCGCCGACCCCCAGAAAAAGGCCGATGCCTTGTTTGTGCCCAAGGGGTATGAAAATTATCAGGATATGATTGATAGCGAACAGCTGGACTGTATACATATCTGCACCCCCAACAATACCCATTTTGATATTGCCGTTTACGCGCTGGAACACGGCGTGCATGTGGTATGCGAAAAGCCCATGACCTGCACCGTGGAAGAAGCCAAAAAAATGCGGGATCTGGCTAAAGAAAAGGGCCTGATTAACGCCATGAACTTCAACTGCCGTTTTTATCCCATGGCTTACCAGATGCGCCAGATGGTCCAAAGCGGCGAAGTGGGGCAGGTCTATACCATCCACGGCGGCTATCTGCAAGACTGGCTCTATTACGATACCGATTACAGCTGGCGGCTGGAGCCAAAGGCCAGCGGAGCTTCACGGGCCTTTGCCGACATTGGCTCTCACTGGATCGATCTGGTAGAGTTTGTCACCGGCCTGCGGGTTACCGAAGTATTGGCTGATTTTGAAATTTTCCACAAAACCCGCAAAAAGCCCCTGAAACCCATCGATACCTACTCCGGCATGGCACTGCGCCCCGAAGATTATCAGGAAGTACCCATCCAGACTGAAGACTACGCTACTGTGTTGTTTCATTTAGAAAACGGCGTTCACGCCTGCTGCAACATCAGCCAGGTGTTTGCCGGACGCAAAAACCAGATGCTGGTTTCAGGGGCAGCAAATGCTCGCTGCATTGGGATAGTGAAAACTCCAACGCCCTTTGGGTGGGGCGGCGCGAAACCCGCAACGGCGAACTGGTAAAAGACCCCTCCATACTGGACGATGGCACCAAAACGGTCATCAGCTACCCCGGCGGGCATGTGGAAGGCTTTGCCGATACCTTTAAACAGAACTTTAAGCAGATTTACGATAAAATTGCCGCGGGCGATACCGCCGGGGCCGACTTCGCCACCTTTGAGGACGGCCTGCGGGAAATGCAGCTCTGCGAAAAAATTATCCAAAGCGCCAAGGAGCGCCGCTGGGTTTCCATCGACTAAATTTTCACAGGAGGGCGCCAAGTATGTTTAAAATTGGTACGCTGGCCGACTGGTTTGGGGTCGGGCTGCTGGAAGGCATCCGGGAATCGCAGCGCTGCGGTGCCCAAGGAGTGCAGATTTACGCCTGGAACGAACTGAACCCGCTGCAGGCAACCCCCCGGCAGGTGCGGGAGGTTAAGGCAGTGGCCAAAGAGTGCGGGCAGGAAATTACCGCCCTTTGCGCCGAACTGGGCGGCCATGGCCTTGAAATTGCCGCCGACAATCCCCAGAAACTCGAATACCTGAAGCGCACCATTGATATGGCGCAGGAGCTGGATTGCAATATCATCACCACCCATATCGGCATTGTGCCCGGGGATGAAACAAGTGAAAAATACAAGGTGATGCAGCAGGCCTGCAGCGAAATCGGCCTGTATGCCCGGCAGCGGGGGGCTTATGTCGCGGTTGAAACAGGCCCCGAACCGGTACCCCGCCTGTGCAGCTTTTTGGATAACTGTGAAGGCAGCATGGCGGTCAACTATGACCCCGCCAACCTGGTAATGGTTACCAACGACGATGAGGTGCAGGGGGTTTACACCGCGGGCAGCAGGATTGTCCATACCCACGCAAAGGACGGCGTTTGCAACTTTTTTGCCGGGTGCGAAACGGTCTATGGTATCTTTGCTGACGGCGGTATCGAGGCGCTGAACACGGTTTCTACTTATTTTACCGAAACCCCGCTGGGGCAGGGCAATGTGCGCTGGCTGCCCTATCTGACCGCACTGAAAGAAACCGGCTACAAGGGCTTTCTCACCATCGAGCGGGAGGTTAACGAAAATGCCGGGGCAGATATCCGCCTGGCGGTTGACTTCTTAAAAGAGATGCTCACCAAAATATAGCCCCGCCATAAACAGATCGTATTGCCCGGTAAGCCCGTACAGCCTTACCGGCAGCCTGAATAAAAAAGAGAGAGGTAAATGACTATGATGAAGCTTGGTCTTGTATCCGCTATTTTGCCCGACTGCTCTTTTGAAGAAGTCATCGATTACGCCGCCAAGGTAGGCTTTGAGTGCGTGGAGGTCTGCTGCTGGCCCAAGGGCAAAGCCGCCCGCCGCTACGCCGGCATCACCCATATTGATACCGAGGGCCTTACCGACGAAAAAGCGACCTATTACCTGAACTACGCCAAGGAGCGCGGGGTTGCCATCAGCAGCTTGGGTTATTACCCCAATCCGCTGGATGCCGACCGGGAAGGCGCGGACCTTGCAATCAGCCATCTTATGACCCTTATTGACCTTTCGGCCAAGATGGGCATTAACATGGTCACCACCTTTATCGGCAAGGATAAAACCAAAACAGTGGAAGAAAACCTGGAGCTGTACCAAAAGGTATGGACCCCCATCGTGCGCCATGCCGAAGAAAAAAAAGTGCGCATCGGCATTGAAAACTGCCCCATGTACTACACCAAGGATGAATGGCCGGGGGGCAACAATCTGGCCAGCACCCCTTACATCTGGCGCAAGATGTTCGAACTGATACCCAGCGACTACCTGGGGCTGAACTACGACCCCTCCCACCCTTATCTGATTCAGGCCGACTATATAAAACCCCTGTATGAATTTAAGGATAAAATCTTTCATATCCACTTTAAGGATATCAAAATTTATCAGGATAAGCTGGATGAGTACGGCGCGTTTTCTTATCCCGCCCTGTGGCATTCGCCCAAGCTGCCCGGCCTTGGCGGGGTAGACTTCGCGGCCTTCTGCAGCGCGCTAAACGATACCCGCTACACCGGCTTTGCCTGCATCGAAGTAGAAGACCGCGCCTTTGAAGCCTCGGTAGAGGATGTGAAAAAGGGCATCGAGCAAAGCTACCGCTTTATGCGCCAGTTTATTTAGGGGGCTTTTAAAATTGAAATTTTTAGACGGCCCTTAGTACCGTAACAGTAAGGTGGAATCTAATTTGCTGAAGATTGGTGTGGTTGGCACAGGGGGCATGGGTACCGTGCACCTGTTAAACTATGCACATATAAAAGATTGTAAGGTGGCGGCCCTTTGCGATAAAGCCCCCGCCGCCGCCCGGCAGGCGCAAGAGCTTGGCCTGCCCCTGTATACCGACCTTGCAGAAATGCTGCGGCAGCAGCCGCTGGATGTGGTGGATGTATGCACCCCTACCTTTCTGCACAAAGAGCATGTAACCGCCGCCCTTCAGGCGGGCAAGCACGTTATCTGCGAAAAGCCGCTGGCGCTGAATCTGGCCGATGCCGCCGCCATGATCGACCTTGCCGAAGAAAAAGGGGTCGCCCTGCTGGTGGGCCAGGTGCTGCAATATTCTATGGAAGCCGGGGTGCTGCACAGCCTTGTGCGCTCGGGCGAATACGGCCGGGTGCTGGACGCATCCTTTCTGCGGCTTTCCGCCTGCCCCCGCTGGGTTAAAAACGGCTGGCTGTTTGATAAATCCCGCAGCGGGCATCTGCCCTTCGACCTGCACATCCACGACCTGGACCTGATGGTCAGCCTCTTTGGCCCGCCCGAAAAGCTTGATTTTACCAGCTGCGGGCGTGCCGGGCAGGATTACCGGGAGCATTACCGCTTCATTTATACCTACCCGGATAAAAGCATCATGGCCGAAGCCGCCTGGTACAACGCGGATATCCCCTTTACCGCCACCTGGCGGGTCTACTTTGAAAACGCCGTGGTGGAAAACAACGGACAATCGGTGGTTGCCTATCGCTTCGACCACCCGCCCCATGTGTTCGATACCGAAGAACTTTTCAAAATCCCCACCGGTATCAACGTCCCGCCCACCGGTATGTTTTACCGCGAGCTAAGCGATTTCTTATCCCAGATCCGGGCGGGTGCCAAAGGCTGCCCCCGCAGAAGCGATATTTTGACAGTCGTTAAAATTTTGGAGGAAATTAATCTGGCGGAACCTTCCCCCTCAATCTGATCCGCCGCCAAAACGGGAGATTTATGGAATGATTCAAATCCGCGACCTTCAAAAATCTTATGGCAGCAAAGAAGCCCTAAGGGGCATCGGCTGTACCATTAAGCAAGGCGAAATTGTGGGGTTGCTGGGGCTCAACGGCGCAGGCAAATCCACCGCTATGAACATCATGACCGGCTGCCTTGCGGCCAGCCGGGGGCAGGTGCTCATCGACGGCATTGATATTGCAAAAGAACCGCTGAAAGCCAAGCAAAAGATTGGCTATCTGCCCGAAATTCCCCCGCTTTATACCGATATGAAGGTGCAGCGGTATCTGGAGTTTATCTTTGACCTTAAAAAGGCCCAAGGCGATAAAAAGCGCCATCTTGCCGAAGTTTGCGAAAAAGCGGGCATCACCCAGGTGGGGGGCCGGCTGATTAAAAACCTTTCTAAAGGCTACCGCCAGCGGGTGGGGCTGGCGCAGGCGCTCATCGGCAACCCGCCTATCCTGATTCTGGACGAACCCACCGTGGGGCTGGACCCCACCCAGATGATTGAAATCCGCGGCCTTATTGAAGAAATGGGCCGTCAGCGCACCGTCATCCTATCCTCTCATATTCTATCCGAGGTGCAGGCGGTATGCGGCAGGGTAATTGTGCTTAACGAGGGGCAGGTGGTGGCCGACGACACCCCCGAACACCTTGAAGCCGCTCTGCAGCGCAAAAACCGCTGTATAGCCGCTATTGAAGGGCATCCCGATAGGGTGCGCCAGACACTGCTGGGCGTTCCCTGTATCGAAAGCGTTGCCCTGCTGGCCGAAACCGAACCCGGGGTGCACGAATACCAGGTGCAGGGCCGCCCGGGGGAGGATATCCGCCGCCCCATGTTTGGGGCATTGGCGGCAGCAAACCTGCCTTTGCTGGGCACCCGCGCCCACCGGCTTTCGCTGGAGGATGTATTCCTGCAGCTGGTGAGCCCCCAGCAGCAACCGGGAGGTGATGCCTGATGGGTGCAATCTTCAAACGGGAACTTTCCGCTTATTTTCAGTCCCCGCTGGGGTATGTATTTGTGGCGGTTTACTATCTGTTTGCCGGGTTCTTCTTCTTTAACTACAACCTTTACAATAACACCACCGATCTGCGCCCTCTGTTCGACCTGCTGTTCAGCGTCACCATCTTTTTAATCCCCATCCTTACCATGCGGCTGATGAGCGAAGAACGCAAAAGCAAAACCGACCAGCTGCTGCTGATGGCGCCGGTCACCGCCACGGGTATTGTATTGGCAAAATTTTTTGCCGCCGCCATTGTTTATCTGGCAGCCATGAGCATCACTTTGGTGATGGCCGGGGTGCTAAGCATCTATGCCCCGCCCCAATGGCCGGTGGTCTTGGGTCACTTTATCGGCCTGCTTCTTCTGGGCGCCGCGCTGATAGCCGTAGGGCTGCTGCTGTCCTCCCTAACCGAAAACCAGATTATTGCCGCCGTGGGCGGCTTCTGCGCAGGTTTTTTTCTTATGCTGCTGGATGCCTTGGCCGGCGTTATCAGCAATCCCTTTTTAGCGGGGCTGGTCACCAATCTTTCTTTTTACACCCGCTACCAGAACTTTACCCTTGGGATGCTGGATTTTTCCGACCTTGTGTTTTTCACAAGCCTTACGGCGCTCTTTTTATTCTTTAGCGTGGCGGTCTTTGAACACCGCCGCCTAAGTTAAGGGGGTGCCGGGATGAAAAACTTTCTAAGCCGCCGCGGCATCAAGAGTATTTACGCCGCCATGGCAGTGCTGGCCGTTATCATTGTGCTGCTGCTCAACGTGGTTGCCACCACATTAGCCGGGCGTTACCCCCTGCAGATAGACCTGACGGCAAACAAGCTTTTTGCTTTGGACGAAGCCACCCGGGGGTATATCGGTGGCCTGCCGGAGCCGGTTACTATTCAGGTATTGGCTACCGAGCAGCGTTTTGCCGGCACTTCGGCCTATAATGCACAGGCTAACGAGGTCATTCGGCAGTTTTCCAAATATGCCGGTTCTATTACGGTGGAATACATCGACTATATTAAAAACCCCACCTTTGCTTCCAATTACCCCGATCTATCAATGAAGCACGGAGATATTCTGGTTTCCTGCGGCAGCCGGTATAAGCTGGTGAAAACCGAAGAGCTTTTTCAGTATACCCAAGCGCCAACCGGCCAATTGCAGATAGCCTCTTCCCAGGCCGAACAGGCTATTCTCACCGCTATTTTGTATGTCACCAGCACCGATCTTCCGGTGGTGGCGGTGGTTACCGGGCACAACGAGGCCGACATCTCCGGCTTTACCGCCCTGCTGGCACAGAACAATTTCGAGCTTCTGACCGTGCAGCCGGCCACACAGCCCATCCCGGCCGATGCGGATATCCTGCTGCTGGCCGCCCCCAAGCACGACCTGACCCCCGATGAGCTGGAAAAGCTGGACGACTTTCTGATAAACGGCGGAAATGATCAAAAAACCTTGTTCTATTGCGCCGATGCCCAGCAGCCCCCGCTGCCAAATCTGGAAGCCTTTTTGGCCGAATGGGGGGTTATCCCCACCGATGGCGCTGTTTTTGAAACCAATGAAAACCGGGTTTATAACTATCACCCCTTTTACGCCGTGGCCGATTACGTAAATCAGGAGTACGCGGCAAAACTGCGCAGCAGCAAAGTACCGCTGCTGGCGCCGGTCAGCCGCCCGCTCAAGGTGCTGTTTACACATCAGGACCGCTACAGCACCGATATCCTGTTGCAGTTTGGCGAAAGCGCCGGGGTTCGCCCCAGCAGCGCCGGGCAGGACTTTACTTCTGACGACGCCACCCAGCGGGGGCCTATCCCCGCACTGGTACGGTGCGACTACACCCTGCGCCAAAGCGGCAACGCCAACACCGTGGCCGCACGCTCCACCGTGCTGGTATCCGGTTCGGCCGAAATGCTGCAGGGCTATGCGGTGGGCAGTTCCGCCTTTAGCAATGCCGAATATCTGCTGAACCTGCTGGGCGATTTAACCCAGAAGGGCAGCACCTTTTCCGTCACCCCTAAAACCATGGCAGGCCATGGGCTGAACATTACCCAGCACCAGGCCGACCGGCTGGGTACCCTGTTTATCCTGATTATCCCCGCCGTTACTCTGGCCGCCGGCCTTGCGGTCTGGCTGGTGAGGAGGCATAAATAAATGGCAAAACCCCTGCGCGGCCTTTTGATTGCACTGCTGATTGCCGCCCTGCTGGGGGCGGGTACCTGGTGGCTGCTGGCGCAGCCCCAGCCCCAACCCGGTACCGAGGAAAGCTCGGCCCATTACCTGCTGCAAAAGCAGATGGCCGACGTATCCTCGGTAATGGTGCAGAACCGGCACGGCAGCTATACCGTAACCCAGACGGCAAACGGCGTTACGGTTCACGACCTGCCCCCCCAGCTGGTCAACCTAGAGTACGCGGCCATGCTGCTGGATGAATGCAGCAGCATTCTATATACCGAAACGGTGGATGAAAACCCCGCCGACCTTGCCCCCTACGGGCTGCAAGAGCCGGAGGCCACCGTGGATATTGCCTACGCCGATGGCAGCGGCCTGCGCCTGCTGATAGGCGCGCAGGAGCCGGTTTCGGGCCAGCGGTATTTTAAAACCGCCGCCGGCGATGCCGTGCTGCTGATGAAAAACAACCGCACCATCCGCTTTACCATGC
>ENA-UOOR01003474-UOOR01003474.1-fermentation-metagenome-genome-assembly--contig:-NODE-3474-length-13870-cov-7.967789_pt1 | contig 13870 bp, 7 predicted proteins | sample MGYA00245780_ERZ724029 | MGnify/ENA primary metagenome ERZ724029 (study PRJEB28704, sample SAMN03018315) | fermentation metagenome | biome: anthropogenic terrestrial biome; feature: soil; material... | reverse complement strand
TCTATTGATCGGATTGGACTATAGCAAAAAAGAAGCCTCACTTCTCGACCTGTTTTATCCGTCGGGTGACTACAAAACCGATATTGTCAAGATCAAATCCTATTACACCAACATCAAAGGGAAGCATCCCGAGAATTTTATTCTTTGAACTCAAGGGTTAACTGCAGCGGCTGGTTTATCAATATGACCTGTTCGTTGCCGGCATTTTTTAATGTCAACCCCATCAACCGGATTTTTCGCTCTTCGATATCGTCTACCTGCAAAAGTAATTCTTTGCCCAAGTCGAAAAGCTCATCATACGTCCTTAAAAAGTAGGCCACGGTTTTACTCCGGGTGACCACGGTAAAATCAGCATATTTAATTTTCAAGGTCAATGTTTTTGCCAGAAAATCTCTTTTGTCCGCTCTTCGATGTACTTCATGGGCAAGTTCGTCCAGAGCACGCAGCAAATCGACAAGTTGGCTTAAATCCTCTGCAAACGTCTCTTCGGCTCCCAATGATTTTCGTATATATTCCGATTCCACCTCGCGCTCATCGATACCCCGGACAAACTGATGATACATGGTTCCGGCTTTCCCAAAATGATGAATGAGCTCCATTTCCGAATATTGTTTCAGATCGAGACCATTTTTTATCCCTAGTTCATGCATCCGCTGGGCGGTAACCCGGCCCACACCAAAAAACTTTTCAACGGCCAATTTTTCAAGAAACTTTTCAGCTTTTTCAGGCGTAATCACATACAACCCGTTCGGCTTGTTGTAGTCGGATGCAATTTTAGCTAAGAATTTATTGTAAGAAACTCCGGCAGAAGCTGTTAATCGGGTCTGGTGATAAATCTTTTGTTTGATTTCCTTAGCTATTTGCGTGGCAATCTCCATCTCTTTCTTATTTTCCGTAACATCCAGAAACGCTTCATCAAGGGAGAGCGGCTCCACTTTATCGGTATAGTCACGAAAAATTTGCATAACCTGATTGGATACCGTCTTGTATACTTCAAAACGAGGCATTACAAAAATTAGCCGGGGACATTTTCTCAATGCTGTTACCGATGCCATAGCAGAGTGAATTCCGTATTGACGGGCTTCGTAACTGGCAGCCGCCACCACACCACGTTTGCCACCATAGCCCACCGCCACAGGTTTACCGCGGTATTCGGGATTATCACGTTGCTCTATGGAAGCATAAAACGCATCCATATCTATATGGATAATTTTACGAATCATGGCAGCAAATTTACGGTAAATAATTACATATCAAAATAAAGACAGGATTATTTTAGATAAATCTCTTTTTGAAAACATAAAAAAAACGTCTGTTTGGCACCTAAACAGACACGCAAGAAAGACTGTGTCCTGAACAAGACCGGCTAGTCCCTCCACCCTTTAACGGATGACATAAACAAGAGAGAGAGCTCCCTTGGTTGGACCGAAATAATTCTTCCTGTTTTCACCCATTTTCTGACCGTTCTCATCCAAAGAATAGATATCGTAGTTGAATCGGGCAAAACCTCCGCCGACTGTTACCTCAAGCCCCCATCTGTCATTAAACATCCATTTATAACCGTAACTCAACCCAACACCAACAGCATTTCCCTTGTATCTGCTGGTTTTAAGACCAGCAAATCGATTCCACGGTAAATCCATGCCACCGATATTATATTGACCGCCTACACCGTGAAAACCAAAAAAATGACCGCTAAAAGATTGACTCATCCAATACCTCAATTCAGGCCAAACGATCCAGTGCTTCATCTGTTTTGTTTCTCCAAAATTAAAGGGATTAAATCCACCGGTCAGTTCCAGGCTAAAATTTTCGTCTAACGCATATTCAAAACCGACATTGGGAGTCGCAGTAAACCAATAAGGAAGATTGGTTTTGAGGGAAATTTCTTGAGCTTGGGCACTGAAAAATAATCCAGCCACAAGAAACAAGATAAGGGATTGTGTTTTTAACTTGTACATCATGTTGCTTCATTTTGTGATATCTACATACTCAAACAATTTTACGAGAAAAAAGTTTGAAACTACGAGCCGAGAAATAAAAAACACCTTACCACTTGCTTTATGCCTAGATGATACAGTTCTTTCTTATATGCTTTCAAATACAGGCAAATACCTTGTAGTGAATTCAGGGAACTCAGTTTTCCGAAAAACAGCTGGAGGTCAATAAGAGGTAAAGAGGTTGACGCATTCCGGTATTCAACAGGCATTCATAAACGGCAAACCGTTAGCCAAACCCTGGTTTACTCACGACGACATGATCAACGGAAGTAAATTGGAGCTGGAAATGGGGGGAATTACCGAACAAACAATGGGGAAACAACCCGGCTGACAGCCCCCCTCATCGTTAAACTACGCACCTTGATGGTTTCATCAGAACGGATATCCGATAGCAAAATGAAAAGCAAAGTCGCGGTGAAAATCAGGCCTGAAGACTGTCCATCGTTTTTTTTCGGGTAATGCGGGGTTATGGGCTTTCATTCCCAGATCGACGCGTACCAGCAGAAAATTCAAATCTAGACGCACGCCCAAACCGTATGCAGCGGCAAGTTCTTTGTAGAAACTGTTCCAGTTAAAATAACCGCCGGGCTGGGAATTGTAATCCTTTATCGTCCACACGTTCCCGACATCGATAAAACCAGCCAGTTCAAAAAGCTTTGTCAGTTTTCTTCGAAGCTCCAGGCTCATGTCCAATTTAATATCACCGGTTTTGTTGGCAAAATCATATCCCAAGCTATCGTTATTGTACGTTCCGGGGCCAAGAGTCCGTGTACTCCATCCCCTAACACTGTTGGCTCCGCCACCGTAATAACGTTTTTCAAAAGGCAGGACGATGGAGTTTCCGTAAGGATAAGCCACGCCGAGTGCGAAGTGTCCGGCCAATGTATTTTTGTCACTCCACCTGTAGGTAGGTGCAAAATCAAAATCGGTTTTCACGTACTCGGCATAAGGTATTCCCAGAAGCATTTCCCTACCCGATGGGTTTTTACGTGTTCCCCCCATCGCTGCTGCTATCCGGGGAAGATAACCGGCCACTTCTACTCCGGCACGAATCCGGAAAGGCAAGCGGCGTGGCAACTGGCCGGAGGAAACGTTTGTGTAGGTAACATTGTACGCCGTCCGGACAATCATCTGTTCTTCATAACTGGCTTTTAAGATGGGATTGATGCTATCGTTCATATAGGCGTTTCTGAATTTTTCGCTCATCCAGGGCATCCTCACGTACGTGATATCCAGAGGCTCTACCACGTTGTTTACTTGCCAGTTACGACTCGACCACTGAAGGCGGGACGAAAGATTGAAAAACTGACGAAGGTATTCGCTCCTGTTTTGAAAGTTTGCCCCGACAGAGAATTCGGTAGAAGCCGAAGGTTGATCTTTCAACTGTTTCATCACCCAGGGCAACAACAATTGAGGAATCGACAAAAATGCCTCCACACCGTATTCGTAATAACTCTTATCGATGAGGCTGGCGCTATCGGATGCAGTGATGAACTCATAGGCTCCGTTCAGTTTTACCCTGAAAGTTTCTCCACCTTTTAATATATTTTTATGTTCGTAGGTTGCATCCGCTGCGATACCCAGGTCTCCGGCAGAGTTTGTTCCATCAATACCAAACTGCATAAAATGCATATTCCCCGGATATATGGAGATGTTGGCATTGATATAGTTAGAATCGTTCACTACAACCGGTATTAAATTGATTGCCGTCTGACTTACCGACCCCAAACGGTTCAGCGACGAGTAAGTTCTCTCAACCAGTTGATCGGAATAAACCCTGTTGGGACGGATAAAGGTATTGTAAAAAATGGCCTGAGGCAACATAAATTTCTTTCGTTCCTGCACAACCTTTATGTCTCTGAATTGAACGGTATCCAACAGATAATGCTTGGAGCTGTCCTGCAGAATAGTCGAACTGACTCCATTATTTACAATCACTTCCCCAAACCTGTAACGGTTGTGCAACGTACTGTCCGTAGGATTATTCAGCCCCAGCGTCAGATCTACCTGATGGGTACCGACCGCGGTATCGGCCAAGAAATAGAAGTTTTCCTTGGAAAAATTATAATATCCGTTGTTTCTCAGTTCATTGGTAATCATAATTCGCCCATCTTCCAACACCTCCAGATCAAATACATCTCCCTCTTTGACTGTGTTGATGCGTTTCTTTTCGTCCAGTATCTTGTATATGGTACTATCAACGGGATAAATCGAGTCTTTGAATGTTCGGATCAAATAAGGTTCATTACCGGTTACCTCGTAGATTACATTGGCTTTTCGGGCTTTCTTTTCCACTACTGTGTCTACCTCGGCATTTAAATATCCTTTATTGCCGAGTTGAAGCCTGATCTGCTCCATCGAAAGTCCGGTAAGACGATCGCTGTACAACACGGGAGGTTCACCATACTTCAGGAACTGACGATTGAGCCAGGTGGAGTCGTTCTGTGGAATGTTGTAAGCATGTAGCTTTACTTTCCCGAAAATAAACATCGAAGAGTTGGGCTTTTGCCGAAGGTAGGGCTTTAGGTCAGACTCACTGACTCCTTTGGTATCCGTATTTATCCGAACCTTGTTCAACAGGTAGCTCCCACTCGGCACTTTCCTGGTGGCGTCGCACGAAATCAAAAGTACAACAAGTAATATGTAGAAAGAATATTTCATCTGTTTTTTCCTGCTCTTTGCTTTGCTCTAATCCTCTTTTTTTCTGAAACTAAACCGGAACAAGTCCCTGAACGTCCGGGCATCCCGCGTCACAACAACCCCTGCACCCTGTGTAGTGGGCGCCCGCTTGGAAAATCGTTGGTTTGCCCTGTTATAAACACGTATCATCAGCCAGTTATTGATGTCATACTCCAATTCAAATTCCCCCATGAATGCCTGTTGGCTTGCCAAAGTCGAATTGTCGCCATAGCTAAGGTTGGTTGACACACGCAACCGATCATCGAACAGACGGGTGGAAAGATCCAATCCCATGCGAACATTCTCGAAGCTTCCGTCACGGCTTTGAAGATTGGTACTTATGGTCCAGTTATCGTTCAACGCTCCGGCGAGAAGAGCATCCAATCCCTTGGTAAGCTGACCCGCTGCAAGCGTTGCCGCCACATTGTTGCCCAAAGCCACACCCAGCGAACCCTCGGCAGGAAAAAATCCACCGGTCAGAATAAGGCTGGCAAACTGGCGATTCTTCTGCTCATCGGTACTGATCAGGCTGTTCAATCGTTGCCGGACATCATTGGAAACATCGGGAAGCTCGATACCATATTTCAGGTTCATCTGCTCCAGGTTCCCCTGAATCTCAAGCAATGCATTAACCGTGGTACGGGTATTGGAAAGTTGGGTACTGAAACCCTCGCTAAGCGTAGCTATGTCGGCGTTCACCTGATTAAATGCAGCAATATTGAATTGCGTACTCATCGGATCCCCGACAAGGGTAACCGTGCTTCCTTCACGGATATTAAAATCAATTGTTTTGAGGTTTTGAAAATTATACCGGAATTTTCCCTCCTCGGCAACATAATCGCCGTAAAGACGGATGGGTGGCACAGCCCTTGAATCGAAATTAGCACGAATCTGGCCGGACCCGTTGATTTCCAAAGCATCTCCCGTTGTCGGATTGATCACCACACCCGCCTCAAGCAGCGGATTTAAATTCAAAATTGCTTGTATGTTAATGGGGATCCCCGTACTCAGACGTGTATTAATGCGTGTATTTACATTGTCGCCCTCTCTTTTCCTAAGAAATGAAAGTGAATCCACATCCTGCGGAGTATTTATGTAAATGATACCGCTGTACTTTTCTGCCTGAGCGGTTTGTGGCAATTCAATCCTGATGTTCGACCGACTTTCGTTTCTCAAATTCGCATTTCCATAAATACCTGATAAAGAGCCATTAATATTGATATCTCCACTTAATTTTAGTGTTCCATAAGCTATTTCATCCGTCCTTTGCTCGTTGTTCAACAAGAGAAAATCGGCCATATACACACTGACATTGTATGTCATTCCATCAAAGTTATTGTGACTTAACGAGAGGTTTAGTCGAGCCTCATGATTGTTGTTATCTCTGATAACCAAATTATTAAGTCCAATATTTCTGGGTGAAATAGTGATGGTATCAGAAACATTGTATGTCACGTTGGTAAATGCAACCGTCATTATTCCGTCGGTTATACCCAACCAGCCTTCGGTTATGGGGGCATTTGTTTTGCCGGACAAGTTTATGCTGGAATTTATTGTTCCCGACAACTGGCTAAAGGTAGACACCGCAAAAGGCTGCACCCAGGCTAACGGCAAATCGTTTATCTTGATATCCACATCCATTGGATTTTCGCTGCCTACAGGTACAAACCCATCGACGGCAAGGTAGTTATCACCGTTGTTCTTTATACTGGCATCTAACGAAAGTCCTTTTTTAACCACATCCCAGTTTCCTTCGATGGCGAGTGTTCCGATAGTATCCACCTGGGTCCGTATATTTTCAATTCTGAAATTATCCGTTTGAATAAGCGGGTCTGATAATGCCTGGTTAACAATCACTCCCCCATTGATTGAGCCCTTGAACGTTGAAATATTAAATGCGGCCAGAATGGTTTCTACTTCGGTATTGTTGAAAAACGCCCGAATGGCATCGTCCCGTTTTTTCGATGCAACACCATCTATCCCCAGCAGCAACATTTCGTTTTCACGTATCTCAAAATTGGTTACGGTAATTTTCTCTTTTTCATAAACGATGGATGATGGAACAACACTGATTATCTTTCCGTTAAAAATAATTTGGGTGGGATTAATGGAGATATCCGATACCGGGTTGTCTTCGGGATCACGCCGGAAACCCATAGATACATTCAGGCTTCCGTCGGCTTTGGCCACTTTGTTGTTCACGTTGATTGACAATGTGTTTGTAACTGAATCACTCATTGCACGGGTATCCAACCTTGCGTTTATATGTCCGTTTTCCTGGACAAGATAGGTATTGGCATTCACACGTGCTCCCGATACCTCACCTATATTTACATCTATTTTGCTCTCACGAATATCGTTCTGTCCAAACATCAATCGCGGAACATGGCTACTTAACTGTACCGATTTTGTGTTTACCATATCCACTGTGCCGGAGACGGTTGCAGGTTCAACATTTATAAACGGAAGCGACAAGGCATAAGAAATATCTTCGGTATTTTTCAGTAAAAAATTAAACCTGAAAAAATTCGTTCCCTCTTCCGCTGCTTTTTTTCGGGGCTCCTTTATTAACGTGGGCAAGTGTGGATGTAGGGCATTTATCAACTCAGCACCGATAGTTTCAAAACTGTAATTTCCCGACACCTCCCCTTCAAGGATGGAGGAAAGTACCTGTATCTTCTTCTCACCCGACCCATCAGCCGAAAGCGCCTGAAGATAAACCGGACCGGGGTTGTAAATAAAATTGGCATCGTAGAGGGAGGTACTGTCAATCACCACATTTCCCACGAGATCATCGATGTTATTCCCTTGAAGTCTTCCATTAATACGAGCAGTCAGGTAAGGATTTTTCCACTTTTCAACGGTGATAAGCGGTGAAAGAAAAAGTCTTCCGATGGTTCCCTGCACATCAAAACTCATTTGTTTTCCAAAACCAATATTGGCATGCAAATCGAGTTTATTGTCTTCGGTATCCGTAAACACCCTGCCAATAACATTATTGTCATTCCCGTTGTAGACACCACTTACAGTCAAATCCCGATATGGATAGCCTTTGTAGAATACCGATCCGACATTGCCATCGATGGATACCTTGGGCAGTTCATTCCTCTTGATATTTACTTCGGCAAAAGTATGGAGAGAAAGATCATCAACACCGATCCTTTCACCGATTACTTTACCGATTTGCAGGTTTTCGGTTATCAGCCGGCCATCTACGTTGATATTTTCGAATTTGCTGTCGACACTACCCCTTCCTTCAAACGAAAGGCTTCCGGGAGATGTGTTTACCTGTGTAACAACATTGAAATTACTCAGGCGGCCTTTTGCTCTTAGCGTCAACTCTATATTTTCCAACGATTCCAGTTGCGGACCCAGCACAAAAGCAGGTGCACCGATACGGATAAAATCCTGCAAATCCTGTACGCTCATCCTGAAATTGGTGATATCCACACCGATATCGGCATCTCCGTATTTCGAGAAATCGGATATCAGTCCATTCACCGTAAAAGCCGTTTGATTGCCGTAACTGACGGTCAGGTTTTTAATCTCAGCTTGTGGAATCTTCCCTTCCAAATCGGCATCAAAAGCGAAAGGCTTGTTCAGGTGCGTGAGCTTATCGGAAAAAACGGCCGCATCTTTCGGATCAATCAAATCACTTTTAGCCTCGAGGTTAAATGCTTTGCTGTCTAAATCGTAAACGGCTTTACTTACTTTGAGGTAAGAATTGTTAAGCGTAAGAGCGATCCTATCGCTCCACAACTTTGTGCCGTTCGAGCGAACCATACCCTGCAGGTCATCCACTTTTACTCCTGCTTTTTGTTCATCAAAACTCAAGGTCTGGATATCCGCGACAAGATGTTTGATGTCAAGCGATGAAACGTCCGCATTGAGATTGAAGTTTTTTACGAAAAAGTGATCGGGATTGAATTTTCCTGGAGTCTCCGGCCTTGAAAGGATATCGTAACGCAACGTCCCTTTGGAAAGTTTAATATCGCTTATGGAAATCTTCAGGGGAGCTTTTTCGGGTTTCTTTTTTAACGTGTCGGCAGGCGCAAATGCATCGATGATGAATTGAAAATTAAAGGTGGAGTCAGGTGTTTTCCGGTAAACTTTCGCCGTGAAATTATCCAGATGGGCCGATTCGATCGACAACCGATTGTCCAATAAATTCCAGATATTTACACGTGCGGATAATTTACCTGCAAACAGCAACGTATCTTTCTCCTGATCCTTTACATACAACCCTCCGATTTCAACCGTACTAAAGAGCTTGATCCGAATCTTGTCAATGGACATTTCGGTTTTCACTTTGGGTTTAAGTTTCCCGATGGCAAAATCAGCAGCAAACTTTTGAACGGACGGAAAACTGAATGTCAGAAAAAGTATAATATTTAGTACTATTACACAAACGATAATAATGGCAAAAATCCGGACAATTTTCTTTGCTAATTTCATTTGATTTTCCCGATAGTGTCGGTTAAACGTGCAATATTACTAAAAATTTAATTTTCAAGGATGAGAAAGGGGCATTTTAACTTAGATTAAGGCAGGCGTTCAGGATGTTTCAGCAGGATGTTTCAGCAGGTTTTAATTTATAATTCAGCAAGACGGTATTCTTCAGGTATTCAAACTCAAGTTCAAAGCATTCGGAGAAAATGTGGGAATTTCTGTTGTCTTCAATCTGCTTTTCTGTCCATAGTTTTCCGTCCCTCAATTGCAATTTGTTGAACTTTTCCTCATCGTCAATAATGGAAACGTACAAGAATATCAATCGCTTAGTACTTTTATTTTCAAAAATATATTTAAGTAAAAAGCGTAATGGGATATCCTTGGTCCCGATCTCTTTACTGATCGTGTTATGGACAGCTTCGTTTATGTCGTGATTGTATTGCATGTATTTTTCAAATGGATAATCGAGTGCCCCGGGATTCAGCAAACGGGATGCATCGCGTTTTTTCAGGTAAATTTTCCCATTGCTTATCAAAGCTACCCGCACAACCGGATGCATAAACTTATTTTTCATCTCTTTCGTAACGGATTTCGCTACTTTTCCGGTAACCTCACCCGACTCTGTTACCACAGGGAGCCACTCTTCTGCCCGCAGTTTTTTATCTAAAAACTGAAACCGGACCACTTCCAAAATGATTACAGTCAATAGGATCAATTGAACAAACAGTATGATCTCCAATTTACTTATCCAGGGATTCTTGATAGTAGAAACAGTAAGATAGACCACTATCATCAACAAATGGAAAAATAAGGCATACTGTATCTGAAAAGCAACCCGGAAAGATTCCGACAGGTAGTTCCTGACGTTGTTTCCTTTGTTCTTTGACAGTAACGATATTACCCGGGTACGAACTAATCGGGATATAATCAACGCTACAACAAAAATAACTTCGACGATCACAAATTTTCCAAACGTATCGAGCGGATGATAGAAGAAGAGCGCTAAAAGCGCAACGGAGAACGTGATGGCTGAAATATCGTACAACATCCGACTGTGTTTCCGGACCAGGAAAACACCCGCCAAAGACAACCCCAGCGCAATACACATAGCTGTTCCTGTGTTTATCCATCCGATAAGAATCGTAAACACAAGCAGCGGAACGAGCCCGTAGGCCGGATTTCTAAGTTGTTTTATAATTATACTGCCTTCTCCCATAATCAAATTTCAATCCGTCTAAAAAAGACCTCAACCCAATCCTGTAACAGTTCCCCAATTTTTGCTCCTGTGCAAAACCGCTTTGAATCAATTTTTAAACCTCTCATAATAACACCCGGCTGAGTTTTTTGTTTTTGGGATACAAAAAATTGCGCTCATCCGGCAGGTCATAAAAAACTGACGGAACGACTAACCATCACTCCGTCAGGACAAGCACCACAGGGTATTTTTGCTGGTGCTTGGCATCACACCACAAGTTTTACAGATTCCTCCTATAAAACTCAATTACTTTTTCGTACAGGTAAAAACGAGAATTTCCGCCGGAGATAAAATGATCTTTGTCGGGAAAGTAAAACATATCGAAATGCTTACCGGCAGCGATTAGCGCCCGCGAATACTCTATGGCGTTCTGAAAATGCACATTATCGTCGGTCGTCCCGTGGATGAGCAACAACTTCCCCTGTAACTGCGAAGCAAGGGCAACCGCCGAACCGGCAGCGTACCCCGACGCATTCTGTTGAGGTGTCCTCATAAAACGTTCGGTATAAACCGTGTCGTAAAACCGCCAATCGGTTACCGGTGCGATCGCTACTCCTGCTTTAAAAACACCATTGCCCCGGCTCATGCTCATCAAAACGTTGTAACCACCGTAGCTCCAACCCCAGATGCCGATACGGCTACCGTCTATATAAGGAAGTGTAGCCAGATAGCGGGCAGCTGCCACCTGGTCGTCCGACTCTTTCACACCCAAATTCATGTAGGTTTGCTTTCTAAACTCTTCGCCGCGTGCGCCTGTTCCCCGTCCGTCGACCGATGCCACCACGAAACCCTCGTTCGCCAATGCGTAGTGCCAATCCGCGTCAAACCGGTCCAGCACCTGTTGCGAATTGGGGCCGCTGTATTGTATCATAACCACCGGATATTTTTTTGAGGCATCAAAATTATTGGGTTTGATAATCCAACCGTTCAACTGCGTGATGCCATCAGCTGCAGGGACATGGATAAACTCTTTTTCAGGGAATTGGGCGGATATCCACTGGCCCGCCGCCTGCCCATTATCTTCGAGAACGCGAAGCTCCTTGCCGGTAGCGTCATGTACAGTAATGAGGGTGGGCGTACGGATATCCGAAAACCGGTTGACAAAGAACTTACCGTTGTTGCTGAACGACGCATTGTTATAACCTTGTCTCACGGACAGTTTTTGCGGTTGACCTTTGTCTATATTTATCCTGTAGATATTCCGGCGGAGAGGACTTTCATCAGCCGCCTCATAGAAAACCGTTTGGGTCTGCGCGTCCACTGCCAGGAGACTTGTTACATCGAACGGGCCGGTGGTCAATTTTTTTTGCAACGTTCCCGTGTAACCGTAAATATAAATTTGGCTGTATCCCTCTTTTTCCGATACGTAAGTAAAACGGTCGGGTAAGAAATGGATTCCGTTGAGTAGCTCAGCATCAACGTAGTATTTGTTCTCTTCCCTCAGAATGAGTTTAGCGACCGTTGTTCTTGGATTCACAAAATACATGTCAAACCGGTTCTGATTTCGGTTCAAGGTCATGGCCACCAACTCTTCAGCATTTCCGGTGAAAGTTATCCGCGGTATATAGCCGTCTGTATCCAGAGGGACATCCATTTTACGGGTGGTCCGGGCTTCGATATCAAAAACACGCAGCTCCACCGATGAGTTTTTCTCACCCGGCTTGGGGTACTTATAGGTATAAAATCCGGGATAAAGTTCCTGATTGAAAGTTTGAAACTGATACTGACGGACCTGCGACTCATCTGAACGAACAAAAGCCAACAACTTGCTATCGGGTGAAAACTCCATTAGCCGGATGGTGGCAAATTCTTCTTCGTAAACCCAATCGGTGACTCCGTTGATGATTTTGTTGGTTTCACCGTCTTTGGTGATCTGCGATTCGGTATCAAAATCGAATTTGGCGAGCCAGATGTTGTTGTCGCTAACGTAAGCCAGCATCTTTCCGTCAGGCGAAAACACGGGAACCATCTGTTTCGAAAGATTCTGAGTGAGTTTACGCACCAGGTTTCGACGGACATCGTGATAATAATAGGTTGCCTTAAATGAATGGCGGTAGATCTGTTCCCTTTCCCTGTACACCAACACCCTGTTTTCATCCGGACTCACCAGAAATCCCTGAAATGTATCGAATGTACATTCCCGTGCCTTGCGTGTGTTGAAAAGCGTATCCACCGCACTTCCGGTCGCATGGGAGTACTTTATGACTGCCGTATTTTCCGGGTCCATCTGGTAGTAATGCATCCCGTCGGCCGAAGATTCCATTTGCCGGACATCTTTCGCCGAAAATCGGCCATCGACCAGATCTTTTAACGTGTAATGTTGTGCCTGCAACAGCAAAACGCTGCTTGCGAAATAGAAGAAAAAAAGTGTCTTTTTCATTTAATATGTTTTGTTTTTGACCGTTTTAGTTCGTTTAATAGCTCAAGCCTGGGATTAAAATCCGCCAATAGATGACTTTATCGGTACAAAAATAAGAATTATATCCGACATTCTCCGGAAGAGAAAACTGCCTCAATCGTTAAATTACAGAAATAACCGGCAAAATCACAAAAATTATACCTAATTTTGCAACGTCATTCTGAAATAGATAACAGAACGTCATTGTTATTATGATTGAACACCAGGGAATCATAACAAGTATATCGGACAAAAAGATATCCGTCAAAATTTTACAACAGTCGGCTTGCAGCACCTGTCATGCGAAAGGGGCATGTATGGCGGCGGACTCGAAAGAGAAAACGATCGATGTAGCAGATGTTACGGGGAAATATAAGATAAATGACCTTGTAATCGTTGAAGGAAAAGAATCAATGGGCTATAAAGCAGTCTTGTGGGCTTTTGTTATTCCTGTTTTTATTCTTGTTCTGACAATAATACTTGCCACATCTGCCTGGAAGTGGAGGGAAACGGAAGCCGCCATAGCCTCCGTCCTCGCATTGGCGCCCTATTACCTGGCACTTTATTTTTTGCGCCATAAAATGGCGAATTCTTTTACATTTACTATCAAAAATTACCATTGATACTTATAACATGAGTGTATTACTTTCTGCTGTAGCCACATTGGGAGCAATCGGTGCCGGAAGCGCCGCCATCCTCTATTTTGTGGGAAGAAAATTTCACGTGGAAGAGGATCCCCGTATTGAAGAGGTGCAGGAAGCACTTCCTGCAGCCAATTGCGGGGGATGCGGCTTTCCGGGATGTGCATCGTTTGCTAACGCTTGCGTTAAAGCCGAAACATTGGACGATTTGTTTTGCCCTGTTGGCGGACAGGAAACCATGAACAAGGTTGCCGCAATATTGGGAAAAACAGTTGCCACCTCTGCAAAAAAGATTGCGGTTGTCAGGTGTAGCGGTTCGTGCGATGAACGTCCTCAGTTGAACGTATACGATGGGGCTTCCAATTGTGCCATTGCTGCAGCGCTTTACGGAGGCGACACCGGCTGCTCGTTCGGATGCCTGGGATTAGGCGATTGCGAAGAATCGTGC
>ENA-UOOR01003473-UOOR01003473.1-fermentation-metagenome-genome-assembly--contig:-NODE-3473-length-13870-cov-18.522548_pt1 | contig 13870 bp, 10 predicted proteins | sample MGYA00245780_ERZ724029 | MGnify/ENA primary metagenome ERZ724029 (study PRJEB28704, sample SAMN03018315) | fermentation metagenome | biome: anthropogenic terrestrial biome; feature: soil... | reverse complement strand
AAGAATTATTGGTGTACAAATGGGACAATTGCGATGAAGTATTATTATATAAATTAGTAAAAACAATATATATGCATTGACATATCTTGGTAGGTGTGATAACATGAAGATATGAAACGGGTTTCAAATATATCATCGTGTCAGAGATATAGTAATAATGCACAAATGATATAGAATGGAACAGAGATTAAGGAGGAGTAAAAATGAAAAATCGTCAATCAGCTGCCATACAGACTGTTCCCGTTATAAAAAAAAGAACTTTTTGGCAGAACGTAGTGAAATACCGTGTTTTGCTTCTCATGTGTCTGCCGGCAATCGTATTTTTCTTTGCTTTCAGTTACATGCCGTTACCGGGAATCTGGGTAGCATTTGTAAAGTATAATTACCGCAAGGGGATTTTTGGAAGTCCTTTTGTAGGGTTGAAAAATTTTGAATTCCTGTATACTTCCGGAAAGTTGTGGGAACTAACCAGAAATACGATTTTATACAATCTAGCTTTTATTATTATAGGAAATTTGTTAGCCATATTTATGGCAATCCTTATTAACGAGTTGAGAAGCAAATGGTTTAAAAAGGTTTCACAGACCATGATGTTTCTGCCCTATTTCATCTCCCATGTATTAATAGGTTTTCTGGTATACTGCTTGCTTAACTACGATTATGGTTTTGTAAACAAGGTATTAACCAGTCTGGGATTTGAAAGGTGGGGACCGTACTCCAATGCGGGTGTCTGGCCGGTAATTCTCATCATAGTATATCTGTGGCAGGTCACTGGTTATAATTCCGTGGTATATTTTGCGGCAGTCATGGGAATTGATTCCGAGATTATTGAAGCGGCAAAGGTGGACGGAGCGAATGGCTTCCAGAAGATTAGGCATATTATTATACCATGCCTAAAGCCTACGATGATCATTCTTCTCCTGTTTGCCATGGGCGGTATTGTAAGAGGTAACTTCGGACTGTTCTACAATATTATAGGTCAGAACCCTTTACTGTATCCGACCACCGATATCATTGAAACTTATGTATATCGTGCGACCATTAAGGATTTTAACTTCTCCACTGCTTCGGCCGTAGGTCTGTATCAGTCCATCATAGGGTTTCTGATGGTAATGGGATGTAACTTTGTAGTGAAGAAAATAGAACCGGATTATTCGTTATTCTAGATCAGGAGGGAAAAAATGTCGAATACATCTGTAAAGAAAAAAGGAACTAAAGTTAAGCTGGATAGTTCGGATAAGATTATCCGTGGTCTAGGATATTTTGTGGCAGGCTTTTATGCATTGGTTTGCGTAATCCCGTTCCTTCTTATTCTAGGAACTTCCTTCAGCTCGGAGGCGGTTGTACGTAAATCTGGTGTAAGCCTGATACCAAAGGAATTTACAACCTACGCATACAAAATGATTTTTAATGGCGGAACTGTATGGGGGTCATATGTAGTAACCATTATCATGACGGTCTGTGGTACGGCACTGGGGCTTTCCATTATCGCCATGACCGGCTATGCATTGCAGAGGAAGGACTTTCCTTTTCGTAATGCAATTTCCTTTTACATATATTTTACCAGCCTATTTTCGGCAGGTCTTGCACCTTATTACCTGTTGATGACGAATACTTATCATTTGAAAGACAGTTATCTGGCAGTATTCCTACCCTTATTGATGACTCCGTGGCTCATTATCCTCATGAAAAATTTTGTGAAGGATATCCCTCACGAGATAACGGAATCCGGTAAGATAGACGGAGCTGGTGATATGAAGATATTCGTATCCCTTGTTCTTCCGATGTTAAAGCCGGCACTGGCAACGATAGGATTGTTTTTAGCGATTGGATACTGGAATGAGTGGTACCAGTCGTCCCTTTTCTTAAGTGCTAAGGTAAAGTATAAGCCTTTACAGTATAATCTGTATGAAGTTATCAATACAGCGCAGATGCTTAAAAATTCTGTAGCATCAATGTATATTACTATGCAGGATATGCCTACGGAAACACTAAAGATGGCAACGGCGGTGGTTTCTACCGGACCAATTATTTTTGTTTATCCGTTTGTGCAAAGATACTTTATCAGCGGCATTACCGTTGGCGCAGTAAAAGGGTAAGTACGCCTAGAAAGTATGGAAAATGTCAATTTCATTATGAAATTCACATAAAATATAAATTAAAAGGGAGGATTTGCAAATGAACAAACCAGGCAAGAAAGTATTAAGTTTTTTGTTAGTAGGAATTATGGTTTTAAGTTTAGCAGCCTGCAGTAGTTCGCCAAAACAGGCATCGACAAACGATAACCCTACTGGGACGACAGCACCCGTAGAAACTGACAAAAAAGGGGAAGATCAAAAGGATGATACTTCAAAGATTGATACTTCCCAACATGTTAAAATTGTATATATGACAACTGGAGATTCAAAGGACAACGGAGCTACCGAAGCAATGCTTGTGGAATTGAATAAGATTTTAAAAGAAAAAGTAAATGCAGAACTTGAAATTTATTACATTGGATGGACGGATTACCTTGCCAATTACAATCTGACTTTGGCTCAGATGGATGGAAGCGTAGACCTTGTGGGAACGGCTACCGACTGGCTTGATGCATGGCCAAATGCGCAGAATGGTGCATTCTTGGAACTAAGTGAAGACATGATAGCTACGTATGCACCAAAGACCTATGCACAGGTTTCGGCAGATGAATGGGCAGCATGTACATATGATGGGAATATCTATCTCTTGCCAGAAAACCACTTTACTCAGTGGACGAATCATGGATTTATCTACCGTGGCGACTGGGCGGCAGAAGCAGGGCTTCCTAATGGCGTTCACAGCTGGGAGGATATGACTACCTACTTTAAGGGTGTGAAGAAAAACCATCCTGATATCATCCCATGGAACGCTAATGGAACAGAGAATATAGGGATGGCGGATGGCTGGATGATTTCTCATACAGAATTCGTACCTGTTGAGGGTATCAATTCAGGCAGAATGTTTGGTGGAAGCAAAGATGATTTATTTACCATATGGTCCCCATTCTATGAAGGCAATGAATTGGTGGAGTATGCCAAGTTTACTAAGGAATGGGATGCTATGGGAGTTTGGAAAACAGACGTATTAAATAATATTGCAGCGGATGCACGTCAAGATATACAAATTGGTCTAACTGCTGCCGATCAGCACCATACGAATACTTGGTTTACAGACAGTGGTTTTAAAACGGATCAAAAACAGCCGGGTGCCAACACTGGATTCTTCTGGTTTGGAGAAGAGACTGGTAATCTAGTAACTTTAAACATTACCCATGGAGCAATGGCAGTTTCCGCAGCTTCCAAGAATCCGGAAAGAGCGTTAATGGTATATGATTTACTTAGAAATGATCCGGAATGTTACAAGCTAATTAACTATGGGCTAGAAGGTGTTCAGTATGAAATAACACCAGAAGGCTACAGAAAACAGCCAGAAGGTTATACTGCTGAAAAGGATGAAATTGTTACCAACTACTGGTGGGGAAGAAATGATGATCTAGAACTTAAGGAGGAAGGAAGAAATTGGGATAAGTATGAAGCACTTTGTGCAGAATATGACAAGGTTAAGATTCCTTATCCATATGGACAGTTTATTCCTGATATGACGAATATTCAGGCGCAGGTTGACAATATCAATGAAATTCATGACAACTATATGAAACAGATATCATTTGGAAAATATAAAGGCACTGCAGAAGAGATTGTTGCTGAATACAGAAGTGCAATGAAGAATGCTGGTATTGAAGATGTAATAAAAGAATTACAGACTCAGATTGACGCAGTATATAAATAAGCGTATTTGTATCCGGACGAAATCTAAAAAAGAGTGAATGTGATGCGGAATGCTTCAGAACGGAGTGTTCCGCATTACTTATCTATGGATTACGTAAATAATGTAGAAAATCCTCGAGATATGGGATATAATAAAGTTAAGGGGTTATGAGAATATGGAAAAAGATAATATTAATATTTATACAATTGCTAAGGAAGCAGGTGTTTCGCCGGCTACGGTGTCGAGGGTCTTGACCGGAAGCGCCAGGGTAAGTGAAGGTAAAAGGAATAAGGTGGAGGCGCTGATTGAGCAATATGACTTTAAGCCCAACGCTCTGGCTAGAGGGCTGAGCAATATCGAGACTAAAATCATTGGGATTCTGGTTTCTGACATTCGAAACCCCTTTTATGCAACAATGGTAGTGGAATGCGAACGATATGCCAACGCCAACGGATACATGCTGATGCTTTGCAATTCTCTTGGCAGCAATAGCATGGAGCAGTCTCATATCGACAAGTTGGCTTCCCGGCAGGTAGACGCCATTATACAGATTGGCGGAAAAGTGGATGAATTGGTATCCGATGAAAAATATGTGGAGATGATAAACAGGATTGCAAATAAAATGCCGATTATAATTACCGGAAAGCTAGACGGCGCAGACTGCTATCAGGTGAATATTGACGAAGGCCAGTCTATGGAAATCGTATTGGAATATTTAATCCAAAACGGTCATCAGGAAATTGCTCTTGTGGGGGGACGGGCAGATGTAAAATCAACCATGGACAAGCGGTTTCGATATCGGCAGATTATGAGGAAATATGGACTAACCATACGAGAGGAATATATCATTAGTGGAAAAACATACGATATTGAAGGTGGCTATGAGGCTATGAAGGAGTGGATGAGTAAAGGCTTTCCAATTCCCTCAGCCATTATTGCTATCAATGATTTTACAGCGGTAGGCATTATGCGTTTCTTAAAAGAACAGGGACTTTCGGTTCCGGAAAATGTTTCTATTGCTAGTTTTGATAATACCTATATGGCAGAGGGATATGAACCAAGTCTCACCAGTGTAGGGTATGATTATAAGACCTTTGGTGAAAGTCTGATTAAGACAGCCATTGCGGCGATTCACAACGAAGAACCGGCAAGAGCTCAGTTGATTAAATCGCATCTATACGTTAGGGAATCTTGTAGGAAGTTTTGAAAGAGAGTCTCCTACAGGATATCTGAAGATAGCCCATAGAGTAAGTCTACTCTGAGGTGTTTCGCTCCAGGTAGGCTTACTAGTGATGGTTTCAGGCTATTATTACATATATTAAATTTCAATTTTTTATAGACAATGATAACGCATTTAATATATAGTAAGAAAAGTATCCGGCAGGCTGTTTGTAGATACGGTTAGGGTAACCGGTGTACGGTTTATTCGGCGAATATAAATGATTAGTCTACCATTCAAAGTGTGTCGTGCTGTGAAAGAGTATGGAGTATTATCGGCAAGATCTCCATTTTCCAGACCTAAAAGTTCTCCGCCTCCTTCAACCCTAGCCTTAAGCAGAAGGGAAGCGTCTGGAACAATAATACCATATTCATCGGTAACGGAAGCTTCCACTTGGAGAATATCTGCAGCATGATCGTCCCAGTTGTGAAGGACAATCGCAGAGGGGGCAGCGGAGGTTTTTATGGAATAGGAAAGTCCTTGTTCTGTACCTATAGGGCTTTCGGCAGCAGTGAGCGTACCCGCTTCATATGGCAAGACACATTCAAAATAACCGAAGGAGGTTTTGTGTTCCAGAGTCTGAACCGGACGTCCATTGACAGACAGGGTTACTTTTGTAAGATTGGAATAAACCCGGATCAGTACATCCCTGCCGTCTTCATAGTTCCAGCTGTCGGTCATGGTTTTCCATTCATCATAGTTTCCATCGTCCAATGCGGTGGCAAGGTGGATTACTGGCTCGCTGCTCCAAAGAGGGCGGCGCATATAGTAACCAGGCTTTTCAAAACCGGCAAGGGTCAAAAGGCCAGCACCGGATCCGTGGATAGGCCATCCATGCGCTTCTCCCAGATAGTCAATGCCGGTCCAGAGAAACTGACCCGAGATAAATGGATGGGAGATAACGGACTGCCATGCGGCATAACTGTGGCTGTTTTCACTTCCGAGGAATGGTTTTTCCGGAAAGCGAGCATGATCCTGATCATAAAACTCCTCTTTATAATTGTAGCCTACCACATCTAAGGCATTGAAAAAGCCGATTTGAGAGGATAGCTCAGGAAGGGCAGAGGCCAAGGTTACGGGTCTTGTTGTATCTTCGGTTTTCACAATTGCCACCAGTTTTGCCGCAAGGGTGGTAAGCCGCGCTGCGTTTGGTCTATCTGGATTGTAGATACGTTCTGCTGCCGGCTTACCAACGTCATTATTGCCAGCAACGGAGGCAAAAAGAGGGTGGCAGTACGGGTCGTTAGGATAATCTATTTCATTGCCGATGCTCCATAAGATGACCGAAGGATGGCATCGGTCACGACGTACTATGGCTCTTAAGTCTGCTTCATGCCACATAGGAAAATCCTCAAAATAGCCCTGGTGCTTTGGCGGATATACATTGTGACCGGTGGACCATTTGTTTTTGGCATTTTCCCATTCGTCAAAGGCTTCGTCCATCATCAGAAAACCCATCTCATCACATAACTCGTATAGCTCCGGCATGTGGGGGTTGTGGCTGCAGCGGATGGCATTACAGCCCATTACTTTAAGCTTTAAAAGTCTGCGTGCCCAGACCTCTTTATGCATAGCGGCCCCAAGAACACCTCCGTCGTGATGGACACAGACTCCTTTTAACTTGGTTTCTTTCCCATTTAAGAAAAATCCTTTATCCGGATCGAAGAAAATGCTGCGGATACCGGCTTTTTGGGAAGAAATGCGGTAGTGGTAACCATTCTCCAAGGTTAGGAAAGTATCCAGGTCATACAGATAGGGTGTCTCTGGGCTCCATAGATTAGGATGTTCTATTCGACCGTTTAACAGAATCTGCCTGGTCTCTCCCGGAGAAAAAGTTTCCTGCGCGGTCAGGGATAAGACACAGGCACCGTCCGAAGTAGAAAGCCGGCTTTCTACCTGTAGATGCTGCACGGTATTGGAGTCATTACAGATTTCATGTAAGATTTCGATATGGGCGATTGTTCTGTCCACTCTAAGTGTGGTAAAAAAGATGCCGTTTTCCCACGCATGAACTGGTTCTTCCACCAGAAGGGTTACCTTCCTGGTTATGCCGGAACCTGTGAACCAACGGGAATCTGCAAGATCCGTATGGGTTACTTTCACACTGAGGACGTTTTCATCTTCACCGAAACGAGCAAAAGGGGAGATGTCATATGAAAAAGTAGAATAGCCGCTAGGCCGTTTCCCAAGATAATAGCTATTACACCATACCTGGCTGTTTTTATAGACCCCATCAAAAACCACTGAGATTTTTTTGCCTCTATATTCCTTCGGTAGTTTAAAGTGAGTACGGTACCAGCCGATGCCACCTGGAAGATAACCGGTGCCGCTGGAAAACTCCTGGGAAAAGGGCATGGTTACTGACCAATCATGGGGGAGGGTTATGGGTTGCCAGTCAAGGTCCTCAAAGCCTTTAAACCATGCATCCTGTAAATCACCATAACAAAATTTCCAATGTTCGTTTAATGGAATGTTGGTTGTATCCATGGAATGCCTCCTTTAGATTTATAATTTTAATTGTTAATTTCAGTATACAATAATTTGATAGGAAGACAATGGATAATAAAGAGACTATTTAGACTTTAGCGACTTTTGTGGCAGATTGCTACAATTTTGGAAAGGAATAATATATGGAATACCATTTAAATAAAATTGATTCACCGGCTTATGTGAAAAAGCTATTTTGGCTGTGCTGGCTGGTATATTGCACTTCTTATATTGGAAGATTGAATTATTCTGCAGCCATGACCGTCATGATTAATGAAAATGTTTTGGATTCTGGTCAGGCCGGCTTTATCAGTATGCTTTATTTTTTTGCCTATGGAATTGGCCAGATGATTAATGGATTTCTAGGTGACAGGATTAATCCTAAGAGGATGATTCTAATTGGCATAGGTGCGTCCGCGGTCGCGAATGCCTGTATGGGATTATCGAGAAATTTTGTAGTAATGGCCCTTATCTGGGGAATAAATGGCTATTTTCAGGCCATGATTTGGGCACCAATTATCCGGATATTTGCGGAGATGTTGAGTGAAGATGATAAGATAAAATGCAGTGTAAACATTTCATCATCCGGTGTCGTGGGAACATTACTTTCCTATCTTCTGTCGGCGGTGCTAATTGCCCACTTCCATTGGAAATCTGTTTTTTTTGTAGCTTCCATCCTGCTTTTCCTTGTGACCGTCGTGTTTTGGTTTGAATTTCAGTCTATTCTGACATTTTCAAATAGGAATTCAGAAGGAAAGAGCGACAGGGAAGGAATGGAACCGATAAAAGAAAAAGAGGGACAGAGGATTGATTTTAAGACACTCCTTTTTGGTTCGGAGATTCTATTTATCCTGATTCCCATTATTATACATGGGGTGTTAAAGGATGGAGTCACAGCATGGGTGCCAACTTATATCAGTTCGAATTTTGGACTGGCGCCGTCTTTTTCCATTCTGCTTACGACGATACTTCCGATCGTAAATTTAACAGGTGCGTATGCGGGATGGGCTATATACAGGAAGATGAAGGGGAATATCGCAAAATCCAACATGGTATTCTTTATTGGATCGGCAGCGTCACTTATCCTTCTGCTAGCTTTTGGCAAGGTATCAGCTGTATTAACGGTAGTACTTCTTGCAGTAATCACATCATCTATGATGGCAGTGAATACATTATCCATTAGTATTTATCCATTGAAGTTTGAAAAGGATGGCAGGGTGTCTAGCGTATCAGGGTTTTTAAATGCTATGGCATATATAGGAACTGCGTTCTCTACGTTTGCCATCGGACTTATTGTTAAGTATAGAGGTTGGCAGGATACCATTTTTACATGGCTGGCTATGACTATAATTGCAGCAGCCATCTGTTTTATAGCAGTGAAAAAAATTAGAGATGGAGAAAAGAAGAAAAATGAATAGTTGCAATTCAATCTTTGACTGAATTCTTAAATTGATTGTTTTTAATTAGCTGCCGGTAGGTAGTGGGACTGACACCTTTGTGCTTATGGAATACCCGCACAAAAGTACTGTAGGATGAGTAGCCCACCTCGAAGGCAATATCGGTAATGGACATCTTTGAGGAAGTTAAGAGACTGCAGGCATTTTCAATGCGCAGATTCATTAAAAAAGCATGAAAGCTAATACCAAGACACTGTTTAAAAATCGTGCTGATATAAGACTCGCTTAAATAAAAGAGCTTGGACAGATTTTTCAAGGTGATCTTGGTATTCCAGTTCTTATAGACATAATGGATAATGGACCAGGTATCATTGTCAAAAGTATCGGTCTGGATTACATTTTCTTTGGTAACATGGGATTTCTTGTAACGGTCGAATAGTATAAAAAGCTCTATGATTTTTGCCTTTAACATAGAGTTTTTCCATGTTTTATCTTCTTTGTATTCTTCCTGCATCTCACGAAACAGGGTAAGAAATTTTTCAGCGGTATCCGATTCGATATCATAGATTGTTCTTTCATTTAAATCAATATCAAATAAAAGCCGGTTCATAACAAGGCCGTATTCGTCCTGATCAAACATAGTTTTAGTAGAGAGACAAAGGTTATAAAGCCGTACTTCGGCATCCTCTTTTATGTGCATTTCATGAATCTGATACGGAAATATGACTGCAAAGGTACCGGGTTTCATGACGTGTTCAATGCCATTTATTTTTTCTATGCCCTCCCCCTCAAAAACATAATGAAGCTCTAAAAAACTATGTCCATGGGGAGCAACATCATTTCTTATATCATGGATCGATATATTAATGAAAAAATCATCCTCTTTTTCCGTGAGATAGAATGGGAACATTTCGTTGACCTCATTTCTTAAGCTTGTTTCTATTATAATACATTTTGCTAATAAATTCTATTAGAGCTGTTCGTATTTCATAAATTATCAGGTATGATCGTTACTGTTCACACCCCATTATGTATACCATGATATAATAAAAACGGAATGAGAAAATGCAAGCTCGCTTGCAATTTCCGAGTGGAGTGACAAGATCATGAACATGTTTTTTGTTCATGATATGATTTCGACAAATGTATTCGAATCGGAGACGCTTTCGCTTAATTGCATTACGTAGCGGTACATAAGGCTCCAAAATACGGAGCCAAAGTACCGACGAATGCAAATACTCCTTATCGGATATCATTTGTCGAAATCATAGGATAGACTTTACCTAGGGTGTGAACAGTAACGTATGATCAGGTGTGATCGCATATTCCTCCGCGTTTCATAATTCGCTATTCACTAAAAAATTGAGAGGTTTCCGGTAAAAACTGCTATGCTTTTTTACCGATTAATGCTTATAATGCAGGTATCACGAAAAAAAGGAAATTGTGTCAAGAAAGGTATGGTGATTTTTATGTTAAGAGTAGCATTAATGAGTAAATGGCATGTACACGCACAGGGGTATGCCGAACTTTTAAGCACCTTTCCCGATGCGAAGATAACCTGTGTCTGGGATGAGGAACCGAAAAGGGGAAGAGAGTGGGCGGAATCCTTAAAGGTCGATTTTGAAGGAGATCTGGATAAGATCTTAAGCCGTGAGGATGTTGACGGAATACTGGTATGCTCGCCTACCAGCATGCATGCCGAAATTATGAAAAAGGCAGCAAAAGCCGGTAAACATATCTTTACGGAAAAGGCTATGGCCCTTACCAAAAAGGAATGTGAAGAAATCGCAGAAGAAGTTAAAAAGGCAGGAGTTAAATTTGCCATATCGTTCCCTGCACGTACAACACCGGCAAATCTGTATGTGAAAAGCGTTATTGATGCCGGACTGGTCGGTAAGGTAAATCTTCTTAGAATTCGTAACGGCCATGACGGCGCCCTTCATAACTGGCTGCCGGAATACTGGTATGATGAAAGCAAAGCCGGCGGCGGAGCCATGATGGATCTGGGATGCCATCCGATGTACCTTTCCAGTTGGATTTTAGGAAAGCCAGTGAGAATTTCCTCCATGTTCAGCTATTTTACGGACCGGGCAGTTGAGGACAATTCAGTTTGCACGATTGAATTTGAGAATAAAGCGGTGGCTATTGTGGAAACAAGTCTTGTAACTTATAAAACGCCCTCCATGGTCGAGGTTTACGGTACGGATGGAACCTTGATCATCTGTGACGACAATATCAGACTTACCTCCAATAAGATGAGAGAAGAATTTAATGGTTGGGTAACACCTGCCAGGCTGCCGGAAGCCCTTCCCCATGCTTTAAGACAGTGGGTGGACGGTGTGCTGTATGATAAACCGATTATTTTTGACACAGAAGCCGGAACGAGATTGACCGAGCTGTTAGAAGCGGCTTATATCTCGCATAAAGAAAAAAGAGAAGTATTTTTTGAGAAATGAGGGAAAGAGGGAAATTATGAGTAAGAAATTAAGAATTGGAATCATCGGAACCGGCGGTATTGCCAATGCACATATGACAGCCTATAAAAAGTTTGAAGATGTGGAGATCGTCGGGGGAGCAGATATCGTTCCCGGTAAAGCAAGGGAATTTCTGGATAGATGGGGACTTCCCAAAGCCCAGGCTTTTGAAAGCGCAGAGGAACTGATTAAAAATGTGGAAATGGATGGGGTAAGTGTGTGTACCTATAACACCACTCATGCAGAATGTACCATTGCTGCTTTAGAGGCAGGACTTCATGTACAGTGCGAAAAGCCCATGTCCTTTACCTTACAGGAGGCTGTGGATATGGTGAAAGCCTCAAGAAAAGCGAAAAAGATCCTGACCATCGGATTTCAGCCCCGCTATGATATTACCCGGAAGAAAGTCGATGATATCATACGCTCCGGAGCACTAGGAAAGGTTTATTTCATACAAAGCGGCGGCGGAAGAAGAAGGGGAATACCGGGAGGAACTTTCGTAGACAGTGACAAAGCCGGCTTTGGCTGCCTGGGTGATATCGGCTGTTATTCCATTGATGAATGCCTTCATGCGGTAAGCTATCCGAAACCGTTAACTGTATCTGCTATGGCTACCGATTACTTCGGGAAAAATCCCAAATATTTTTCCGGTGCGGAAACCTTTAATGTGGATGATTTCTCCGTAGCCTTTGTCCGTATGGAAAATGATCTGACCTTTCTGTTTCGGCAGTCCTGGGCGATGCATGCGGATACGCTGGGAGACACCCTGTGGCTGGGTACTGAGGGCGGAATAAAAATCAAGAATGAGTTTGATTACGCTAACAAACCGTCCCGTGTGATGTATTTTACCGATGTAAACGGACAGAATATTGACAGCTATGTTCTGCCGTCCCTGCCTTTTGATGCATATGAAGCTCCGAAACAGACAGATATCTTTGAAGCAAAGGTACGTGACTTCTGCGATGCTATATTAGAAGGCTGTCCGTCCCCAATACCGGGCGAGGAAATCATCTATAACCAGGCAATCTGTGACGGTATTTACCGTTCCAGTAAATTACATAGAGAAGTTGAGATAGACATACCAAAACTGGATTAGCCGGAGAAAACTATCCAGTAATTTAAGAAGCTGAAGTGGCCATATCCAATCGTGATATTATACGGTTGGATATGGCCGTATTATATTGCTTTATATAGTTTATATTAAAAAATTCCGGCATTTTTACCGTTTTACAGGTGCTGTCGTCCGATTGATAACAAGATTTGGCTTGATAATAATCTGGTCATTGCTTTTCAAATCTTTTTTATTTAACAGGAGGTTTTTCATCAGCATTCCGGCTTTGGCTCCAATCGTATATTCATTTTGATCCACATAAGTAAATGGGTTAAAATTATATACATTTGGAATCGGGGTATCATAGGAAATCAGCGATTTGTCCTCCGGAATACATATATTATGCTTCATGTAAAAATCGTATAAGCTCATGGCAGCCGGGGAATCCGTTACGATAAGGCCTGTATATTTCGGATCAAGCAGCTTAGCTTCGATTCTCTCTCTTTCATCCACGCTGTCTAATTTTTTGAGTATGTTAGGGATAATATTTTCTTCACAGATAGGAATATTGCGGCGGGTAAGCTCGTTTTTATAACCTTCTACCCGTTCTTTCACGGAGAAAGTATCCAATTCTGCACCGCAGCATACCAAGATATCTTTATGACCCAGATCGCATAGGTGGGATGTGGCCAGCTCTCCCCCATACACATTGTCGGATATTACAAAGGGGGAATTAATGCCGGGCAGACAACGGTCGATGAGGACAAATGGAAACTGATTTACCTTCATTTCCAGAATTTTTACATTGTATATTTCCTGATCGACCGGGAATAAAAGGATTCCGTCGATATTCATTTTTAACATATAATCAATGACATATTCTTCGAAAGACTGGTCTCCGCTATAGGATATATTCAGATGGAAATTGAATTCATTATAAAAGCAGCTTGAAATTCCATGAATGATATTGACTGCAAAAAGGTCTCGAATCGATGGCATGATAACACCAATGGAATATTTTTTTAATGTGTTTTCTGATTGGCGGGATAGAGGAACCGGCGGCTGTTTTTCCGATACTATCGGGAGGCTGGAAATATCAAAGCTTTTACTGACAAAAGAGCCTCTTCTGGGATAGCGTTTAATGATATTCTGATCTTTCAACTCGTTGAGAGCAGAGGAAACCGTAATTCGGCTGACTTGATATTTTTCCATCAATTCAAGTTCGGTAGGAATTTTATCTCCTGGTTTTAATTGCTTTGTAGCTAATTCATTCAATATATCATTCTGGATGAGTTCACTTAGGGTATGTCTTTTCATAATCTTTATCTCCTCTGGTCTTTTTCACTAACTCTATTCAATAAGGTCTTATTCGCATTATTTCTATTACTATATATCAAATATTGATATGGGTGTCATAAGTCATTTTAAGATTTTGATATGAATAGGATTGCATATA
>ENA-UOOR01003472-UOOR01003472.1-fermentation-metagenome-genome-assembly--contig:-NODE-3472-length-13872-cov-5.480567_pt1 | contig 13872 bp, 17 predicted proteins | sample MGYA00245780_ERZ724029 | MGnify/ENA primary metagenome ERZ724029 (study PRJEB28704, sample SAMN03018315) | fermentation metagenome | biome: anthropogenic terrestrial biome; feature: soil; material... | reverse complement strand
ATCATATGCATCACTCTTTCATTAGATTGCTATATTGCCCAGTGCCTGTATCTGGACGGAGTTGTCAATTTCATTGAAGGACAGCACAACTGCCTTCGGATAAAACTGATCCATCAGCTTTCTGAAATATACCCTCACAAATGGAGATGTTAAAATAACGGGTACACTCATCTCACCTTTAAGCTTGCTGATTTCCTCAATAAGCTGACTGACCAGCTTCTGCATCAAATCCGGGTCAATGGACAGGTAAGAGCCTTTGTCATTCTTGCCTATTGAATTTATTATAAGTTTTTCAACATCTGTGCTTAAAGTAATTACTTTCATCTGTCCGCTTTCGGACCACTTGCGGGTTATTGTCCTCTTCAGCGACTGTCTCACGTATTCTGTCAGCATTTCCGTATCCTTAACGGATGTTCCGTAATCACTGATGGTCTCTAAAATTGTTTCTAAATCTTTTATGGGTATTCCTTCTTTAAGAAGGTTGCCGAGTATTTTCTGAAGGTTGCCGTGAGACACAATCCCAGGAACAACCTCTTCAACCAGCAATTCATTTGTTTTCTTTACATTGTTCAAAAGCTGGTTCAAATCCTGTCTTGACAATAATTCGTGAGCATGCTCTTTTATTACCTCAGACAAGTGAGTTATCAGAACTGATAAGGGGTCTATAACCGTATAGCCGTAAATTTCAGCCAGCTCCTTTTTATCTTTTGTTATCCACTTGCTGGGTATTCCATAGGCGGGTTCGATTGTTTCGATTCCGTCTACCTCTCCGGTTAAATTACCTGGGTCAAGGGCCAGGTAGTATTCCACAAGAATTTCGCCTCTGGCTACTTCTTCACCCTTTAGCTTAATAACGTATTCGTTGGGGTTCAAATAACCGTTGTCTCTTAATCTTACCGAAGGAATTACCATTCCAATCTCCTGGGCAAATTGCCGCCTGAACATCACAACCCTGTCTATGAAGTTTCCTCCGCTAAATTCATCAACTAAGGGGATTAAACTGTATCCAACTTCCATTTCAACAGGGTCTGTCTGAATCAGCTCATATATGTTATCAATGTTTCTGAAATATTCATCTTCTGATACAGGTTCTCCTGTCAGCTCACCTCTGATTTGTTCACTTTCATCAACGTTGTAGGACGCATTGGTTTTTGATAACCGGGCTCCTAAAAGTATAAGTACAGCTGAGAATACAATTACCTGGGGTTTGGGAAATCCCGGTATTGCAGCCATAAGCAGTATTACAATTCCTGATATAATAAGCACTGTGGGCTGTGATTTAATCTGATTTGTTAAATCCACATTAAGGCTTGACTCTGATGCCGCTCTTGTAACAATCATACTTGTTGCCGTGGATATGAGCAGTGCAGGAATCTGTGAAACCAGTCCGTCACCTACGGTTGCTATGGAATATGTCTGCAGTACCTCTGTAAAGGTGGAACCTCCCTGCACCATGCCTATGATTATTCCTCCCACAAAATTTATGAGAGTTATAATGATAGACATTACGGCATCTCCCTTTACAAACTTTGTGGCTCCATCCATGGCTCCGTAGAAATCCGCTTCTCTCTGAACATTATTTCTTCTTCTCTTAGCTTCATTTTCTGTTATGATTCCTGAGCTTAAATCAGCGTCTATTGCCATTTGCTTTCCCGGCATTGCATCCAGAGTGAACCTTGCGGTAACCTCCGCAACTCTCTCAGCTCCCTTGGTTATTACGATAAACTGCACGAGAACTATTATTAAAAATATTATAAATCCAACAACTGCATTACCCTGAAGAACAAAATTACCGAAGGTTGCAATTACTGCGCCTGCATTACCTCCTTTTGTCAGTATCAATCTGGTCGAGGAAACATTCAGCGATAATCTGAACAGTGTGGTAATTAAAAGGAGTGACGGGAATACCGAAAATTCCAGTGCCTCTTTTATATACATGGTTGTCAGCAGTATGAGTATTGATAGTGCTATATTGATAATAAACATTAAATCCAGTAAAAATGGCGTTAATGGTATTATTATCATTAAGATTATTGCTATTATGAATAAAGAAATAGAATTATTTAATATGCTTTTCATCTATTGTTTTTCCTTTTCCCTGATTCTGTAAACCCAAGCAAGTATTTCTGCAACCGGCTCATAAAATTCTAACGGTATTTCGTGATTAATTTCTGCGTTTGAATACAATGCTCTTGCCAAAGGCACATCCTCAACAATATTAATTTTGTGCTCCTGAGCTTTTTCCACTATTCTCATGGCAACTTCATCCTTTCCCTTTGCCAGCACAATGGGAGCATTATCTTTTTCAATGTCATATTTTACCGCCACAGCATAATGGGTAGGGTTTCTGATGATAACATCTGCTTTGGGGACCTGCTGCATCATTCTCCTCATGGATACTGCTCTTTGACGTTCTTTTATCTTGCCTTTTACCTGAGGATCTCCTTCTAACTGCTTGTACTCTTCCTTAACCTCCTGCTTTGTCATCCTGATATTTTTTTCGTATTCCCACCAGGAATACATGAAGTCAACGGCTGAAATTGCTGTAAAAGCTATAATTACACTTTTTACAATGGACATTATGGATGATCTTATAAAATTAACTCCGGATGTCAAGTCTACTGAAATCAGTCTTGGAACTATGTGCAGGCTTTTTGAAACAGCAGAATATATTAATTGCCCTAAAATTACTATCTTAATTAAATTTTTTAACACTTCCACAAATGATCGAAGAGAGAACATTTTTTTTATTCCTGAAAGTGGGTTTAACCTGGAAAATTTAGGTTTCAGGTTTTGCCCGGAAACTAAAAACCTTGTCTGCGCTCCGGTAAATACTACCGACGCCAGCATTACGGCAATCATCAGCAAACCTGAAGAGGCAAAGACCGTAAATGCTATATCTTTGAACACTTGTACAATTAATGCATCACTTATGGTATAGCTCTTATCCATTAATGAAATATATTTTTTAAATATATCGGCGGCATATCCGTAAATTTTAGGAGCCCAAAGGTTTAGTATTATGAAGGATACCGCTATAGTACCAACCGTTACCACATCATTACTTTTAAAGACATTTCCTTTTTTTCTTTCGTCCTGCTTCTTTTTGGGGGAAGCTTTCTCGGTTTTGTCCTCACCTGCCATAAATATCCCCCCCTCCTAAGTTGTCAATGCGCTTAAACTATTTCTTATTGTGTCAAACATCAGGGTTACAACATTATCTATAAATGTGGAAAATGTAGGCACCAGCATTATTATGAGCAGCAAGCCTACTAAAATCTTAAGCTGGACATTTACAGAGAAAACCTGAATTTGAGGAATTGCCTTCATCAAAATTCCTATGCCTGCTTCTAATATTATTTCAACTGCCATTACAGGCATGGAGAGCTTCAGCGCAAGTATCAGTACCTGCCGGAACAGCTCAACCATATTGAAAAGCAAATCTTTCGGTATTGAAAAATTACCTACTTCTATTAGCTTGCAGGAGGTTATGAATATTTGTATCAATGTCAGATGACCATTTGCACTGAGGAATATCAGCATTAAAATTACGTTTAAAAAGCTGCCGCTGATACCCATTGATAAATTGCTGCTGGGATCATAAATCTTCGACATGGACATACCAATCTGCATATCCATTATCTCACCGCCGATAACAACAGTTCCGAAGAACAGATTTATTATGTACCCGATTAAGTATCCGATAAATATCTCTTTGGCAATTAACAGAGCATATTCAATTACAGAACCAATGACCATATCCCCTCCCGTAGGAATCATGCCATATACTGTTATTGCCAGGAACAGGCTCAGTGATGTTTTTAAAAGAGCAGGAATATTACCTCTGCCAAATAGTTGGTTGAAAAAAATACATCCGCTCATTCGTGCCAATATCAATAAAAAATATGTGAAATCTCCTGAAAATGTCATATCATTCCTCTTTAATAAACCTTAAGCATCAAGTCAAAAACATAGTAGGTAAAATCGGACATAACCTCTATCATCCAGGGGCCCAGTGCAATCAGCAATATTGCGGTAATCAAAAGCTTGGGAACAAATGTCAGAGTTTGTTCGTGAATTTGTGTGGCTGCCTGAAAAACAGCAATCACCAGTCCTATTAGTAGGCTTATGCCTAATATTGGAGCTCCTATTTTTATTGCCACTCCCGCAGCTGCCTGCATTACTTCCATAACCAATGAATTGCTCATTATTTACCCCCAACTAAAAGTTAAAGCTTGTAATCAAAGTCTTAAACAACAGGGACCATCCGTCTACAACCACAAACAGCAGTATTTTAAAGGGCATGGAGATCATAACAGGAGGAAGCATCATCATTCCCATTGACATGAGAACACTTGACACTATCATATCTATAATTAAAAATGGTATGTAAAGTAAAAATCCTATTATGAATGACCGTTTCAGTTCGCTTGTAATAAACGAAGGAATAACCACTGTCATCGGAAGCTCTTCAAGGTTCTGGGTATTTGAAATTTTTTCGTCATTTGACATATCCATAAACATTTTAAGCTCGCTTCTTCCTGTCTGTTTAAGCATCCATTCCTTCAGGGGTTCGGATGCCTTTTTATAGAATTCTTCCTGGGATATTTCTTCTTTTTTATATGGCTCATAGGCCTCAGTATTTATTGTATCTATTACCGGAGACATAATGAATAATGTAAGAAATAACGCTATGCCGATTAATACTTGGTTGGGCGGTGTCTGCTGGAGCCCCAAAGCATTTTTCAGGAACGACAGTACTATTATTATTCTCGTAAATGATGTCATCATTATCAATATGGACGGAAGCAGCGTCACAACTGTTAAAAGGCCAAGTATTTCAACTGTTTCCGCAGCATTGCCGTTTATGTCCATATTGATAACTCCGGCGTATGCTGTCTTGATATTAATAAATATTATAAGAAACACTGCAATTAATATCTTATATTTTGGTATATTTTTTTTAGTCATTTTTGCCTCTTTCATGAGACATCGCTACATTTACATTAGCGGTCTGATGTTACTTAGTTTTTTTTATGAACTTACTTAATATCTTATCAAATTCAGCATTTTTCTCCGGTTCCTCCGGCAAAGGCTGAAAATCATTTAATTCTTTAAGAATACTTATATTACTTTCTGTAATTCCAAGCAGGTAGTATTTACCACTTATTTCTGCTATTGCAAGAAACTTGTTTTGTCCCAGCATCATTCTGTCTGTTATTTTCATGTATTTTGACTTTAACCCGGGAACTGACTTCTTTGAAAGCCACCTTGTGCCGTAGTAAGTCAGAAACAGGACAAGTACAATCCCTATTAGCGCAAGTACCAGCGAAAATATATCCTTGATGTTAATTGTAATCAACTCCTACCCAAGTATGCCCTGAACCGTCTTTAAAACTCTTTCTGCCTTAAAGGGTTTTACAATAAAATCCCTTGCTCCGCTTCTTATTGCCTCAACAACCATGGATTCCTGTCCCATGGCGGAGCACATTACAATTTTAGCGTTAGGATCCATCTGCCTTATTTCTTTCAATGCATCCAGCCCGTTTTTATTCGGCATTGTTATATCCAGTATAACCAGGTCAGGCTTTTCAGCCTTGTACGTCTGGACTGCAATCTCTCCGTCAGCAGCCTCCAGCAGATTTTCGTAGCCGTTCTTCTTCAGAGTATCCTTTATCATCATTCTCATGAACGCCGCATCATCCACTATCAATATTTTATTATCCATTTTTTCCTCCGTAAAATATCAATTATAATGTTAATTTTATCAATTCGTCTTTCTTAATTATTTCTACTACTCTTACTCCGAAATTGTCGTTTACAACCACAACTTCCCCCTTGGCAATAAGCTGTCCGTTTACTATAATATCAACTAATGCTCCGGCCTGTTTATCAAGCTCCACTATTGTGCCCTGAGTAAACTCAAGTATATCCTTAATCTGTTTTTTTGCCTTGCCTATTTCAACGCTTATTTCAAGAGGAACAGACATAATCATTTCCAGATTTGAAAGCTGCTCTTCTGACAAGGTTTCTTCTTCATCAAATGAATCAAGTGTCACGGGTTTCACAGCAACTGGTGACTGCTGCCTTTTCCCCTGAGCCTTTTTCTTAGGTGTCCTTACTTTTACAGGCTCATGATAAGTACGCTGTTCAATTTCTTCTTCAATTTCATCTTCATCTTCATCTTCCTGCACTTCATCTTCGTATTCATCCTCAACAGCCCCTGTTTCATCTTCATTATCTGTTAAAGTTTGCACCTCAGCAGGTGCTTTATTCTTTTCACTTCCCTTCTCTTCTTCCGAGCCTTTCAGGAAACCATCTATGATTTCTCTTGCCAGCGGAACAGGCATTACATTTATAAACTGACTTTGAACGCTATCTTCAATGAACAATTGAAAGCTTACGGCAACTATTATATCATCCTCTGAAAAATACCTGTTTTTAAATTCTGTTTTATCATCAATTTCATATGCAACAGGTGTGGATATATTTATAGCTTTAGCTAAGAAGTCTGAAAGTGCCGTTGCGGCAGAACCCATCATCTGATTCATGACCTCACATATGGCACTTGTATTTATTTCATCCATTTCAAACTCTTCATCGGGTATCTCTTTATCCAGCAATATATCTATAATTACCTTGGCATCCACCCTTTTCCATATCATCAAGTTTACGCCGTCTAAGCCCTCAATATAGTTTATTTCCACTCCTATAGCCGGTTCAAGATTTTCATAGCTAAAGTCCTTAGCACTGATTACATTAACCGTCGGAACAGTTATTTCAACTCTTTTGCCCAGCAATGTGGACAGAGAGGTAGCAGAAGAGCCCAGACTGATATTCATTACTTCTCCTATTACATCCCGTTCCATATCTGAAAAAATATTTTCATTCAACATATTTAGCTCCTCATTAATGAATAATTTTGTTTATCTTTATGACACCCTTGTTTTTTCTCGTTCCCCATTTACCTTCAAACCATTTCACATTGTCTATATTTACATCCACATCGGAACTGATGTTCTTATCAAGCACTATCAAATCACCTGCCTGCATATTTACAATATCGTAAAGTGTTGCATCAGCTTTTCCCAATATGCCGGTTATTGTAAGCTTAGAGGATTTTATCGAACCCATAATTGCATTTTTTTGCTCCTCAATACTCTGGTCTGATTTTTTGCTGCCAACTTTTGAAATTATATTTGCTTTTTTAAATATTTCATCTAAAATAGTTGAAGGTACACACAGGGTAATTTTGCCGCTGGACTGGTTTAACGTAACATTCAGCACTATTATTACCACCGTATCATTGTAATTAATGGATTGCACAAACCTTGAATTAGTTTCAAGCTTTGAAAGTTCGGTTTCAATTTCCAGTGTGCTTTCCCATGTTGAACCCATCAGCTTCACAAGACCCTTGAGCATATTGTTCAGCAATGACAGTTCAATGTCGGTATAATCCCTCATATGTTCATATTCTTTTCCCTCGCCCCCTAACAGCCTGTCAATAATAACAAATGACAAGGGCTTGGATATCTCCATTAAAATCTGACTGTCGGAAGCCGTATTATCCGGATATTTTACATCAATGAGCCCCATTAACACATAATCGTCCAATGCATTGTTGTATTCGTGAAATATGCTTTCTTCCACCTGTTCAACGGTCACATCACAGGTTAGTCTCAGCATTGATGTCAATTGTGAAGTGATCATTCTGCAGTAGTTTTCATAAATACCTTTTAGCAATTTTATGGTTTCTTTTGTTATTTTTTTAGGACTTCTGAAGTCATATTCTTTAATTTTCTTCTCATTTACTTCCAGCTCTTGTATGTTTACATCACCGCTGCTTAAATTGTCCAGCAGTTCATCTATCTGGCTCTGTGATAATATCTCCGCCATATTTTGCCCTCATTCCATAATTTTTGCTAATTATTAATGTATGTATTCTTCTGATAATCTATAGTTTCATTGTTTGAATCTGATTTATTATCTTTGTTAATTGTTTCCTGTATCTTCTTTGTATAACTCAGAGGATAACCTGCTCTGCTTATATATATTTCCACCCTTCTGTTTTTCGCCCTGCCTTCGGGAGTGCTGTTATCGGCAATGGGACTGTACAACCCATAACCGATTGCCAGATATTTTGACGGGTCAATTACATTTTTACTTTCCAGGTATTTCAATACCACATTCGCCCTGTCAGTTGACAGAGAACGGTCTATGTCGGTTTTATCATATTCTACTTTAGCGGTGTGTCCTGCTATTATAACTTCTTCAACGTACTCATCAACCATTATTAGACCTTCGGCAAGAACGTCCAGAATATCTTTCCCGCTGGGTTCCAATATATCGCTGTAGCCTCTGAAGGTTACCGCGTCAGAAAATCTTATAAACACGTATTCTTCGCTTTTACTTACTTCCACCTGATTATTCAGATTGTTCTTATCCACATACTGTTTCAGCATGGTATAAAGCTGATCCAAATCAGTCTTTTCCGTATCTCCGGCTGTGCCTTCACCTTCGCCTTCACCTTCACCCTGTGAGGATGATATCATCTGCTCATAGGCCTGAGGATTCATTTGTTTTGTTAATGATTCCACTATTGAAGCATACTTCTGAGCATCCATAGTTGACATGGCATAAAGCATTACAAAAAATGTCAGGAGCAATGTTACCATATCGCTGTATGTCTCCATCCAGCTTGCACCTCCGCCATCTGTTTCTCTTTTTTTCCTTTTAGCCATAATAACCCCTACCTAATAAATTTTTATGCATTGGCTCTTCTGCCTCTCTTGCCTTTTTTCCTTTCCTTTTGTCCGCCTTCGTCTGACAACATTGTACCTCTTTCAGCATAGGTTACATATGAATTAAGCTTTTCTCTGATATATTTTGGATTTTCACCGGACTGTATGGAAAGCACGCCTTCCATTATAAGCTCTTTTGCAATCATTTCTTCTTCATGCTTTGCCTTTAAACGGTTAGATATAGGAGCACAAATCATGTTTGTAAGAACAGAGCCGTAAAATGTCGTTACAAGCGCCACGGACATACCCTTGCCCAGTGCATCTGCCCCCTGGGAAGTATCCATGTTTGCCAGCATATTTATAAGTCCTATCAAGGTTCCCAACATTCCGAATGCAGGTCCGAAGCCTCCCAAGGTGTCAAACACCTTCCATGCTGATGCGTGTCGATCTTCAATACAGTCTATTTCATTTTCTATCTGTGCTCTTACCTTTGTGGGTTCTATAGCATCTACTATGAGCATAACGCAATATTTTAAGAAGTCATCTTGCACACCCATTGTTTTGACTTTTTCCTCGAGAACCAGAAGTCCCTTAAGCCTTGCTTCCTTTGCCAGCTCTTCTATTGTGTCAATGTATGAATTAAGGTCTATTTTTTCCTTTTTCATAAGAACCTTCATATTTTTAGGTATGTCCTTCAAATATTTTACAGGAACCGACATAATTGTTGAAGAAATAGCTCCACCGAATGTTATCAGTACACTGGGTATGTCTATGAAGCTGCTAAGAACCTGATCAATTCCTGAACCGCTACCCAAAATTCCGTAAATAACAAGAGTAAATCCTGCCACCAAACCTACTATAAATGATATATTCATGTTGCACCTCTTTACTATTCAGCAGTTACGCCTCTTATGATTTTTTGATTGTATTTTATGATTTTATTTATAATTTCATCTTTTGTATCCTTAATCAGGTAGTACTTACCTGTTGTGAGAGTAATTTTAGTTTCCGGGATAAATTCTATTTTTTCTATCAGTGCAGCGTTGATTAAAAAACTCTCCCCATTAATACCAACAACTTCTACCATAACTCCTCCTATGTTTTTTATAAAATCATTAATCATACCCACAAACTGCTCCTTATGAGCATGATGAATGTTTTTATCTTTGAGCTGCCGCCGTAAGGCGGCAGCCTCATATTATCTCTTAAGGTTTACAAGCTCTTCAAGCATCTGGTCTACTACTGAAATTATCTTGGTGTTGGCCTGGAATCCTCTTTGTGTAACAATCATATCAGAAAATTCATTGGCTAAATCCACATTGGACATTTCCAGAGCGCCTGCAATCAATTTACCTGTTCCGACAAGCCCTGCTTCATGATAAGTAATCTCTCCAGTATTATTGCTCTTTCTGTAGTATGAGTTTCCTTCCAATATTAAAGCATCCTGATTAGGTACGTTGGCTATTGCAATTTGCCCAAGCACCTTAATTGTATCTTTATCAGTACCACTTAACACCGTGCCTGTAATCGTTCCATCCTCATTTATTGTAATATTTGAATGATTTACTAAATCAACTTTTATAGCCTTTAAGTCGCCCTCAGCAATCGTATCACCTGTAATTTCTGAATTCGAGCCCATTACTAATGAACCGTTTGAATCAACCAAATTTCCTGAAGAGTCGAAATTAAGAGACCCTAAACGTGTGTAAAACATCTGGCCACTGGAGTCTTGAACCATAAGATATCCTTCACCATTAATAAATACGTCTGTAGGTTTATTAGTAGGCGTCCATCCGGAAATTGTATGGATAGTATCCACAGAACCAACCTGTGCTCCATAACCTACCTGAGATGCATTTGTTCCTCCACGTAACGGTGTGTCTCCCGGTTTCGTTGGATTACTCAGCTGCTGGTAGTACACATCCCTGAATGTTGTTCTTTGTGTTTTGTATCCATTTGTGTTTACATTTGCTATATTGTTACCTATTACGTCCATTTTTGTCTGGTGGCTTCTCATTCCGGAAACACCGGAATAAAGTGCTTTCATCATAATATTTATTCTCCTTTTCTTTTTTTACGTTGCCTGCCCTTCAAGAAAATCCGGGCTTTAGCCTCCTGAAAAGGACCGGCTATTTTATCACGGCTCCGTCTATATTGGTAAATATATTTTCTTTTAAATCCCTGCTGTTTAAGGCTGTTACAACCTTGTTATTCTGAGTGCTTATTATGAATGCCTGATTGTCAATCATCACAAGCACATTTTTCAAGCCCTTGTCCTTTGCCTGTTCGGATGCCTGGTTCAGCTTGTCCGTCACTTCAGCATCTACATCAATATTCCTTTCCCTTATTCTTTCGCTGGCGTGTTTCGAGAAAACTACTTCATTTTCAGCCTTGTCTTTTAGCTTTTCTTTAAACAGATCCTTAAATACTGTATTATTTTCGTTATCCCTTACCGCAGGTTTGTACTGAACATTGTTATCCAGACTGCTGAGCTTTTTTATGAAATTTATATCTGTCATTTTATCACCTTACTGTCCTTCATCACCGGACACTGTACCGTCTTCCGGAGGTTCTTTATCTTGGTCATCCTCGGGAGGTTTTTGTTCCGGCTCCTTAACTTCTGTTATTTCCATTATATTAGCAAAACCATATTCCTTATCGTTTACATACAGTCCTACCGATCCGTTATACAGGACGACTTTCTGAACAACACCTTCGTCTTTTACCAACTGACCCTTGCTGTCATAATCTGCAACTATTACATTTTTACCAATGAGGTTGGCAGCTTGTCCCTGCATTGACACTTCCCTCAGATCTGTCATTGCCTGGAGGGATGAAAATTGCGCCATCTGCGATATGAACTCGGTATCTTTCATGGGACTCATCGGATCCTGATTGGTCATCTGGGCAATTATCAGATTAAGGAAATCCTGCATACCCAGACCGTTTGAAGTTACGGGTCCGTATGTTCCGCTTGTATTGTTTATTTTGCTGGTTGAATTATATGCGTTTATTTGCAAAATCTGCCTCCTACGAGCTTAATTTTATATTTCTCAGATTAATCATCTGCGAGAATATGCCTTCTTCATCCTTGTCGGAATCTCCTCTGTGGTAGTTGCCATCTTTGTTTCTTTCCTGCTGTCTTGCTTCATCATTATTGTTTTGATTATAGTTATGCTGTTCCTGCTGCCGGTTGTTATGGGCATTGTATACGGCATGGTTTTCGTACTGGTTATAATTATCCTTTACAATAACATCAACAGCCATCTTAGTGCCCTTGCTCAAAATATCTGTCAGCTCCTTTGCATTGGATTGCAGTATTTTTTGTGTTTCCTTGTTCAGGGCTTTAATCTCAACTGTTAATTTATCGCCTTCAAAAACCATCTTTATATCTACCTTGCCTAAATCATGGGGCTGAAGTTCCATTGTAACATATTTAATCTGTCCCTCAGCACCCGGCTCTTCTTCTGCCGTAAAAACTATTTTTTCCGCAACCTGAGACATTATCTGAGGCTTTATTTCTGAGGCTTCATCGCTTACGGTAATAATATGGTTATGCCCTTGTTCAACATTCCTGGCGTTTGCCATAAGAAGATTTGCCTTGAAATCAATCTCATTTTTCAGCCTGCTTCTGTTGTCCTCAATTTGTGAAATAAGTTTCTCTGCGGAAAAGCTGTGTACATCTGTGGCTTTTTTAATCTGGTTTTCCGGAGCATCCTGGGTTTCCAGACCCGTTAATTGTAGTGGATTATCAGAGTCGGGCTGCCTTGTGCTTTGAAATTGATTTGTATATGTCAATCCGGCATATGGTTGAAGGTATGCGGATTCCGGCATATTATAAGCTGTATTTTCAGCATAAACATCCGGACTGATATTTGTCCCTGGCATAAGAAAATCCATAATATTTGAATCAATTGCAGGATTATGCATATACGCCATACCATACAAATCAGCCTGTGTTTTGTCTGCAGCAGGCTTTTTGGTTGCTTCGGGATTACCGATATTATTTGCAACATCTTCAGCCGGATAGATGGCATCCTTTAAATTCCTGTTGCTTAACATGCCGTTTCCTGCCATAAGCAATAATATATCAGGATTTTGCAAATTCAGAGGAGCAGCTTCTGCAGTCCCAAGCTGTGGTATACTTTGGTTTTCCGCCATAAGCATTTTAAGCATCTTTAAAAAGTCATTTTTGTTCATACTGATTTGCTGATTGTTTGCTGTACCGCCTGTTACCTGACTTGCGGGAACATTGTTCACATTCATATTCGTGTTCACATTCATTTTCTCACCTCCTTTCAATGTTAATTGTATTAATTGTTATTATACTGCATATTTTTTTGTCATGCTTTTGTTGGAAACAAACTCTTCAATGAAAATTTCTTCACTCTTTTCAACTGCCCTGTTGTGTTTTTCCAATTCCTTTTCTTTGAGCTTTTCAAGGCTGGAAATTTCCTTGTTCATGTTTACTATTTCCTGCCTTTTAGCTTCTATCTTCCTGAGGATTTCCTGCTTTTCTTCTTCTTTCACTTCAATTTGTTTAAAAACACTTTCCATAAGCAGCTTGTAGTAGGTCATTTCCCCTACAGATATGGATATGCGTGATTTATTAACAAACTCCTGATTTATATCTCTGAACTGACGCTTCAGATTGTCTATAGCTGCATCTATGTTTTTTAAATCATTATTTAAGCTTCCAAGCTCAATCTTAAAATTATCTAATAACTGCTCCTTGATTTCCAGAACCTTCTGCAACGAAAAGTTGAATTTTTTCATACTGCACCTCTTTATATTTCATTCATCAGTTGGAGTGTTTCTTCAAATGTAATTTTTTCGTTTACTCCCTGGGTTAAAAAGTCATTAACCTGGTCTATCTTGCTTATTGCTTCATCCAGTTTGGGGTTTGTACCTTTTTTATATGCTCCTATAGAAATCAAATCATAATTTGCATAATAAACCGATAAAATATCACGGATTTTCCTGGCACCGTCCCTGTGCTCCTTTTCAACTATGTCATCCATCAATCTTGATATGCTTGCATTTATGTCGATTGCCGGATAGTGGTTAGAATTTGCAAGCTTTCGTGTCAGGACTATATGTCCGTCAACAATTCCTCTCACAGTATCAGATA
>ENA-UOOR01003471-UOOR01003471.1-fermentation-metagenome-genome-assembly--contig:-NODE-3471-length-13872-cov-15.463342_pt1 | contig 13872 bp, 10 predicted proteins | sample MGYA00245780_ERZ724029 | MGnify/ENA primary metagenome ERZ724029 (study PRJEB28704, sample SAMN03018315) | fermentation metagenome | biome: anthropogenic terrestrial biome; feature: soil... | reverse complement strand
TAATCAACTAATCTGCTAATCAACTAATCTGCTAATCAACTAATCTGCTAATCAACTAATCTGCTAATCAATTAACTTCTCCTTTAAAAACAAAATGCGCATCCCCCGTAAGGAAAACCTGATTATGTTCTCTTTCCCACGCCACATCAAGTATTCCTCCTTTAGCCTGCAGGGTAGCTTCCGGCTCACATCGGTGTGTGATTACCCCGGCAACCAGTGCCGCACAGGCACCGCTGCCACAGGCAAGTGTTTCTCCACTTCCCCTCTCCCATACCCGCATCATCAAATGGGTAGAATCGATTACTTCGACAAATTCCACATTGGTACGCTCCGGAAACAGGTTGAGATGCTCTATTTTTGGTCCGATCTTTTCAATCTCCAGCCTATCAATATCATTCATAAAAATTACTGCATGGGGATTACCCATCGAGACAAAGGTGATATGATACTTTTGTTCTTCAATCTGTACGGGATAATCGACCATTTCCGGTAGTATGGCCTGAAAATAGGCAGCCATATCTGAAGCAGAGGCAGCAGCGGCTGACAAGATAGCACCACCCATATTTACCCGTATGCGTTCCACCTTATCGGTATAGGGGTTTACCGACAACGAGAGATGCTTGATACCCGATTGTGTATGCAGGTCAATCTCCCTCCGGCCAGTCAATCCTCTCTCATACAAATATTTACCTACACACCTTGCCGCATTTCCGCACATCATCCCCTCGCTACCATCGGCATTGTACATCTGCATGGAGAAATCGCCAACCCCGGAAGGACCGATGAGCACAAGCCCATCACTCCCCACCCCAAAATGGCGGTCGCTCAGCCTGCGTGATAGCTCTTCGGGATTATCCACCCGTTCTTCAAACAGGTTGACATAAATATAATCGTTACCGGCGGCCTGCATTTTTTCGAACTTCATATTGCACGTTTTAGGAGTTAAAAAAACACCCGCGTGATTCCATAGAATCAGGCAAGTGTTCAAGATCATATCAAAAAGCAGCGTCTCTATGGACAATTGCTTATTTTTCTACAAAAATAATTCTTTTTGTTTGTTTTTTCTTATTTATGAAGCAAAATGTTTATTTATATTTCACCCATTTCATCATTTCCTTAAGCGTGGGTTTTTTGCCATACATAAGTATTCCCACACGGTAAACCTTTGCAGAGAAGATCGAAATCAATATGAATGTCCCATACAGTAATGCCAACGACAGTAGTTTCTCCCACAAGGGTATCCCGAACGGAATGCGTACCATCATGACAATGGGAGAGGTAAAGGGGATGAGTGAGGTCCAGAAGGCAAGAGGACCGTCGGGATTGCTTACGCTATAAAAACCTGCAAAGAAAGCAAACATGATCAACAGCGTCACCGGCGTCATAAACTGGCTGGTGTCCTCCTCGCTGTCCACGGCCGAAGCGAACATCGCAAAGATGGAGGCATACAACACATACCCGCCTATGAAGAAGGTAATAAAATAAAGCGCAATCTCAAACCAGTTGACACTCATGATGGCGTTCGTCAATCCTTCCATATTAAAATCTCCCATATCGGCCGAAATGGCTGTTGCCTTTTCGGGAGAAGAAATGAATAATGACATCCCCGTGAATAATACCCCCAGCAAAATACCCCAAATCACCAGTTGGGTTATGCCCACCAGACCTATTCCCACCACTTTTCCGATCAGCAGTTTCACTGGTTTCACGGAAGAAACCATTACCTCCACGATACGGCTCTTCTTCTCTTCCAGCACAGCCTGCATCACCATATTACCATACAACAGAATAAACATGTAAATGAGTATGGTAAAGATCATTCCAATGACGGTAGAAAGCTCTGTGGATGATTCCAATACGTCTCCATCCCCGCTCAGTCGCAGGGTTTTCAGAGATATTGCAGAACCATCTTCGACAATTGAGCGAACCCGTCTGATTGCTCCGGCATCCACCTCTCCGGCCGCGGAGAGTTCATCGAGTCTTTGCTGGGTAACCTTTTCATTCAGCGTACGCTTGATAAGGGATTGCAAATCCTGTGGCGCCTGCTTTTCCGATATGAGCGAGACAGCTTTCGGATTTTTATGCAGGTCCCCGGTTATCTGAAGGATAGCGAAGAGATCTTTTCCCAGACGAGACTCCTGAGCCCGTTGGTCAGAGACTCCTATAATCTGAAAATCATAATTTTCAGTAGATTGTAACAGCGGTGCATACACACCGGTGTCATCTATGACCGCAATATGCCTGGTTCCTCCCTCGTTCAGGGTAGAGAGCCAAAATGGAATAACCGACAGTGCCACCATCAGCAATGGCATGAGGAGGGTGAGGATGATAAACGATTTTTTCCTGACCCTTGTGATGTATTCACGTTGTATAACTAATCCCAATGTATTCATTGTATAAAAAAATATGGCTGGTAAAGATACAATTATACTTTTAGAGATAAGTTATTTTTTTAAACTAGTTTACAATCTCCCGGCTGCTTTGAGATAGCGCGTCTCTGATATACGGGCCGCACTCCGGGCACGTACCTGTTCAGCGTGTGCCTGCTGCCACATGGTTTGCGCCTCCAGGAGTCCCGATAGGGTCTCAAGGCCGGTTTCATACCGATCCCTACTTTCGCGTAAGTTCTCCTCAGCCTGTCCAAGAGAACGGGAGGTGAGCATTACCCGTGCTTCCGACTCGTTGTACGCTTGCAGCGCCTGCTCTATTTCAAGATTCATCTTCTCCACCAGTTCGTCCCGCTGGAGTTCAGCCATCCTCTTCTCAGATTCGGCACCATGCACTTTGTTGCGCCCCTCACCCCAGTGAAATAACGGTATACTGACCGAGATCACCGCCGAGAAAGTAGTGTTGTCGAGTAACTTGCTTCCGTTCAGCTCCAGTCCGTTCACATAGCTCATATTGCCGGCTATCCCTACCCTGGGTAGAAAGTCACTCTTCACCAGATCAGCCTGCATCCCCTTCAGTGCGATCTGCTTTGAAAGCAACACATATTCGGGCCTTGCGTCGAGATCTGGTAGCGGTACCTCGCCCATTGCAGGACTCTCCGGAGCACTTTCCACGACCACCTCGCTGTTCAGCGGAAGACCAATCACGTGGCAGAGATTCATCCGGGCAAGCCGTACCCCATGTTGCGCCTTCATCAGCTGAAGCTCCGACTCATTCATCTTCACCTGCACCTTCAGAAGGTCGTTGCGTGGTATCATCCCGGCATTAAATCCATTCTCCACATCACGCTGCAAATGAGCCACCAGTTCACTGTAAGCACAAGCTGTCTTCTCCAGTTCGAGCGTCTCCACGTAAGTCCAGTAAGCCTCATCAGCCTGCAGAATCACTTCCGCCCGGGTTTTCACCTCATGTAACTGCGCCATCTCCTCTCCAATGCGCGCCATACGGTAGGCAGCAGTGATTTTGCCACCCATATAAATTGGTTGCTCCAGCCTCAACCCGGCAACATAGGTGTTGTTTGGTTTCAGGCTCAACTCCATTCCGGGAAAGAAAGCATACTCCCTGAAGAGGGGTACCCCATCCACCGTAGTCAGAATGTTGGGTATTAGCTGCCCCCCCGCATCGGGCACGTAGGTGGGAAGATAAAAGGAAGGAATAGTTTTCTCTAACGAGGCGGTGGTGAGCAGATAGTTTCCTGTAGCGGTAATCCTGGGCAAAAAGTTTACCCTGTGGGTTTTCACCTCGTAGGCAGCCTTCTCGCTGTTTCCAGCAGCGAAAGCCATCTGCTTGTTGTTTTCAAGAGCCATCTTCCGGCTCAGTTCCGGGGTGAGGAGCTGTTGTGCCGACAGGGATGCTACGGGTAGTACAGCCATCATCAGGCAGCAGGCTGTCACAATATGCAGAACTCTAGTCATTGTCTTGGGATTTTAATTTTAAAAAAGAGCGAATAAAGCAAGGGAATGACAATCAGCGTGATGAGCGTTCCTACCAGGAGCCCCCCCATAATAGTCACCGCGAGCGGTCCGAAGAGATCGTCACCCAACAACGGGATCATGCCGAGGATAGTGGTCAACGACGCCATCATCACCGGACGGAAACGACCCGATGAGCTGGCAAGAAGGGCTTCCAGGGGATTCACGCTGTTACGTAGTTGCAGCTCTATCTCATCCATCAGAACAATGCCGTTCTTGATGATCATCCCTACCAGTCCCAATACCCCCACGATGGCCACGAAACCAAAAGTCTTGCCGGAAGCGAGCATTCCGAAGATTACGCCGATCAGCAGAAGGGGTATGCAGCAGACAATGATCAGTGGTTTACGGTAGTCCTTGAACAGCATAATCAGGATGGCAATCATCAGTATGATAGCCAATGGAAAATATTTGAAAAGATAGGAACCGGATTGCTCACTGGCCTTTCTCTCGCCTTCCCAGTGCATCGAGTATCCTTCGGGTAGTTCAATTGCTTCTATTTGTGCAACGATAGTCTGCCGGGCATCTTCGGTGCTGATGCCTTTCACCGGGCTTCCCTGTGCCCGCATGGCACGCTGCCCGTCATATCGTATTACCAGCGGATCTTCCCAGATGAGGCGAATGCCCTCCGTCACCTGGTTCAGCGGTATGGTACGCAGCGCCTCCTTCAGGATATCCTCCTCGGAGTATGCTCCGGTAAGTAACCCCTGCAGCAGATCTCTGTTCAGGAATCCAAGCGCGGGCAGCATACTAAATATTTGGGCATTATCGAGTGACTCAATCGGGTTTCCCTCACTATCCACGCTCTTGAGGTAAATAGTCTGCTGTTGGTTGCTCTCATAAAACAGGCTGGCAGGAATACCTCCGGTGGCACTCAGTAACGACAGCGCCACATCCTGCCTGCTAAGTCCTACATTACGGGCAACGGGTTGGTTGTAGTCTACCATCAATACAGGCGTCTGCGGCTCCCAGTTTGTCTGCGTCAGGTGAATAGCAGGGCTCTCCTCCATGATCTGTAGTGCCTGCGCCGTCAGCTCGCGCAGTATAGCCGGATCAGGTCCATTAAACTGCACCTCGATAGGATGCTTTTTGTACATCAGGTTGTATCTTTTCAAACGGACAAAAGCATCGGGGTAGCTGGCGGTAAGATGTTGCTGTATCTCATCCATGGTGGCCACCAGCTCTTTGGGAGAGGTATAGTCCACGATCAGTTCTCCGTATGAGAGCGAGGGATCGGCCATGCTCCTCACCAGGTTATACCGTGTGGGGGTACCCCCCATGGAGGTTGTGACATGGGTGATCTCCTCACGCGCGAGAAGGTAGTCGGTGATCGACTCCAGATCCCGGGAGACACGTTCACTCGAGTAACCCTCCGGCAGCTTGTATTCAATATAGAGCTGGTCGTAATTCATATCGGGAAAAAAACCTTGCGGCAGGAAACGGTAACAACCCAGTGCGATTAGCATAAGCAGTCCTGCGGCACCAATCGTAAACGATCGGTGCCGGAGCGTCCAGGTGAGTACTGCACGCAATGCGCGGTAAAATTTATTGTCGTAGGGATCCTCGCCCATCTTCTCTTTTTTTGTCTTCAACATCCGTTCGGCCTGTAACGGTACGTAGACCAGTGCCAGGATCCAGCTCAATAGAAGAGATACAGCCAGTACGATAAAGAGGTCACGGACATATTGACCTGCAGTATCAGGAGAAAGATAGATGGGAAAGAAGGCTAAAATGGCTATCAGCGTCGCTCCCAGCAATGGCATGGCAGTTTTTTTACCTATGGAAGTCAGCGCCTCCTTCCTTGACATTCCTCGCTGCATATCGATCAGTATTCCATCCAGAATTACGATGGCATTATCCACTAGCATTCCCATCGCAAGGATAAAAGCTCCCAGTGACACCCGCTGCAGGGTACCCCCTGTCAGGTTAAGAATCAGCAATGAGCCCAACACGATGACCACCAGATTAAAACCGATGATCATACCACTTCGAAAACCCATGAAGAAAATAAGCAGCAGTACTACAATCACCACCGACTCAACCAAGTTGATCATAAAGGTTTTGAGTGCGTCGTCCACCCTGTCAGGTTGAAAGAAGACCTTTTGTAATTCCATTCCCACAGGTAACCGGTTTCTGGTGAGTTCTCCGAGCCGCTTCTCCACCCGGTCACCCACCTGAGTGATATCGGTGTCGTAGCGTGCCGATATCGCGATGCCCACCGCCTTACGGTTGTCATATTTCATCTCGCTGCGTACCGGTTTTTCGTAGCCAGTCCACACCTTCGCTATGTCCTTTAGCCGGAACTGATCACCCTGGTATCCCTGCAGTAGCAGTTCACCAATATCTTCGGCGTTCTTGTAGCGATCATTCACGCTCACCCGGAGCGACATATCCCCGGCGTTGTAATAGCCCGAGTAGAGGGTCTTGTTCTGTCCGCTGAGTGTGGAGAGCACCTCGGCAGGCGATATACCCAGATTAGCCAGCTTGTCTTCATACATTTCAATGTAAATGCACTCTTTCCCCTGCCCGTAGATGTCCACCCGCGACACACCTTCCACCGCGAGCAGCTCCCGCTTGATCAGTTCGGCGTAGTCGCCCATCTCACGATCTGTATATCCGTCGGAAGTCATCGCGTAGAACATGCCCATCACATCACCGAAGTCATCCTTCACGACCGGAGCTGAAGCTCCTTCGGGAAGCTCCCTCTGCACATCGTTCACTTTGCGGCGCAGGATTGTCCAGCTATCATCCACCTCATCATTTGGTACCAGTGTGGAAAGGCCGACGGTGATCATCGAGAGGTCGTTCAAGGAGCGGCTCTCCACAAACTCTATATTCTTCATTGTGCGGATCGACTTTTCCAGCAAGTCGGTCACCTCCAGTTCCACCTGATGCGCCGAGGCACCCGGGTAGGTAGTTACCACCAACGCCTGCTTCACTACAATTTCAGGGTCTTCCAGCTTACTCATTCCCCGGATTGCCAGGATGCCGCCAATCAGTAAACAGGCAACCAAAAAAACAACCAGTTTCCGGTTTTGCAACCCCCACGTGCCATAATCAATCATAACATGCCTCCCACATTGGTAGCGGTCACCTCCGGTATCAACTTCACTTTTTGACCCTCCTTCAACGAATGGACGCCAGCTGTCACCACCAGCTCACCAGCCTCCAAGCCGCTGGAAACCACCACCCTTCCATCGGTCAGTATCTCTGACAAAGTGATAGGCCGCGGAGTCACTGTTCCGGTAGCAGAATCATAAATCCATACAGTGGAACGACTCTCTGACTGGAATACTGCGGAAAGGGGAATGGAAAATGTACGGGTTTCTTTGTTTCGGAACTGGATGGTTACCATTACCGACATCCCCGGTCCGGGTAATTCATCAGCTCTTCCCCTCATGCGAAAACGCATGGTATATAGCTGGTTAGCATTTGCCTTGGGGGTAATCCCGATCAACTCAAGCGGAAAGGTACTCCCTGGAAAGATTTCTGTCCTGCAATAATAGTCGGAAAATTGATCACGGCGGATATAATCGGCCGAAGGAATATTGATCTCTACCTCACCCGAACCAGTCGCGATCATCGCAATCACCGGTGTGCCGGCGCCCACGGTTTCACCCGGCTCAAAAAGCCTTTTCTGGATATAACCATCCACCGGGGCCAACAGTCTGGTATCTTTCAGTGCGTTGCGATGGGCATTCAGCTTCACGGCAATCTGCTGGTAGCCATAGCGTGCTTTGTCGTAGTCGTTGGGAGTGACCGATCCTTTTTCATGTAGTTCAGTAATCCGATCTACTTCCGCCTTGATCCGGTTATATTCCGCCTCGGTAGCTGCCAGCTGCAGCTCATAATCGCGCGGGTCAATCTGAGCGAGCAGATCCCCTTTTTTCACGTGGGCTCCCATCGGGGTATACACTTTCCCGATGGGGCCACTCACCCTGAAGGCCAGGTTGATATCGGAGGGTGCCACTACCTTACCGGGGAAATTGTTGCTACCGGCAAGACCATACACTTTTACCGTGTCGGCCTTGATACTTCTCACCGCATTATTTGTCTGCCGGTTCTCGCGACATCCCACGAGAAAAAGCAGGCAGGTTACTATGATCATACTTTTTTTCATTTTCTTTTTCAGTTATTTATTCCGGGATACAAAGGTAGGACGAAACCAACTATCCACTTTTGCCTAAAATACCTTATAATTGTCCAATATCTCTTATTTTAACCATATTATGTATTAAAAAACGATGAATAAATAGTATATTTATCGCTATTAACAAGTTCGGCATAAAAATGAAAACAGATATTAAGCTCCTGAAGAGAGATATCAAACCTGAAGAATTAAACGATTACGGCTATTTAATGCTCGACAGCACCTCTACCGATTTTCACTCACTAAAGGAGGAAATCCCATTCATTTTGGATGCAGGGGTGGTAGTCTTCGTCTGTCTCGCAGGAGAGGGAAAGATCGTGGTAGACATGCAGGTGATCCATTTCCGGAGAGGAAGTTTCGTGATTCTGCTTCCCTACTCTGTGATCCAGGTAACAGATATTTCGGAGCATGCACAGATCACGCTGATAGCCACCGGCATGGGTTTTCTGGAGAAGCTTGCCATGTCGCAGCCGGTAGAGAATTATGTGGAGAAGATCAGGGAGATGCCTTGCATTCAACTAAGTGAGCGGCAACTACTGAATGCCAGAGATATCTATTTTTTCGTGGAGCGGCTCTATAAAGAAGCCACGGGACCCTTATCAAAGGAAATTCAGAACACGTTGATGACATTGCTTTCTCTCAAGATCGTCACCCTATTTTCAGAAAACCACCCAGCCGGGAAACCACGTCTATCGCGTCAGGAACAGGTGTTTCGTAACTTCACCATTTCGTTGGCAAAGAATGTAAAAGAGCAGCGCACCGTAGAGTTTTATGCTACGGAGGCCTGCCTCACACCCAAATATTTTTCCACAGTAATCAAAAAGAGATCAGACAAACTCCCCATGGAGTGGATCACTGAGCGAACTATCCTCCTTATCAAGTTCCTGCTGGGGAACAGCGACAAGTCGATCCAAGAGATATCCAATGAGTTAAACTTCTCCAGCCAATCCTTTTTCACCCGTTATTTCAAGCATTATACCGGCATGACCCCCACCGCCTTCCGAAATCGGAAATAAAGAGGGGCAGGAAAGTCCTGACCGCGATAGTCAAAGCAATATCATCACTATGTCAAGCACCTCCGGTCACTGTTTTAATGAAGACATCGTTCATGGTGGGGAGCTCCTCGTCGTAGCTAACCACCTCATAACGGTCAAAAATCAGCCTGGCCAGATCATTATTACCGAGTCCGCTTAGCTTCCTCAGTCGCAGATCGATAAACTCGTGATAAGGTTCTTTGGAGAGCAGCTCGATATCGGGGTGTTCAAAATCGAAATCGTGGCCCAGAAGACGAAATCTGAAAATATTGGGACGATGTTTTTTGCGAATATCAAACACATTTCCCTGCAAGACAACCTGCGACTTGTGAATGAGGGCAATGTTGTCGCACAGCTCCTCCACCGATTCCATGTTATGGGTGGAAAGAATGATGGTTTTCCCCTCATCTTTAAGACGCAGCATCTCATTTTTTACTATATCGGTATTAACCGGATCGAAACCGCTGAAGGGTTCGTCGAAAATAAGCAGGTCAGGGTTGTGAATCACGGTGGAGATAAACTGCACCTTCTGCTGCATTCCCTTTGAAAGCTCCTCTACCTTCCGGTTGTACCAGTCCATGATGTTGAACCGCCTGAACCAGATCATCAGTTCACGATGTGCATCCCTCTTCGGGAGACCACGCAGTTGTGCAAGGTACATTGCCTGTTCGCCTACCTTCATTTTTTTATAAAGCCCGCGTTCTTCCGGCATATACCCGATGTTATATACATCTTCGCCACGTGAGGGCCGACCGTCGATTGTTACGCTCCCGCTGTCGGGAGCCGTGATGCGAGTGATAATCCGGATAAGGGTAGTTTTACCTGCCCCATTGGGGCCCAGCAGACCGAAAACTGTTCCCCTGGGAACTCGAATGCTCACTTTGTTGAGGGCCAGGTGGTTGGCATATTGCTTAACCACTTCATTGGTTTCTAAATACATATATCTTCGGTTAATATTTCAATACAATCCGTTCACCAAGCTCTTTGGCAAGTATTTTCTTTATTTCCTGTAACTGCTTCAATTGTGTGATAAGCGTCACGTAATCATCCCTGTTACCCGACTTCATCTCTTTTTTGAGTTCTTCGATCTTTTGTAGCACATAGAAATTTTTCAACTCGGTTGTAGCTCGTGGGACGTAGGTACTCAACATATTTCTTTCAAGTAGGCGTGAGCGTTTGTCGCCCATCTCCTCACCCAATATTTTTGCATGTATCTTGCTCAGCTGATACCGGTCGCTCATCAGTTCCGAAGCCAGTTTATTCACTTCAGGATCGGGATGTGCCAGGAAGTAGCGTCCCGATTCAAAGTTCGGATCCTTCATATGTGCGACAGCCTCCTCAAACATCTGCCTATAAAGATCATTTGAAAAACCAATTTTATCGCGCTCCAGGTCGTACTGCACAAACTCCGTCACGCCGGGCCCCTCCTCCACCAATACATCTTCCTCTATCACTTTCTTCCCCTCTTTCCGTTTCTGCTTTTCAAACTTCCGGTAAAGAGGTGCATTACCATAGCGAACCACGTAACGCAGAATCTCCAGCTCATATTTATCAAAGGAATTTGTGGAGACGTTTCGACGGCTTTTTCCAATACTTTCCGCAGAAGCGGTTACCTGTTCGTCTTCCTGTCTATCATTACGTGCAGCATTTCTGTTGTCCTGCTCTTTTTTTCTCTCGTAATTCCGTTTTCTAATTTTGTTGATCTCGGCAATCAGCACCCTTTCCTGAATGTCAAGCAACTGCGAGCAGTCCTGGATAAAGACAGAGCGGGTGATACTATTTGGGATAAGTGCGATACTCTCTACCACATTGGTAATCATCCCTGCACGTTTGATGTTATCGTCACCCACTTCCTCCAGCAGAAGCTGTGTCTTGAAGCGAATAAAATCCACCTCATTTTCAGAAATATATCGATGAAAGCTCTCTGCATTCTGCTTCTTGGCAAATGAATCGGGGTCCTCTCCCTGCGGAAGCAGTACCACTTTCACGTTCATACCATCCTCCAGCAGTAGATCGATACCCCGCAATGCTGCCCTGATACCGGCTGCATCCCCATCGTAGAGCACGGTGATATTCTCCGAGAAGCGGTGGATCATCCGTATCTGACCATGCGTGAGCGCCGTACCTGACGAGGAAACCACATTCTCTATCCCAGCCTGGTGCATCGAGATCACATCGGTATATCCCTCCACCAAAAAACATTTATCCTGTTTTACAATGGCACTCCTAGCAAAAAATATACCGTATAGTTCATTGCTTTTCGAGTAGACTTCACTTTCGGGAGAATTGACGTATTTTCCCACATTCTCCGCTTTCCTGAGGATACGTCCTCCAAAAGCAACTATCTTCCCCGACAGGGTATGTACCGGAAAGATTACCCTGCCCCGGAAGCGATCGACCAGTGGCTGGTTGTGTTCTCCTCCTGCAGCGAGTCCCGTTTTAAGCAGAAAATCTCTCCTGTATCCTGCCTTCTGCGCCTCCACGCTGAAGGCATCGCGTTGTTCCAGACTATATCCCAGTTGAAACTTTTTAACGATATCATCACGGAATCCTCTTTCTCTAAAATAGGTGAGGCCTACGGCCTTTCCTTCCGGATGGACGTGGAGTGTGTTCACAAAATAATCGCGGGCATACTCGTTCAGGATAAACATGCTCTCCCGGTCGCTCTGTGCCTGCTTCTCCTCATCAGAATATTCCTTTTCAATGACTTCTATTCCGTATTTTCGGGCTACATATTTCAGAGCCTCGTAATAGGAGAGCTGCTCGTGCTTCATTACAAAGTGAATGGGCGATCCCCCTTCCCCGCAGGCAAAACATTTGCATATGTTTTTCGCAGGTGACACATAAAAAGAAGGAGTCCGGTCGTCATGAAACGGGCACAATCCTACCCAGTTCACACCCCTACGACGAAGCGTGACAAAATCGGACACTATATCAACAATTTGCGCGGCGTCCTGAATACGTGATATCGTTATATGATCAATCATTTGGAAGTACGAAATTAATGATTTATGTTGTGAAAACAGGTTTTTATAAAATAAAATCCTACATTTGCATGGGATTAACCGAATCCAAACGATATTAAATTATTTAAAGATGGATGCAATCGATTGGTCGAACATTTCGTTTGGCTATATGAAAACCGACTACAACGTACGCAGTTATTTCACCGACGGAAAATGGAGTGCTCCCGCACTGGAAACGTCGGAGTATCTGAACCTTCACATGGCTGCTACCTGCCTGCATTACGGACAGGAAGTCTTTGAAGGGCTAAAAGCTTTCCGGGGGAAAGACGGGAAAATACGTATTTTTCGGATGCGGGAGAATGCACTGCGCCTGCAGTCTTCCTGCCACGGTATTATGATGGCCGAGTTGCCGGTCGACCTTTTTGAGGAGATGGTGTTGCTCGCAGTGAAAAACAATGAACGTTTTGTCCCTCCCTATGAGAGTGGTGCATCACTTTACATCCGGCCGTTGCTTATTGGTACCAGTGCACAGGTGGGTGTAAAACCGGCAAAGGAATATACTTTTCTGATTTTTGTAACACCGGTTGGGCCCTATTTCAAGGAAGGATTCAAACCCACTCCAATGGTTATCATGCGGGAATACGACCGGGCCGCGCCACTGGGTACAGGCACCTACAAAGTGGGCGGAAACTACGCAGCCAGCCTTAAGGCAGGTGAGATAGCCCATGACATGGGTTATTCCGCAGTATTGTATCTCGATGCGAAAGAGAAAAAATATATCGACGAATGTGGGCCGGCCAACTTCTTCGGAATTAAAAACAATACATATATCACACCCAGGTCGACCTCCATTTTGCCCTCCATCACTAACAAGAGTCTGATGCAGCTGGCCGAAGACATGGGATTGAAAGTTGAACGTCGTGTAGTGGCAGAGGAAGAACTCGCCACCTTTGAAGAAGCGGGTGCATGCGGAACAGCTGCGGTGATTAGTCCTATCTTGCGTATAGACGATCTGAGTGAGAAAAGAAGTTATGAAATATCAAAGGATGGAAAAGCAGGTCCTATATGTGAGAAACTTTATCATAAACTCCGGGCTATTCAGTATGGCGATGAACCCGATTTATATGGTTGGGTAACCATTGTATCATAAAAAACAGGTGCCAATAAAACAATTACTCTCCCCACTCCATATAGGGGTGGATGGAGAGGAATGAATTGTAATATCGCACATTGCCAGTTACTTCAGGCCCCAGCCATTGAGGTCTCTCGTAAGGTTCATCTTCGTTCTCCAACTCCACTTCGGCAAGGAGAAGACCTTGATTTTTACCAAAAAATTCATCCACCTCAAAGGTATGTTTACCCGCCTTCACCAGATAGCGTTTTTTCTCTATCAGACCGTCTTCACACAGTTTTAGCATCTCTTCCGCATCTTCCACGGGGATTTCATACTCCCACTCGTGTCGTTTTATTTTACCCTCTGGCAGAGCGCTCTTGACAGTCACAAATGCCTTCTCTCCCTTAATCCGGATACGGACTACGCTAGTCCCCGACAGTGAGAGATAGCCCTGTCTGATAATCATACATTTATAGGCATCTGGTTTATAGTCTCCCTTTACAAGAAATTTACGCTCAATCTCGTATCCCATATTACTTTATTTGCGATATTGTAACAATTAAAAAAATTAAGTGTTGGATGCCGTGGAAAAAAAAATAACTATGTTTTTAAGTCCCCGTAATCTCTACGAAATAAATAAAAACATAGTTAAGATTTTGGTTGGATTAAATAAAAATCAATGCGCGTA
>ENA-UOOR01003470-UOOR01003470.1-fermentation-metagenome-genome-assembly--contig:-NODE-3470-length-13874-cov-10.757435_pt1 | contig 13874 bp, 12 predicted proteins | sample MGYA00245780_ERZ724029 | MGnify/ENA primary metagenome ERZ724029 (study PRJEB28704, sample SAMN03018315) | fermentation metagenome | biome: anthropogenic terrestrial biome; feature: soil... | reverse complement strand
TTTTTCAGCTTTTTGTCGAAGGCGAAGCGCGTCATGGTGGAGTCCGCGTCCAGCCGGAGGATGCGCGCGCCGGGCAGCAGCTCCGCGAGCTGCTGCTGCGCCCGCTGCGTCCCGAAGCCGGAATAGTGCACCTGGTTCTCGTGGCAGCGGGGGCATTCCGTCGTGAACGGGATGGAAAAGCCGCAGTAGTGGCACATCAGGCGCCGGTTCGCCGCGTGGTAGGTCAGCGTGATGCTGCAGTTGGGGCAGGTGAGCACATGGCCGCATGCCCGGCACGACACAAAGGTATTGAAGCCCCTCCGGTTCAGCAGAAGGATGGACTGCTTTTTTTCCGCCAGGTTTTTCCGCAGGGCATCGGCGAGCGGGGCGCTGAAGATGCTGCGGTTGCCCCGCTCCAGCTCGCGGTTCATGTCGACGATGTCGACTTCCGGCAGCTTTGCCTCGCCGTACCGCCTGGTCAGCACGTTGAGGGAATAGCGGCCGGCCTGCGCGTAATAATAGGTCTCGACCGACGGCGTGGCGGACGAGAGAATCAGCAGCGCCCGGTGGTACGCGCACCGGTATTTCGCGACGTCCCGCGCGTGGTAGCGGGGGGAGGACTCCGATTTGTAGGTGCCCTCCTGCTCCTCGTCCATCACGATGAGGCCGATGTCGCGCAGCGGGGCGAAAACCGCCGACCGCGTGCCCACCACGATGGAGGCGTCGCCGTTGCGGACCCGCTTCCACTCGTCCATGCGCTCGGCCAGGGTCAGCCCGCTGTGGAAGACCGCCACGCAGGAGCCGAACCGCCCCCGGAACAGCGCCACGGTCTGCGGCGTGAGCGAGATTTCCGGCACCATCACGATCACGCCGCGCCCGTCCGCGCGGACCCGGTCGATCACCCGCATGAAGACCGACGTCTTCCCGCTGCCCGTCACCCCGTACAGCAGCGAGACCCCGCCTTTGCCGGAGCGGTACTGCCTGTAAAGGCGGTCGAACGCGGCCCGCTGCTCTTCCGAAAGGGTGAAGTCCTGCGCGGGCGGCGCGGGGAGGCCGCCGTACGGATTGCGGTAAACCTCTGCATCATAATATTGCGCGGCGCCTTTTTTGACCAGCGCGCCGACCACGGCTGGCGTGACGCCCGCAAAGTAGCAGACCTCCCGCACCGAGACGCCGCCCGCCCCGCGCAGAACCCGGAACACGTTTTTCTGCTTCGGCGTCAGCCGGGGCGGCTCCTCATCCGAAATCAGGCGGACCATCTTGCGCGTGGCGTCGCCGATTCTGCGGACGGGGCGGGTGTTCCGGAGCAGCAGGCCGGCTTTCACCATGCGCTCCGGCAGGCCGCTTTCCGCCGAAAGGCCCAGGGCCTTCAGAAAGCGGTCGCGCGGCAGCGGGGACTTGTGCGCAAGCAGGGCGGCGGCCCGCCTCTCGTCCCCGTCGAGGGCCGCGAGGTCCAGCCCGCGGTACGGCTTCGCGAGCGAATATTCCACGCGCATCTTCATCTGTACGCCGGCGGGGAAAAAAAGGCGCGCCGCCTCGAACAGCGTGCAGAACGTATGCGCGCTGATCCAGTAAACAAGGCCCACGGCTTCCTCATTCAGAAGCGGGGCCCTGTCGAGCACGGACAGCACGCTTTTGAGTTTTTCCGTTCCCCGGGCATCCTCCCGCACGCCCAGGATCACCCCCTGGCGCCTGGCGTCCGACGTTCCGAACGGAACGGTCACACGGCAGCCGACGCGCGGCGCGGGAGTCAGGGTTGCTGGCAAAAGGTAATCGAACGTCTTGTCGAAATGATAGGCGGCGTTTTCCACCGCGACCTGCGCAACGGCCACCGCACCCATCATCCTTTCCGAACCGCTCAGTTCTCTTCCTGATTCTCTCTGCCGACCTTTTCCACCATGGTGAACTTGTGGTTGACGTATTCGCGCACCGCCAGCTCCACCGGCTTCTCGTCGAGAACGGTGTGGTTCTTCTCCGCTTCCTCGGCAATCTGCCGCGCCCGCTTGGAAATCGCAATCACCAGCGAATAGCGGCTCTGCTCGGGCTTTAAAATCAAATCTGCAATCGGCTTAATCATTCTGTCAATATCCTTTCAATCATCTGCGGGTTTCTTTCCACGCGGTCTTTTTCGGCCGTGAGAATCGCGCGGATTTCATCCGCGGCCCGCTCCACGCTGTCGTTTACCACCACGTAGTCGTACTCTTTTGCCCGCCGGATTTCCGTGCGGGCGGCGGCGAGGCGGCGTTCCACGGCCGCCTCCGGCTCCGTGGCGCGGCCGCGCAGGCGGCGCGCCAGCTCCCGCAGGGAGGGCGGAAGGATGAAAATTCCCACCGCGTCGGGGCGCTTGCGCTGAACCTGCGCGCCGCCGACGGTCTCAATCTCGAGCACAACGTCCAGGCCCTGCTCCCGCCACCGCTCGACCGGCGCGGCCGGCGTGCCGTAAAAGTTGCCGCAGTACTCGGCGCTTTCGAGCATGCCGCCCGCGGCGGCCGTCTGCGTAAATTTTTCCCGCGTCATAAAGTAATATTCCCTGCCGTCCGTTTCCCCGGGGCGCGGCGCGCGCGTCGTGGCGGAAATCGACAGCCGGACGTTTTCGCACCGCGCCAGCAGGGCCTTCAGCACAGTCCCCTTCCCCGTTCCGGAAGGGCCGGAGAGGACGACGAGCAGGCCCTTATTCGCCATCGTCTTCCAGGTCCTCCTCCTCCACGCCGCCGCGCTCCTCGTCGTTCAGGCGGTTGGCGACCGTCTCCGGCTGAACGGCGGAGAGAATCACGTGGTCGCTGTCGGTGATGATGACGGCCCGCGTCCGGCGGCCGTAGGTTGCGTCTATCAGCGTGCCGCGCTCCTTCGCGTCCTGGATAATCCGCTTGATCGGCGCCGATTCCGGGCTGACGATCGCCACCAGTCTGCTTGCGGAAACCATGTTGCCGAAGCCGATGTTGATCAGTTTCATAAGAATTCTCCTTCTTAAAAAATCAATAAAGGCCAATCGGAACTTCTTATTCTATATTTTGAATCTGCTCGCGGATTTTTTCGATTTCGGACTTCAGGTCCACCACTTTGTGCGCAATTTCGGCGTCCGCGCACTTGGAGCCGATGGTGTTGGCCTCGCGGTTCATTTCCTGCACCAGAAAATCGAGCCGGCGCCCCGCCGGGCCGCCCTTTTCCAGCATCCCGTCAAACTGCGCCACATGGCTGCGCAGCCGGACCACCTCTTCGGTCACGGAGACCCGCTCGGCGAAGATGGCGGCTTCCGTCACAATGCGCTGTTCGTCCACGGCGGCGCCGTTCAGAAGGACGTCCAGCCGCTCCTTCAGCTTCTGCCGGTACTCCTCCACCGTCCGGGGAGAGCGCTTCTCAATCTCGCCCACCAGGCGGAGGATGGTTCCGCCGCGCGCCGAAAGGTCCTCTTTCAGGCGAGTCCCTTCCGCCTCGCGCATCGCGAGGAACGACGCCATGGCCCCGTTCATCACCTCTGAAACGCCGCTCCAGACGGCGTCCCGGTCCTCCGGCTCCCGCACGGCCGTGAGGACGTCCGGAAAGCGCGCCAGCAGCCCCGCCGTCACGTCGTCCTTCAGGCCGTACTGCCGCTGCAGCTCCCGCAGGGCGGCGAGGTACCCCGCCGCGAGCGGGCGGTTGATTTCCACCCGGGCCGCCTCGTCCTCCGGCGCGTCAATCAGGACGAGCACATCGACTTTCCCGCGCGAAACGTCCCGCTGAACTCTGGCCTTGAGCTTTTCCTCCAGAAACTCATAGCCGCGCGGGACGCGGACCCCGCAATCCAGAAAGCGGTGGTTGACCGATTTGACTTCTACCAGAATTGTGCGGCCGCCGATATTCTTTTCGGCCCTTCCGAACCCCGTCATGCTTCTAATCAAAAAATCATCCCAGCAGTCAATATTTCATTCAGAAAGGGAACCAGACGGTCCCGAAAAATCACAAAGGGGAAAAATATTCATCCGTATTTTATTATTTTATCAGTTTACAGCACCTTTTGTCAACTGCGGCGGCTCAAAAATCGCGGCCTGCGCGGGCTTTGGGGCGCTCAAAGGGCAAAAAGCGCCCCGGCGGCCCGATGCTTCCCGCAGGGCTTTCCCGGGGAAGCGCGCCGGCCCCGCGGGGCATTGAAAATTTCATGCGAAAGGATATCCTTGGGGAAGAGAGATTTTATCGCTTTGAGAGGGCCTGAATACGGCAGAAAAATGCCCGTTCTGCGGCAGCGACGATATAGGGATCGGATACCAGCTCGGCCACGGCCGGATTTTCGCGGACGAGTACGCGTTCGTCACTTCCAAAGACTGCTCCGAAGGGGGTCCCGCCGCAGGTGTTCTGCCCCAAAACAGGGCGGAACTGTATCTTGACAGGCTTCGGGCGGCCGCGCTATAATCCCGTCATACTGTTTCAGCCCGCCTGTCGAAAGGCCCCGGCAGAACTGCCGGGCCTTTCTTCATACAGGGGGCAAAGGGAGTGCGAATCATGGCAAAAAGGCAGAAAAGGGTTCTGGCAGTCCACGACATCTCGTGTTTCGGAAAATGTTCCCTCACGGTGGCGCTTCCGATTCTTTCGGCCGCGGGCATCGAGACCAGCGTGATTCCGACGGCGGTGCTCTCCACGCACACGGGCGGATTCACGGGATACACGTTCCGCGACCTCACGGACGACATCCCCGCCATCGCGCGGCACTGGAAGAGCCTCGGCCTGACGTTCGACGCCATCTACACCGGCTACCTCGGCTCTTTCCGGCAGCTCGCGCTCGTCTCGCGGCTGATTGACGAGTTCCGCGGGCCGGACACGCTGGTCTGCGTCGACCCCGCCATGGCGGACAACGGCAAGCTGTACCCGGCGTTCGGCCCGGATTTTCCGGCCGGGATGGCGAAGCTGTGCGCGAAGGCGGACCTGGTCGTTCCCAACCTGACCGAAGCCGCGCTGATGCTGGGCGAGCCGTACCGGGAAGGCCCTTATGATAAAGGGGAAATCGAAGGGCTGCTGCGCCGGCTGTGCGCGCCGGGACCGCGGCGCGCGGTGCTGACCGGCGTCTGGTTCCGGCAGGGCAGCCTCGGCTGCGCCGCATACGACGCGGCGGCGGGAAAAGCGGAATACGCCATGGCGCAGAAAATCGCCGGCAGCTATCACGGCACCGGCGATATCTTTGCCAGCGCGCTGCTCGGCGCGCTGATGGACGGGCTTTCCCTTTCCGCCGCGGCACAGGCGGCGGTCGATTTTACGGCGGGCAGCATCCGCCGCACGTTCGAGGCGAAAACGGACGTCCGCTTCGGCGTGAACTTCGAGGCCGGCCTGCCGGCGTATATGCGCAGCCTGGGACTGGGCTGAAGCCCTCAGCGGCGCGCCGCCCAGCGCTGGATGGCCTTGACGATCTCCACAATCGGGATAATCAGCAGCGCCAGGCCGATCGATTCAAAATACCGGGCCGCCGGAAGGGCGACCAGCGAGAACGCCGCCGCGAAGGGCGGGATGTACATCATGGCCAGCGGCAGCAGAAGGGCAAACAGCATCGCGCCGAACAGGTATTTGTTGTGGGAGCCGAGCGCGAAAATGGATTTGCGGCGCGCGCGCATGTTGATGGAGTGGAACACCTCGCAGGTTGAAAGGGTCACGAACGCCATGGTCATGCTCTCGGCCTGCGAATCCCCCTCGCCGCAGAAATAGGCGGCCAGGGTCAGGGCCGCGCAGACAAGGCTCTGATAGATGATGTCGAACCCCACGCCGTTTGCGAACAGCCCCTCGCTCTTCGGGCGCGGCGGCCGCTGCATGATGCCCGGCTCCGCCTTCTCCATGCCGAGGGCGACCGCGGGGAAGCTGTCGGTAATCAGGTTGATCCACAGGAGATGGACGGGCTTCATCAGAATGAACCCGGCCATGGTCGACGCGAAAACGGCGACGACCTCGCTCAGGTTGGAAGAGAGCAGAAACTGGATGGCCTTGCGGATGTTGTCGTAGATGCGGCGCCCTTCCTCCACGGCGGAGACGATGGTCGCGAAGTTGTCGTCGGTCAGGACCATGTCCGCCGCGTTTTTCGTCACGTCCGTACCGGTGATGCCCATGCCGGTGCCGATGTCGGCGGCCTTGAGGGCGGGCGCGTCGTTCACGCCGTCGCCCGTCATGGCGGTCACCATTCCGCGCGCCTTCCAGGCCTGCACGATGCGGACCTTATGCTCCGGCTGCACGCGGGCGTAGACGCCGTATTCTGGCACCTTTTTCTTCAGTTCCTCGTCCGAGATTTCGTTCAGCTCGCTGCCGGTCACGACCTGTTTGTCGGAATGGATGATGCCGAGCTCCCGGGCGATGGCGGCCGCGGTCACGCGGTGGTCGCCCGTAATCATCACGGGGCGGATTCCCGCCTTCCTGCATTTCTGCACGGCGGGCGGAACCTCCGGGCGGACCGGGTCGATCATCCCGGCCAGCCCCACGAAGACCAGGTCTTTTTCGAGCGTCTCGGGCGCGAAGTCCTTCGGCGGCGCGTCATAGGTCCGGCACGCGGCCGCAAGCACGCGCAGGGCCTTGCCGCCCATGCGTCGGTTCTCGGCGGCGGCTTCCCGCCGGATTTCGTCCGTCAGGGGAACGACCCTGCCGCCGCGGTATGCCTGTGTGCATTTTTTGAGGATCATGTCCGGGGCGCCCGTGGTGAACTGGACGAAGCCGCCCTCCGGCCGCGCATGGACTGCGGACATCATCTTCCGCCGGGAATCGAACGGCGCCTCGCCCGTGCGCGGGCATTTTTGTTCCAGTTTATTTTTGTCGTACCCGTGCTTCAGCCCGAACGCCACCATGGCGTTTTCGGTCGGCTCCCCCACAATTTCGCCGCCGTCGGGCGGCAGCTCCGAATCGTTGCCGAGGGCCATCGCGCGCGGCAGCAGCTCCGCATCGCCGTAAAAATCCGTGACCGTCATCCGGTTCTGGGTCAGGGTGCCGGTCTTATCCGTGCAGATCACCTGGGTGCAGCCGAGCGTTTCGACCGCGGTCAGCTTCCGGATGATGGCGTTGCGCTTGGAGAGGTTGGTCACGCCGATGGAAAGCACGATGGTCACCACGGCGGCGAGGCCCTCCGGAACGGCGGCGACCGCCAGGCTTACGGCGAGCATGAAGGTGTTCAGAATCGACGCGCTGCTGAAGTTGCCGCTGCGCAGCAGGTCGAACACAAAGACGAACGCGCAGATGGCGAGCACGCCGATGCTCAGCACGTTGCTGAGCTGGTTCAGCTTCTGCTGGAGCGGCGTCGCCTCTTCCCGCGTTTTGGCGAGGGTGCCGGCAATCTTGCCCATTTCCGTCTTCATGCCGGTCGCCGTCACCACGCCCTCGCCGCGCCCGTAGACCACGTTGCAGCCCATGTAGGCCATGTTGAGCCGGTCGCCGAGCGGAACCTGCTTGCCGCCGGATGCGGAAAGCGCCTTCGGCGATTTTTCGACGGGGACGGACTCGCCCGTCAGGGCCGATTCGTCGATTTTCAGGTTGGACATCCGGAACAGCCGCATATCCGCCGGAACGGCGTCCCCCGCCTCCAGCAAAACCACGTCCCCCGGCACCAGAGAGTGGGAATCGACCTCCTGAACAGTGCCGCTCCGCCGCACTTTCGAGCGGGTCGTCGTCATGGCCTGAAGGGCCTGGATGGCTTTTTCGGATTTGCTCTCCTGCACGACGCCCAGGATGGCGTTCAGCACAACGACCAGAAGGATCACGGTCATGTCCACCATCTCGCCGATGATCCCGGAAAGGATGGCCGACACGATCAGGACGATAATCATCGGGTTGGCCATCTGCTCGAAGAACCGGCGCGCCAGGCTCTTCTGCTTGGCGTCCGCAAGCCGGTTGGGACCGAAGCGCTCCCGTCTGCGGGCGGCTTCCTCCCGCGCAAGGCCGTTCTGCGAGCTGCCGAGGGACTGGAAAACCTCTTCTTCCTTCTGCTCATAGTACCGCATAAAATTCCTCCGTTCTATGCTGATGCTGATTTTGACGCTGATGCTGATTCTGGAAATTTGGGTCAATTTGGGTCAAATGAAAAAAGCAGGACCTTCAACAGAAAAATTCTGTGAAAGGTCTTGCTTTCCATTTTCGTATCCCACCAAGCAATGGAACCGGCGACCAGAGGCAAAAGCCACGGTTGTTGGCCGACCGGATTTCAAGCTACTCCCCTTTTACGGGACGATGACGATGTTTAATTGCACTTTATTTTACCATGGGGAACGGACTTATGATTCTAAATAAGAAAATATATGAATTTTGTTCTTTTCAGCCAAAAAAAGCCGGCCTTCCGGCATAAAAAACATTCAGATATAGTACATAAAGCTCTCGGTCTGGCGGTGTTTGTCCGCTTCGTCCACCAGGTCGTAGAGGGAGATGCGCCGCAGCGCCTCGGCCACGGCGCGGTCCAGCGCGGAGAACACAACGGACTGCATGGCCCACTCGACGTCGCCCGCCTTTTGGGCGACGGATTTTTCCGTTTTTTCAAAAAGGGGCTGCTCCAGCGCCTTCAGAATCTCGTAGGCAGAAATCTCGTGCGGCGGCCGGGTGAGGCGGTACCCCCCCTGCGCGCCCTTGGCGGCCCGGACCAGCTCCGCCTTTTTCAGCAGGGAAAACACCTGCTCCAGGTAGATTTTGGAGATCCCCAGCTTCTCCGAGAGGCTTACAACCGTGATATAGGTGCCGCTCGCATAATTCCGTGCGATCTCAATCAGGGCGGCGAGCCCGTATCTGCCTTTTGACGAAATTCTCATTCTGTTTGCCGTTCCCCTTCCCGGATTTTATGGTTCCCATTTTACTATCTTCGTAATCGTATCAATTTAATAATAAATGCAACCGGCCGGCAAGTCAAGTCCGCCGGGATAAAGTTATAGAAAAATATATAAAGCGGAGATGCTATTGACATTCCGCCGCGCGAATACTTATAATGAATATCGGCCTTGTTCCATCCGCACATTGGCAAAAGAACGGCATCGACTTGAATTTGGGAGGTTTTCGTATGATTGCAAAGAGCATTCTGGACCTGATTGGCAACACTCCGCTGCTGGAGCTGACGAACTACGAAAAGAAGCATGGCCTGCACGCGACCGTCGTCGGCAAAGTGGAATATTACAGCCCGGCGGGGAGCGTCAAGGACCGGATTGCAAAATATATGATTGAAGACGCGGAGCAGAAAGGGAAGCTGAAGGCCGGTTCGGTGATTATCGAGCCGACAAGCGGGAACACGGGCATCGGGCTGGCCGCAGTCGCGGCGGCGAAAGGGTACCGCATCATCCTGACCATGCCGGAAACCATGAGCATCGAGCGCAGGAACCTGCTGAAAGCCTACGGCGCGGAGGTCGTCCTGACGGAAGGCGCAAAGGGCATGAAGGGCGCAATCGCCAAAGCCGACGAGCTTGCGAAAACCATCCCGCACTCGTTTATTCCCGAGCAGTTCGTCAACCCCGCCAACCCGAAGGCCCACCGCGAAACCACGGGCCCCGAAATCTGGCGCGACACCGACGGCAAGGTCGACATCTTCGTGGCGGGCGTCGGGACCGGCGGCACCATAACGGGCGTGGCACAGTACCTGAAAGAGAAAAGCCCGAAGGTCAAAATCGTCGCGGTGGAGCCTTCCGCCTCGCCGGTCGTTTCGGGCGGAAAGCCCGGGCCGCACAAAATCCAGGGCATCGGACCCGGCTTCGTCCCGGAGACGCTCGACACCTCCCTGCTGGACGAGATCCTGACGGTATCGAACGAGGATTCCTACCGGGCCGGCGCGGAGCTGGCGCGGACGGACGGGCTGCTGGTCGGCATCTCGTCCGGCGCGGCCGTCTACGCGGCGCAGGTGCTGGCCCAGCGCCCCGAAAACGCCGGCAAGCTGATTGTGGCGCTTCTGCCCGACACGGGGATGCGCTATCTCTCCACCCCGGGCTATCTGGTGTAAAACCTGAAGAATGAAAAGCATTCCGTTTGAATTTTCGCGCTCCGAGCTTGTGATGGGGCGCGAAGCCATCGAAAAGCTGAACCGCGCCGCCGTTGCCGTTTTCGGGATCGGCGGCGTCGGTTCGTATGCGGTGGAGGCGCTGGCAAGGGGCGGCATCGGAAAAATCGCCCTGTTTGACGACGACCGCATCTGCCTGACGAATGTAAACCGCCAGCTGATTGCACTGCACTCCACCGTGGGCCGCCAGAAAGTGGAGGTCATGGCCGAGCGGGTGCGGGACATCAACCCGAGCTGCGAGGTGGAGGCCCACCGGTGCTTTTACCTGCCGGAGAACGCGGGCCAGTTCGACCTTTCCCGCTACGACTACATCGTCGACGCGGTCGACATGGTCTCCGCCAAGCTGGAGCTCATCGTGCAGGCGGACAGAGCGGGCGTCCCAATCATCAGCTGCATGGGGGCGGGCAACAAGCTCGACCCCACAAAGCTGGAGGTGGCGGATATCTACCGGACCAGCGTATGCCCGCTGGCCCGGGTGATGCGGCACGAACTGCGGGCGCGCGGAATCGCGCACCTGAAAGTCGTCTACTCCAAAGAACCGCCCCGCCCCCCCTTCGGCGGGCAGAAGGCCCTGTGCCGGAAACACTGCGTCTGCCCGCCCGGCACCAAGCGCATCTGCGCGGCGCGGCGCGCCATCCCCGGCAGCGTGTCGTTCGTCCCCCCCGTCGCCGGAATGATCCTCGCCGGGGAAGTCATCAAGGACCTGGCCGGGCTGAATCCGGCGCAGCCCGCCGAAAAAGCGTCCCAGCGCCTGGACAGACAGCGCGGATGACGGAGCCGGGCGTTTCCTTTGCCGAAAAATCTGAAATACCTAAAAAACAAAAACAGGGCCGCCGGAAATTACTCCGACGGCCCCATCTCAACGCAGGAACGGATGTGTGCAAGCACCCGTCCCTCTGCATCCGGAGAGCAAACCCTCCATACGCAACCGAATGGCTTTAGTGTACACCAGTTTATTCCATTTGTCAAGACTTAATCTGCCATTTTTGTTTCAGGCCGATTCCAGCACCCCGTGCTTCACGCGGTCGCGCTCTTCGGCGCGCTTTGCATCGTTCCAGCGGTCCATGGTCCCCACCAGGTAGCCCGTGATGCGGCGGATGCGGTCAAACTTGACCGGCACGAGCCGGTAGGTCAGGTTGACGTACTCGCCGTCGACCCCGATTTTAAGCGAGGCGATTTCCCGGTTCGGGTTCTCTTTCTGGACATGATCCCAGTACGCCTGCTGTTCTTTTGCGTCCATGTCTCCGCCGACTACGGTAATATTCCGATTCATCTTGCCACCCTCTCTTTTCCTGTCTGTTATACCACATGTTGGAGTCTTAGTCAATACCATATTCTAAATGTGGGATGGCAAGGTCTTCGCCGCGCCGGCAGGGCCGAAGCCTTGATAATCCCCGGGCGGAGTGGTATAATTATGAAGCGACTTTATCACCACGAATAAACTGGAGGACGGTATATGTCAGGCCATTCAAAGTGGAATAATATAAAGAGGAAAAAGGAAAAGGCCGACGGCGCGCGCGCGAAGGTTTTCACGAAGATCGGGCGCGAGCTTTCCGTCGCGGTCAAAGAGGGCGGCGGCCCGGACCCGAACGCCAACTCCCGCCTGAAGGACTGCATTGCGAAAGCCAAGGCGGCCAACGTCCCCAACGACAACATCGAGCGCATCATCAAGCGGGCGGCCGGCAGCGGCGACAGCACCAAGTACGAGGCCATCACCTACGAGGGGTACGGCCCGAACGGAATCGCCGTGATTGTGGAGACGCTGACCGACAACCGCAACCGCACGGCGGGCGACCTGCGCCATTATTTCGACAAATTCGGCGGAAATCTCGGCACGAGCGGATGCGTTTCCTTTCTGTTCCAGCGCAAGGGCGTCCTTGTTGTCGAGCGGGAAGGCCACGACGAGGACAAAGTGATGGAGGACTGCCTGGAAGCCGGAGCGTCCGATTTTCAGGCGGACGACGACGTCTTTGAAATCTATACGGAGCCGGACGATTTCAGCGGCGTCCGCACCGACCTCGAGAAGAAGGGGTACCGGTTCGTATCCGCCCAAATCGAAATGGTCCCGAATACTTACGTCACCCTGAACGACGAAGGGGCGGCTTCTCGGATGCAGCATCTGCTGGATGCCCTCGAAGACAACGACGACGTCCAGAACGTGTGGCACAACTGGGAAAACCCGGAAGAAGAATAAGCCAGGCCATAAAAAAAGCTTTCCGCTGTTTTCAGAATCGTTTTCTGGAACGGCGGAAAGTCTTTTTATGTTTCAAGATTTTTTTAGAAGCGAAAACCGGCCCGGCTTTTACAACTGCTTTTTGTCGTCCAGGTTGTCGCGGCTCTGGGATTTGAGGTAGGCGTTGATAAAGCCGTCGAGGTCGCCGTCCATCACGGCCTCGATATTGCCGGATTCGTAGCCGGTGCGGTGGTCTTTGACCAGGGTATAGGGCATGAAGACGTAGGAGCGGATCTGGGAGCCCCAGGCGATTTCTTTCTGGACCCCTTTGATGTCTTCGATGCGCTCCAAGTGCTCGCGCTCTTTGATTTCCATCAGCTTGGATTTGAGCATCCGCATGGCGACGTCGCGGTTCTGGTACTGGCTGCGCTCCACCTGGCAGGAAACGACGATGCCGGTGGGGATATGGGTCAGGCGGACCGCGGAGGACGTTTTGTTGACCTTCTGCCCGCCCGCGCCGCTCGCGCGGAAATAGTCGATTTTGATGTCGTCGGGATTGATTTTGACCTCGATGGTGTCGTCGATTTCCGGCATGACCTCCAGCGAGGCGAACGACGTGTGCCGGCGGCCGGAAGCGTCAAACGGAGAGATGCGCACCAGCCGGTGCACGCCCGCCTCGCTTTTCAGAAAGCCGTAGGCGTTTTCCCCTTCCATCAGCACACTGGCGCTTTTCAGGCCCGCTTCCTCGCCCTCGAGGGTATCCAGCGTCTTGACGCCGAAGCCGTGGCGCTCGCCCCAGCGGCAGTACATGCGGTACAGCATTTCCACCCAGTCCTGCGCCTCGGTGCCGCCGGCCCCGGCGTGGAAGGTCAGGATGGCGTTCCTGCCGTCGTACTCGCCGGTCAGCAGCGTGGAAAGGCGCTGGGATTCAAGATTCCGCTTGAATTTTTCAAACTCCTCCTGGGCCTGCGGCAGCAGCGAAAGGTCCTTCCCCTCGTCGGCAAGCTCAATCAGGGCCATCAGATCGCCGTACGCGCTTTTCAGCTTCTCGTACCCTTCGATTTTGTTTTTCAGGGCGCTGGAGCGCCGCAGGATTTTCTGCGACCTTTCCGTATCGTCCCAGAACCCCGGCTCGGCCGCCTTCTGGTCCAGCTCCGCGATTTCTTTGCGCAGGCCGTCCAGCCCCAGCGCCTCGGCCAGGTCCTTCAGCTGCGGCTCCAGCTGCTGAAGCGAAAGTTTCAGTTCCTCATATTGTAGCATCGTATCATCCTTCGGTCGTCTTCTCTGCACGGTCTCCGTAACTTATAAATTATAAGATATTTCAGGGGCAAAGTCAAAGGATATCCGGCCGGAATGCGGCCCAAATTGTGAACCGAATGAAAATTTAAGGGCGAAAAGATTGAAGTTCTCCGCCGTTTTCGCTACAATAGAAACGGCGTGATGAATGGGAGGTCCTGCAAAGATGAACTATACCGGTATCAAATGCCCCGTCTGCGGCAAGCCGTTCCAGCCGGGGGACGATATCGTCGTGTGCCCGATATGCGGCGCGCCATACCACAGGGAATGCTATGAACGGGTGGGCAAATGCGCCTTCTCCGACAGGCATGGGACCTTTACATGGACGCCGCCGCGCCAGGCCCCGCAGCCGGACGGCGCAGCGGCGGAGAACGCCGGCACCAAACGCTGCCCGCGGTGCGGGGCGCCGAACCCGAAAAACGCGCTGTTCTGCTCGCACTGCGGCCTGCCGCTGAGCGGGAACGGCGC
>ENA-UOOR01003469-UOOR01003469.1-fermentation-metagenome-genome-assembly--contig:-NODE-3469-length-13879-cov-4.594329_pt1 | contig 13879 bp, 16 predicted proteins | sample MGYA00245780_ERZ724029 | MGnify/ENA primary metagenome ERZ724029 (study PRJEB28704, sample SAMN03018315) | fermentation metagenome | biome: anthropogenic terrestrial biome; feature: soil; material... | reverse complement strand
AAGTAAGAATATCAAGAAAGCTGTAAGAAATATGCTAGTGGAAGCAGATGAAATAATAGCTGATGAAAGAACATCTGCATGTTTTGATGATATCTAAAAGAAGCATATAAAAAAGCACTACTTGACATCAGTAATGACCCTTATATCGGCCAGCAAAAACGTGGTGACCTATCCATTGTCTATGGTTTTGATGTAGGATATAAAGGTACTAATTATGAAATTGCTTATACCATAAGTGAGGCAAATGGTAAAAAGGTTGTAGTTCTTCTCGCTGGAACTCGTGAAAATTTCTATGAAGAATTAAAAAGGTATAAAAAGCTATTAGTCATAAATGCCAAGCAAAACTACAGAAATCAAAATGAAAATAATCCCTATTAGTGATGACAGCCCTAATTTTTCATTAAGTACAATGGCACCCATAACAACACTTGTCAAAGGCTCAAAGGTACTCAACAGCGATGCTTTTTGAGGTCCAATTAAAATTGTACCTTTTTGAAATAATATTGTACCAATGGCAGATGTTGTAATTGCTAAAAATATGCTCAATATCCATCCAAAACCTGTCAAACTAAATGTCAAGGTATCAGTTACGATAGATATCAAAAATAATTCTATACTACCTATCAAGGAAAGATAAAAAGCTATTGTAAATGCTTCCAAACCTTTAAAATCACTTTTTGCAAAATATATAACATAAAAGGCGTAGGTAATTCCTGACGTAAATGAAATTATAAATCCTAAAGCAGCAAAACTATCTCCCGAAGTATAAAACGTTAATGACCCTAAAATACACAAAAAACAACTTAATCCTCTTATAAAATTAATCTTTTCCTTATAAAATATTGCACAGCCTAAAAGAACTAAAACCGGATAGATAAAATGTATTGTAGTGGCTGTCCCCGAAGAAATAAAATTGTATGAAGATAATAGCAACATTGGAGTACTAATATACCCAACAGATAAAATAACTAATTTCCTTAATTGATCTTTACCAACTTTTAAAGATTCTCCGGATTTTCTTTTAGCTAAAAAATATAAAAAAGGTGTACTAAATAAAAACCTATGAAAAGCTAATGTTATGGAGTTACTTCCATTTCTATATATTATTTTCGCACCTAGTGGCATTAATCCAAAAATAATTGCTGATACAATAGTATACATATAACCATAATACTTTTTCATTTAAACCTCCAAAGAAAACTTATAGATAAGCTGGAAAACAGATTGAACAATCCTATTTTCCAGCTCTCAAGGGTTTGTAGTATTTATTTTTACTTAATAAAGATATGGCTTATCCCAAAGATTCAATACTTTCCCTAAACCCATTTTTTTTGCTTTTTCATAAATTGTATATCCCCAAGCTACATCATATACAGGTTGTCCACCCATGCAGAATAATATAATCTCTTCATCTGATTTCCTGCCTTGAATATTACCTGCAACAATATCACCTAAATTATCAATTTGATTAGCATCCATTTTACCATCGTGAATCCAATCTAAATAGTGCCCTGTTAATGCACTCATTGACACTGAAAATGGAAAATTCAATTCTTCACTATATGCTTCATACATCTTCCAATTGTCTACAACATTTCTTGCTCTATTAATTACAAAATCTTTATCAAAGGTTGCACTAGCTGGAAGAGACATATATACACCCGGTTTTAACCATTCTTCTTTAAAGTAAGGAATATCTACTCCAGATGTCGCAACATTTACGATATCAGAATCCCTCACTGCTTCTTCCATACTATTAACTACTTTGACATCTTTTATATGAGGATATTTTTCTCTAATAAATGATGCAAGTTTTTCAGATGCCTCCGGAAAAATATCATAAATCTTGACCATATTGATATCTTTACAAACGTCTGCAATTCCCATAAAACAAGTCCTGCTAATAGCACCAGCAGCTACAAGTCCAACGACCTTGGAATCGAGTTTAGCTAAATATTTGGCACCTACTCCAGGAATTGCTCCAGTACGTACAGCACTCAATAGATTTGCAGATTGCAATGCTAAAGGTGCTCCAGTATCCGCATCATTTAACATTGTCATCAATACAGACCTTGGTAGTCCTTTTTTAAGATTCTCTCTATTTGAACCATACCATTTTTCACCGGAAACATTAAATCGTCCTCCTATATATGCAACCATTGCCATAAATCTTCTATCCGGTCCATCCGTTGGCATATTAGGAAATTGGGATGTTTTTGGAAATCTAATCTTTTGACCATGTGAATTATGATTTTTACCTCCCATAACATAATCTCCCTTGCCAAGGATATCATAAACTTCTGTCATGACTTCCACACAATGGTGCATATTTGTAACACCGGCTTCAATCATATCCTTTTCATCTAAGTACAAAAAATCAATTCTTGGGTAACTCATCTTTTCTCCTCCTAATTTTTTTATATTTTTTGTTTATACTTAACCGATTTTACATTATACCTGGTTTTCTTCTGCTACTCCTATAAATCTTCTTTGTGCTAATGGCAGTCCTATCCACCATGTTTTTGCAAATATTGCTAATATAAACAGAGCGATAGTTGCAACAGCAGTTATTATTACAGGCAGCCACCCCTTGCCATTAACAAGAAGAGCTGGAATAGTAGACCATAAAAGAATTTCAACAAAACTTCCTATAGGACTCATGGCAGTATCTTCTATGGTTTTAGATTTATTATCAGGGTCAACTATTCTTAGCAGAACAAACCCAATAGCAAATACTCCTGTGGAATATCCATATACAAATAGTGATCTTTCAAACCAACTATCCTTATTTAATGCATATCCCAGTGGAAATACAGTTAAAAACACTATTAAAAGTCCAACCAACGTCATCAGTAAAAGAGGCATTGCATATTCTATAATGACAGTAATTTTAATAGCAGCTATTCCAAAAAATACTAGATAATCTGTAGCTGTACCGGATATTTTGTTGTTTATATTTTTATCGATATAGCCATATACTTTAGTTTTTCGAAATACTAAGAAAAGCGCCAATGCCAATAAATATGCAATTGTAAAATCGGGAATACCTGATAAAACATTTTCCGCTAAGTATCTGTTAAGAAGGTAGCCGGCACCTCCGATTCCTAAAATAATAGATAGATGGAAACAAAGAGTATCCAATGAAACAGAAGATATGGTTTCTTTTCCTAATGACTCTCTATTTTTCGGAGAAACCAGTCCCGTCTTCAAGTCACCTGAAATATAGGTAAAATCCTTTATATAGCCAGTATATCCTTTCTTTGTTGCATACTTTATCATTGCTAGCCCTCCGAATATTCCTGACAATATTCCAATAGTTGCAAAGGTCATACCTAAATCCATAGCCTCAGCCCACCCTAAACCATTAAAAGTATTTCCAACAGCTGCCGCAGTACCATGTCCACCTACAAATCCTGATGCTAATAAGATTCCAAATCCGGTATTTAAATTCGGAAATATTCTCACCAATATACCAAGAGTCACAGCAATTGGTATGAAAATTTGTATTAGCAATGCAATCAGTTTATAAATTTGATATCCTAAGACTCTTTTCAGTTCACCCTTAGCAGCACCGTCACTTCCAAATTCAAACCCATTAACACCAACAACAGTAAATATAAGGATAATCAAAACACCAGCATAAGATCCTATTGATGTAGAAAAAGGAAGTATGTTGAGTACACTAGGTCCAAGAATCAACCCTAGAAATCCGGCAATCATGCTCGCCGGCATAAAAAACCTTTGAAACAATGTAATCTTTGCCCTCAATAATTGTCCCACTAGAATTAAACCAGATGCCAGAGCAAAGTCAATAAATAAATCATGTACAGTCAATGCCCATCATCCTTTCGTATTTAGTATGTATCCACATGATGTTAAAAAAGTAAAATTGACAATTAATAATTTTGTTTACGTTTTCCCTCGCATTTTATTACCCTCCTAATTTTAAAATTTATTTGTGTGCTTTAAGTCTAAATAATTCCACTATATAGACTCAAATTCTATACTTTAATTCATTGTATATCATTTGATTCCCCATGTCAAGACAAATATATACTCTGATTCCCTATAAATAGAATAAGCATATTATACAATTATATAAAAGGGGTGATAATGTGGATTATGATGACTTATTTTATGATAGATTAGCATCGTTACGTACAAAATTAGGTGTTTCTGCAAGAGAAATGAGTTTATCTTTAGGACAAAGTGAAAGTTACATCAACAAGATAGAAAACAAGAAATCCTTGCCATCTATGACCGGATTTTTTTATATATGCGAATATTTAGGTATACATCCCAAAGAGTTTTTTGATGATAAACTGAAAAACCCTGCAAAGATTAGTGAAATAGTTTCTGAACTTAATAAGTTAAATGATAAACAGCTTGAATATATTTTAAACTTAACAAAGGACATCAATGGTTGATGCTAATATTTTTACTACTTCTCCTTATTTGATTCGGCTTTTGAGACAGACATTTGACATTTCTTTGTTTCCTTGTTATGATAATTTAAAGGATATTGGTATTGTTTACTTTTTGTTGCATATAATATAAAGAAGGTAAGAATCGTGCCTACAACTGCTATGAAAGGTGATTTTATGGAACGCAAAATAATTAGCGTATCAAAGAAACGACAAATTACGATACCTTTGCAATTTTTTGAGTATTTAAACTTAGAATCAGAAGTTGAATGCTCCATTGAAAATAATGCAATAGTAATAAGGCCTCTCACTAGAGATAGTGGAGAATTCTCAGTTGAAATATTAAAAGACCTTGTATCTCAAGGATATTCAGGTGATGAATTGATAAAGCAATTTGAATCTCAAAGTAAGAATATCAAGAAAGCTGTAAGAAATATGCTAGTGGAAGCAGATGAAATAGTAACTGGCCAAAGAACATCTGCAAGTTTTGGTGACATCTTTGACTCGGAGAATTAGTCATGTATGAAATATTATTCAGTTCAGCCGCTGAACGCTTTTTTAAGAAGATAAAGGAAAAACCTCTAAAAGAAGCATATAAAAAAGCACTACTTGACATCAGTAATGACCCTTATATCGGCCAGCAAAAACGTGGTGACCTATCCATTGTCTATGGTTTTGATGTAGGATATAAAGGTACTAATTATGAAATTGCTTATACCATAAGTGAGGCAAATGGTAAAAGGTTGTAGTTCTTCTCGCTGGAACTCGTGAAAACTTCTATGAAGAATTAAAAAGGTATATAAAAAACTCTTAATTTGGGAAATTATTTGAGGGACAGTGTATCTGTAATCCTGTCCCTTCGTCCCATCAGTATAACTTATTGAAAAGATTCCTACTATAATCACTAACATCAGATATATTAAGCATATTATGCTTTAATTTAATACTTTGGAAATACTTTGCTATCAAATCTTTTTTAATAATTCGGTCTGAACTTTCATCATCTCTTAAACCTATTCTAGTATTACTCCATGGCATTTCTGCATGAGTCATCTTTTCTAGCACCTTACCACTGTAACAACCGAAATTTCTAATTACACTGTCTAAAATCTCCTTTTCTATCTTAGATAACCTTATATTAGTGTAGTCACACTCATTTTCCTCAATAGGATTGTATCCATAATTTTTATATTTATAATATACACTTCTATATACAGGACCATGCATCCAAGCTTCACAATTATTATGGAACAAATATTCACCTGTAAAAACTTTGAAGAACCCTTGTGCATAGTATAACAGTTTTTGTAATGCCAAAGGCGTTATATCTAAACAATTTACCAAAAGATATTTTACAACATAATCAATCTTATCTTCAAATTCAACAGTAATAGAATTATCTTTTTCAACATCCGATAATGCCTTACTGCAACGCTTATATGCAACATCTGTTATATTACTTTTATTTTCCTCCAATAACTTGCTCATGTATTTCGGGTCATTAAGGATTTTTTTTAGAGTATCTGAATATTGTTTAGTAGGAATATCTCCGTCCAAGTATCTAGTAAGAGTACCTTCACCCCACCCTAATAACAAAGATAAGGGTCTTTTACCTATATCATACTTATTTAATATAAATTCCATTTCTGAAACAGAAATCAGTCCCTCCTTTTCTCTAAAAACATTATCTAGCATTTTAAGATTATAATCACGAATATCAGCTACAAATATTTCACTTTCACACTCACTACATATTGCTATTTTCCCTGTATATTCAATTTCCTTACCTTTGATGTTTTTTGTCATTTTCTTCATCAATATATTAAAGTTAGAGAATATAAATCAATTTAAAAACCCTCTAAGATTTTAAAAAAATCATAGAGGGTTTTGTTTATTTCTCATTAATTGTAAGTTTCTTTGAATATTTTGATATAGCAAAGTTATCATTATATGCTTGCTTCTTCCAATCAGGCCATTCTTCTATTGTCTTATGAATTTGCTCATGTAAAGCTTCCATTGTTTTCTTATCATCAATTTTTTCTAACTCATATAAACTTTTCATAATATTTCCTCCATTTTTTTAAAATCTCTTATATCTTTAATCCACTTTCAAATTTATATTTTTTATAGTATCTATATATGTATCATAAGCCGCTAATTCCGAATCCAAATAGCTAAATACATTCATCGGATTACGAACATGTGCATTTTTCTCATTCCATGATATTCTGTACCCATCTTTATTTTTTCTTATCTTCCTATACCATTGTATTGAACTCGTAGAAAATAGGTCTACAAAACGGTGGGGACCTACTCCAACGAACGGTACAAAATGAACTTTATTAGGTTCACTTAAGTTTTCACTTATCTCCTCTTTATAAAATTCCATCGCTTTACTTTTGGGATAAGGTTCAATATATATGACTTCCTTAATTCCTGCAGCTATAATATGTTTTGCACAATTATGGCATGGAAATGTTGTTACATACATACTAGCCTCTTTACATGAGATATTATTACGAGCACACATCAAGAGTGCCTCCATCTCACTATGAACTACCCTTCCATATTCCGTTAAATCTCCTATTCCTGCTTTTTTTATCTTATTTATATTATTATCACTTTTTTCAATTTCAAGGTTATCTAAAATACTATCTATTATTTTTTTCTGTTCAATTTTGTTGGAATCATATCCTAGCATATAATCCCTTCCACCCTCAATATCTGTATAATTGCAATCTTTGAATTCTGGCCAATATAGTCCTCCCCCGAATCTTGGACAATCATTTACTCCAGAAGCTATTATTTCATTATCTTTTGCAATCACAGAACCTATTTGGCGAGATAAATCTGCTGATCGAAGTGAAGAAGCATATGCCATAAACATAGCATACTCATTAAAAGTAGGTGTAATAAAAGGATCTCCAAATAACAAGTCAATTAAACGATAAATATTGGCTCTTATTTCATCTGTATTATCCGAAACATTAATAAAATAATCTGCATCTTGAAATGCATCTTGTGTATGCTGTCCATACTTCTCTGATTCATTTGCATCTCTTCTTAAAATTTCAGAGGCTTCTTCTTCAGAAAGACCCTTTTCATCAATTAGATACTTCCTTCTTCTTTTCATAGTACTTGTTATTCCTATAAGATGAAATCCACTTCCATATGTTTTTCGTAAAAAATTAACTTCTTCAGGATGTTTAATGGAATCAATTATGTAAGCTTTACGTTTTTTTGGAGAAGGATTATTAGGATCATCACGATTCATTAATATTTTAGAAATAACACCTTTCATTAATATGGATTCATCATTTGTTTTTTTCCTAATTTTATTACCTTGATCCATATAAAAAGAAATTCTTTGATATTCACTATCTAATTCATTTCCATTTGCAAATTCGGATATTATTTGTTTAGAGACCTTGATATCCATATAGCAATAATTAAAATGATTTAATCTATCAATAATATTATCTTTAACTTGTTTGATATTAGTACCTACTGTCTTAATAATTCCTATGACTATCTCACTATCATTAGTTGTAGTATCCATTATAACCTCTCCCCATGCAATAATAAATTTATATAAAGAGTATAAAAAATTGAATTATAATCAAAGGGTTTATGTATACATTTTCCACTTTCTTAGGATTCAATAAGTAATAAGCTTAATATACTATATTTTTATTATATCTTAAATACAAATAAATTTCTATAAATATAGAATACTTATCAACATTCCTTTATATTATATATTCCACACAACTTACTAAGTTCCGTTAAGGCTGCAGGCATATTAGTCAATCTCAAAACTGCAAAATTTGATGTCTTTGTACCTCTGTCTACTGTATATGCACTACTTGCTATTATTCCAGCCTGTATTGATTTTGAAAGAATATTGCCTTTTATACTTCCGGGATAGCTGAAAGTTTTTACTCCTTTTGCTGATTGGTTGATAAAAGCATTGCAATGAACTAATACGAATATATCAGCCTTTAATCTATTTGCTTTAACAGCCCTATCTGCAGGGCTTAGATATACATCATCTATTCTGGAATATTCAACCTGGAATCCATGACTTTTCAACATATTTCCTGTTTTAAGTATCACAGATAAAGCTATATCCCTTTCTCTCCTCCCATTTCCTAAAGCTCCAGAATCATGACCTCCATGACCTGCATCTAAAAACACTTTTAACATTGTTAAGACCTCCTATATGTATATTAAAGACAATTGCCCTTTAACATACATATAAGGATTAAGAGGAAATTTTACTATGTTTGATATAAGCAAAATTTCCTATACTATGCATTCTCTATATAATTATAGATAAGTTTCTAAATAACTTTCCATAATTTCATTCGGAACTAAATTGCCCCCTGTAGCCCAAGCAATATGATTGATGTTCTCTAATTTATCTGTTAGATTATTCTTTTTTAAATACTCTCTTGTAGCATCATATTCAAATAATTTTATTGGCCCTTCGAAAGTTGCACAAGCAGAAGGTTCTATTCGGATTCCTTCTGTTTTATCTAGTTCTCTCATATAATTAAATAACTCTTTATCTTCGATTGTAAATATACCGCTCAATAGCGTTTCCATTAATGTACCTACAAACTTAGAAGGAGTACCTACTGCAAGACCATCCGCCTCTGTCCTTCCGTCAATGTCAAAATCTTTTACACTTACTTTGTTATTTAAGCCGGTTGCCATCCCAATTAGCATACTTGGTGCATGGGTTGGTTCTACAAAAAATACATGAGCATTATCTCCAAATATTTTCTTCAATCCAAAAGTTATTCCACCTGGAGCTCCACCTACTCCACAAGGGATATAAAAGAATGTAGGGTTATCTTTGTCTACCTTAATAGCTAAGCTGTCCATTTGTTTTTTCAACCTTAAAGCAGCTACAGCATATCCCATAAATAAAGTAGTTGAATTTTCATCATCTACAAAATAGCTATTTGGATCTTTATCTGATAGTTTTCTGCCTTGCTCTACAGCAGCTGTGAAATCACCGTCATATTCAACAACGGTTGCCCCTTTTGCTCTCAGGAGATCCTTTTTCCACTTCTTGGCATCAGAAGACATATGAACAACTACATTGAAACCTAAGGTCGCTGAAGTAATACCAATAGATAAACCTAAATTCCCTGTAGAACCAACTTGAATAGTATGTTTTGAAAAAATTTCTCTATTCCTTTCATTAGCTAATTCGCTATAATCATCTTCTATAGTGATTAATCCATTCTCTAATGCCAACTTTTCTGCATAATATAAGACTTCATAAATACCTCCACGAGCCTTAACGGATCCTGCTACAGCTAAATGAGAATCCATTTTCAAAAACAGTTCTCCTTGAAAATTACTTCTACCTTTTAGTGAATCTTTCATATTTCCAATTTTTCTTAAAGGAGATTCTATTATTCCATTTGACGCACTTGTATCTTCAAAATATTTCATCAACAATGGAGCAAAGCGTCTCAATCTTTCATCTGCTTCATAAATATCTTCCTCTGTAAAATCGATTTTCCCCCAAGCATTTTTATCATCTACTTTATTAGGATTAATCCAAACGGTAGGTTTAAAATCAACAACATCGCCTAATACAGGAACCTTTTCCACCCATTTCTCTATATTAATCACTATCTTCACCCCTATTTTTAAGTATAATAAAAGTATAATACAATTATTGGTTCTTAAACAATACTCTATTTTTTATTCAAAAAGAACCCTTTGGTTTTTTCCATTGGGTTCCTATTAGTATATAGCCTGTCCAAGACTAACCTAGCTTGTTTGACATTTCTTTAATTGCCATATATAGCCTAGCTATATCCGATTTAGTTGCTGGCGTATCTGAAGTTTCATAACGTTCCATAGCCTCGTTCAATGTATAAATTCTAGTGTCATATAGATTTTTAACCATCTGTCCCTGTCTTATATGTTTCTCTATAGAAGATCGTACATACAAGGTTTTTATTTCTATTCCGTTTTTCAGTACTATATATATACCATCTTCGCCTTCCTTTACCCTTTCAATGGAATCTATATTAAAAAGTCCAACTCCTCCATCATATCTGGATATAGGTTTTCTTACCTTTAATTGTATAAACACCTTATCCCTAGCCAATGGTAGTGGAATCATGTTGCTAACGGATATCAGACCACCAAAATATTGATTAGAAGCCTTCATATCCAATTGATAGTGTTTACATAATTTTGTTACTATGTTTCTAACTCTTAGACTCAGGACAATGTTTTCCTCATTGGTATATATAATGGTCCGATCTCCTTCACCAGGCATATACTCTGGAACAATTGCCATTATATTCTTTGTTACAAAGTCCTCTGTTTTCATTTCTATTCTCCCCCTTAAAAGATAATGTTACTTATATTATATAAAGAAGGGAGTCTTAAGTCCAGTGGAATAGCCAATTTTATTATTTATTACCGGATTTTCTTTGTTATAATATAAAAAGCACCTCTAAATTGAGATGCATTATGTTAAATATTATTTTTAGCAACTATCTCGAAAGTTGGTCTTAACTCATTATAATATTGATATCCTAAATAACCATCGTACTGTAATCTCCCCAAAAGTATACATGGAGCCACACCTATTTCTTCTGAATAATTTACAATTTCTGTTTTATCCTCATAATTGTATTCCTTAATGAACTTATTATATTGCACCTCAGAAATTAAATAATTGCTGGCTTCAATATCTGCTTCATTCTCTTCAGCTTCCTCATCTTTTCTTTCATAGCTAATATGAAATTCCTTCCTAGAATGATTTATTAAATGAGCTAATTCATGGAAGAATGTAAACCAAAATATATCTGCCTTCTTACCTCTTACACTTAATGCAAGTATCGCCTTATTGTTCCTCCATATAGTTGCTCCACATATATAAGTTTTTGGTAGATATGGTACTAAAACTAAAGCCACACCACACTCAGCACATAATCTTACTATTTTCGGATAAAAGTCTTCTGAATCCTTTTGTGTTAACCCCCTAAAAGTTGGAATAAGATTTTTTAATTTTACCTTATTAAAATTCTTCACTTCGATATTTAAACCATCTAGCTCTGCTTTTCTTAACCAAGCCAATACACCATAATCAGATATTTCTCTAACTTGTTTGTGCTTTCTATAAGCCACACCGTATGAAGATCTTATTGATGATAATTCAGCAACACCAAAGAAATTCCTGCAGTTAAACACTCTCTTCTTTCTATCTGCTGTTTCTTCAACCCATCCAAATTTATTCATTTCTTTATAGGGTATGCTTTTTAAAATCTCTAAATCATTATATAATTTTTCTTGATCTTTTAATCTTGCTTTATTTAACTGATAATTAGCTTCTAAATTCATCCAAAATTGTGCACCAGGTCCTATAACTGATTCTAATTTTAGGGCTGTCTCATAAGTGATAGAAGCTATACCATTAATAATGTTAGTTAAATGCTTTGGTGTTATACCTAACCTAGCTGCTAATTCTTTTTGATTCATTCCTAAAAATTCCATGTTTTCCTTAATTGTTTCTCCTGGAGCAATTGCAACAGTAGGTATAAAATCATTATTATCTTTTTTGTTTACCATGGTAGTCCTCCACCTTATATTCTACTTTCATTATATGTTATTATCTCCCTTATGTCAAAAATAATTAACCTATCAGGTTAATTATTTTTGACATTACTTAATTAAGGTCTATTAGCAATATATTATTAATTTGGGAAGTTGGATTTGAAGCCATTGATCTGCCTTCAATAATTGCTTCTACAGTAGTCTCATTGGGTTCAGGAAGCTTCTGCTCAAATGGTATTACAAATTCACGAAGTTTGCAATTCCCCTAAAAATCGACAAAGCTAAATCATCTTGTCTATTTTTTAGAATATAAGCATCTTGCCCATTAGTTATGAAACCCAACTCTATTAAAACAGCAGGCATATTGGTCAATCTCAAAACTGCAAAATTTGATGTCTTTGTTCCTCTGTCTAAAGTATATGCTCCACTAGATATTATGCTATCTTGTATATCTTCTGACAACTTAGCTCCTTTTACGCTACCAATATAACTAAAGGTTTCTATCCCTTTTGCCAATTCGGTAGTAAAAGCATTGCAGTGAACTGATATAAACAAATCAGCATCTAGCCTATTTGCTTTGATAGCCCTGTCAGCAGGACTCAAATATATATCATCTATTCTTGAATACTCAACCTGAACTCCGTGTTCTTTCAATATGTAGCCTGTCTTAAGTACAACAGATAGTGCTATATCCTTTTCTCTCATTCCGTCTCCCAAAGCCCCCGGATCATGTCCCCCATGCCCTGCATCTAAAAAAACTTTTAACATAAATACATCCTCCTATATGTATATTAAAGGCTATATGATTAATTACCTTCAACATATATATAGGAATTAAGGGAAGTTTTTACTATGTTTTAAAAAATCCTCTACGATTAAATGTTTAACCCCATTTCTCATTACCTGTAAAGAGGAAAGTCATTACACAATTCTATAACATCTATTAAAATCAAATGATTGTCCGTTCCGCCAGATACCAGCCTAAACCCGCTACTTAATAAACCCTCTGCTAGAGCTTTAGCATTTTTAACAATTTGTGTTAGTATGAAAAGTTTGGTAAAATGTTATCATAAATGTTTAAAATTTTTTGTAGCTGTTTCATATATGTAGAACAGCTATTTTGAGATAGAATTATTTGATAAGCTTTTATTTATCACCGCCTTATTATAAAAATAATTTCGCTCACCACGAATATATTCATTTACCATATATCATCATTCGCGATAGGCGAAAAGTCAAGGGGTTTTTATATGTTTTCTAATGAGATTTTCGCTAATCGTATAAAGTTTTTACGCAAACAAAAAAATATCAAACAATCTGAGTTAGGAGAAAAAATCGGACTTACTTATACTGCCATAAGTGATATTGAACGTGGAAGAAGAACTACTACTATAGAAAAGCTGGTAGCCTTAGCTGACTATTTTGAAGTATCTATTGATTATTTAATGGGAAGGACAGATAATCCTAAAATCAATAAATGATTATGTAGTTTTGACACTAAAAAGACAAAAGCTCCAAATCCCAGTGTCTCAAGGGTTTAGAATAATTAATCTATCATCTATCAGGTTTTTGACATTAAAAAAACCCTAAAGCAATTGCTCTAGAGCTATTATCATGGTCTCAACCTGGTTCGCATTGTTAAGAGGCGTTGTAGCTTGTTTTTCCCATTTAATTATAAAAAAATACGAGCAGGTACACTGGCACCCTCTCGCTAAAAACTCCTACTCTGAGTTTTTGTTCCTTACTAATATTATATACATAAATCATAGAAATAGTCAATGATGTTTTTAACAAATCTATAATAAGAATCTAGAGAAGTCAAACATATGTGACATGGACCTCTGAAAATTTGCTCTGAAAAT
>ENA-UOOR01003467-UOOR01003467.1-fermentation-metagenome-genome-assembly--contig:-NODE-3467-length-13880-cov-4.925208_pt1 | contig 13880 bp, 10 predicted proteins | sample MGYA00245780_ERZ724029 | MGnify/ENA primary metagenome ERZ724029 (study PRJEB28704, sample SAMN03018315) | fermentation metagenome | biome: anthropogenic terrestrial biome; feature: soil; material... | reverse complement strand
TAATTATTAGCTGGAATTAAGAAATTTTATTAAGGTAACGCCATAAGGTAGAACGGCTAATACCAAGTTTCTTTGCAGCTGCACTTTGATTACCATTGCATTTCGATAAGGTATGTTTAATTACATCAATTGTAATTTCAGCTAGTGTTCTGTCATAGTTAAATTCTACTGAATCAGAAAGAAATTTCTCTGAATTTGAAAAAGTAAGCATATTTTCTGATCTGCTTATTTTGGATTCCTGTGCTAATATTGAAGCTACACTCTCCTGGCTGATATATGGAGAATTTGTTATGGCAACAAGTTCATATAATACACGTTGGTATTGTGAGTAATTATAAGGCCAATGAAAATTCTTTAGAAGTTCATATGCTTCAGGAGTGAAGCCAATAATTTGCTTAGCTAATTCAAGATTTAGTTTATTCAAATAAAGACTGGATAACACTGGTAAATCATTCAATCGCTCTCGTAAAGGTGGGAGATATATATTTGGACAAGAGAGCTTATTGATAAATTCGTTTAATGAAATTAGAACCTCATTTGGTGTAACAGTACATGAAATAATAATTCGGTTTCTTTTCGCTAGATTCGTATCAATAATAATGGAAAGAAGTTTTTTCCATCCTTGTTCAGAAAGTTTATTGATGTCTTTTAAATATAGGGTATTACCATTATCATTAAAAGGGGAATTATAATGGTTTGTTAAGAACCCCCAACTTTTTTCACTAATTTGACCAAAATCAATGGAAATAAAAGGATGAGCATTCTGAGTACCCTTTAAATAAATGTACCTTGCTGCCTGAAACTTTTGCGTTCCAGGTTCACCAATTAAAATAATTGGTTGTTTCAATTGAGAAAAGTTTTCTATGGTAGATAATAAGTTTGAATTTTCTTCAATAAAATTAAAAGTGTGTTCATAAAATTCAGTCTCAATATCCTTGCGATCCATAAAAACAATACCATATTTTCCATTCATGATTGGAGTTTTGGTACGTTCTATATAAAATGCATAATAATTATTATCTTCATAATTTAGTACTTTTCCCTCAATAGAATATAAATAATCTTGTATATTCTTAAAAGTAGAATATATAGAATTAAGTAATAGATTTTTGACTTCTTGTCTCAAATAAGGGACTAGTGTATCCACTATATTAGCTGGCAATGATGAGAACCATAGTTCGTTTTTCTCATTAAAGATTACTGTGAAAGAGGAAAAACCGAAAATGATTTTAGAAAATAATTGGCTTTTGGAACGAATTTTTTGAAAAGAACGATTTAACATTACAGCTTGATTAAATGCATTTTCAACACTTTCTATCCCAGAAGTGATTAACATGGCGTTCATATTCATTCGCTTAGCAGTCGTATTTGTAACCATATCACCTAGAACCATTCGATAGCCTTTTTCTTTTAAATCCGATAACAGATGACATAATTCTTCTTCTGCTTGTATTGTGAAGATATCTATGTTGTATTGGAGAAGATCGCATAATAGGTGAGCCTCTTTCGTAATACTGGAAAAACCAACGATTGCATATTTTAGTGAATATACTTCAGATAACTTGATGGCACGTAGAATATCATATACTGTTAGAACAATTTCAATCACGGGAATGGTAGTTGCTTGCCGCAAAAGTTCTGCAGTACCACCTCTAGATATTATAATATCATAATCATTAGAAAGGTTTGCCTTAGCAATTTTGACTCCTTCCCTAAGGTCGCCGACGTAAACATCTAATGTTATATCATTTCTTTTCTGAGCTACATTCTGCATTAATATCTTGATACCATCATATGGTGCTATTCCAAGAACCCTTATTTTTCGATTACTCATTTTTTACCTCATAATAAATTTATTTGATTGAAGTTAGCGTTAATGCAATTTTTGATGAAATATATTTTGGTTTTATTTGAAATTGTATTCGTATGATCGTTGCTTCCTATAGAGATAAACGATTGTACTGATTCGCAACTATATTATATCAATATCTTTTCAAAATGTCTAACCAAACAGAAAATAATTAAAAATTGTTTCATATCGAAACAATAAATTATTTAAAACCAGGTTGTCAAACAAAAAAGGACATGTTAGACTATAAATATAATGATCGAAGAAAAAATGATAAAACATATGTTTCAAAATGAGACACCGGAGGAAAAGTGATACGATTACTTATTATTGCGGATGATTTTACGGGTGCACTTGATACAGCAGTGAAATTTTCCAACAAAGGAATTAAGGTTAAAGTAACCTTGGAAAGAAAATACGAGTTTGTACAAACAGAGGATGAAGAGGTAATAGTTATTGATGCTGATACAAGGCATCTGGATAAAAACGTAGCATATACTATTATCTTTGATATTGTACAGAGAGCAAAGAAAGCTTCTATCAATTACATATATAAGAAAACCGATTCTGCCTTAAGAGGCAACATTGGCAGCGAATTATCCGCAATGGTGGATGTTTCGGATAAAAAGAGAATCATATTTGTTCCAGCCTTTCCACAGATGAACAGAGTGGTGAAAAATGGAATTCTTTATATTGATGAGATAGAGGTACATAATAGTATTTTTGGTAAGGATCCTTTTGAACCAGTAAGACATTCCTATATCCCAGAAATAATTAAGGAACAAAGTTCTGTAAATACAACTATATTACCAATAAAAGAAACAAAAGAAAAAATCAAAAATATTTCTGGTATTGTAATTTATGATGCTTGTACAATAGAGGAATTGAAAAAAATAGGTGCAGAGCTTAACCAATCAAATGAATTGCAGATAATGGCAGGATGCGCAGGCTTTGCGGAAATATTACCAGATTTGTTATGCATGACAACAAGGCATAATCCATCATTTCAAAAGTACGAAAAATTTTTAGTGGTTTGCGGAAGTATAAATCCAATCACAAAACAACAAATAGAATATGCCCAACGGGATGGCTTTTATAAAATTGTACTTACGAACGAACAAAAATTGAACAAGTTGTATTGGATGACGCAGGAAGGGAAAACTTATCTAGAAAATATTATGGATTGCTGTAAATCAAAAACATATTGTACGATTGATACAAATGATACCTCAGAAAAACAAAACAGTATGGATTATATAAAAGAACATAATTTAAGTCTGGAAGAGGTAAGAAGTACGATTGCAGATAATCTTACAGAAGTTATAAAAAAAATTTTACTAGCTGGATACCAGGGAAATATATTGATTACTGGTGGAGATATTTTACATTGTTTTATAAATAAACTTAATGTTAAAGAACTGATTCCGATCATTGAAATAGAACCTGGAGTTGTACTTTCTATATTTGAATGGAATAAGAAAACATATCAAATTATGTCAAAATCTGGGGGATTTGGCGGTGAAAATTTAATATCAGAATTGGTGAAAAAAACAAAGTTATAAATTATATATGAGGGGGAAAAGAAAATGATAGAACAATACATCTTACAGATGCCACAAAAAGTGTATAGTGGTAAAGATGCACTGAAAAACATTAAAGCGATTACGCAAGGAAAGCAAGAAATTGCTATATTTACAGACAAAGGCATTGCTGAGGCTGGATTACTGGACTATGTTTTAAAATATTTAGAAGATAAAGAAGTACTTCTTTTTGATGAACTACCAACAGAACCAAATTGTGACGAAGTACAGAGTATTATTGATAAAGTTAAAAAGAGCAAGTTTCAGATGATATTAGCTGTAGGTGGCGGCAGTGTTATGGATATTGCCAAACTGGTATCCGTACTTTTGAAAAGTGAGTATACAGTCAGAAACCTACTGGAAGATAGTAGTTTAATGAAAAAAGGAATCGAGACACTGATGATTCCAACTACAGCAGGTACTGGATCGGAAGCAACACCGAATAGTATTGTTACTGTTCCAGAAAATAATTTGAAGGTAGGAATTGTAGGGACACAGATGATTGCAGATTATGTTATTCTAGATGCCATTATGATAAAAAAATTACCACTGAAAATAGCTGCTGCAACAGGAGTGGATGCAATGGCGCATGCGATCGAGTGCATTACTTCTAAAAAATCCAATCCATTTAGTGATTTGTTTGCCTTTGAGGCAATGGATCTAATCATAAATAATATTGTAAATGCATGTAAAGATCCGAGTGCCATGGATGCAAAGAATGCAATGCTTTTAGCGGCATTCTACGGAGGGGTAGCAATCACTGCATCAGGAACAACTGCGGTACACGCACTTTCTTATCCGCTTGGTGGTAAATATCACATTCCTCATGGGATATCGAATGCGATGATGTTAATTCCGGTTATGAAATTCAACGAGCCTGCTTGTAAAGATAGATTTGCAAAAGTCTATGATAGAGTCAACAGAAATAAATTACATCATATTTCGGAGGAAGAAAAATCACAGTGGGTAATCAATAAAATGGAAGAGATCGTTAATAATCTGGAAATTCCAACAAGCTTATCTGCATACGGAATCGGAAAAGAAGATTTATCAGAATTAGTGGCTTCTGGAATGAAAGTAACGCGGTTGTTAGTTAATAATATGCGAGAAATAAAAGAAGAGGATGCTAGAGATTTGTACTTACAAATTATGTAGTTAGGAGTAAGGTTGAAAGAATTTCATTCTTTCAACCGGGGATTTGTGCTACGCACAAAGTCTCCAGACCTTTAAAGGAGCATGGTTATAAAAATGAAATAGTTCTGTTAATAAGCCAGAAATTTGTGAGGTACATAGCGTTTCCGGATACGGAAAGGAGCACGTTTATAAAATGAAAGAGATTAAAGGAATCATAACACCAATTATAACTCCTATGGATCAAGAGGAAAATATAAATGAAACGGAACTTAAGAATCAGGTAAAAAGACAACTGACTGCGGGCACACATGGGATTTTCTCATTTGGGACAAATGGAGAAGGTTATATTTTAAAGGAAGAAGAAAAGGAAAAGATATTATCCATAGTAGTAGAAGAAGTTAATGGAAAGGTACCGGTATATGCAGGAACAGGATGTATTAGCACCAAGGATACGATTCATCAATCGTTGAAAGCCCAGAGCATAGGTGCAGATATTTTATCGATTATTACACCGTCTTTTGCAGCTGCATCTCAAAATGAGTTGTATGAACATTACAAAAGTATTGCAACTGCGGTTAACCTGCCAATTGTTTTATATAATATTCCCGCTAGAACTGGAAATGCATTATTGCCAGATACGGTAGAAAAATTAAGTCATATTGAAAATATTGTTGGAATCAAAGACAGTTCTGGAAATTTTGACAATATACTTCAATATATTGAAAAAACTAGATATCGAAAAGAGTTTGCGGTATTAGCAGGAAGTGACTCCCTTATCTTGTGGACATTGATGGCAGGTGGAAAAGGCGCGGTATCTGGCTGCGCAAATGTATATCCGGAAACGATTGTTGCGGTTTATGAAAATTATATTGCTGGTAAAATAGAGGCTGCAAAAGATAAGCAGGAAAGTATTCGAGAATTCAGAAATTGCTTTAAATATGGAAATCCAAATACCATTGTTAAAGCAGCAGTTGAATTGCTTGGTTATCCGGTAGGAAAATGTAGAACACCTTTTCGGCTGCTTAGTGAAGAAGGAATGAAGATGTTAAAAAAAGTTTTAATCGAAAATAGGGAAAAAGGGATGTGCTAGGTGAAGATATGAAAAGAAGTATTCTTGGTATTACTATGGGAGATCCGGCAGGCATCGGACCAGAAATTACGGTAAAAGCATTAAACAGACCAGAACTTTATGAAAAATGCAAACCGGTTGTGATAGGCGATACAGAAATATTAGAAAGAGCTTGCAAGTTTACGGGAAATACAAAAATTAGAATCCGTTCTATTTCATCGATAGAAGAAGCGCTTTTTGAGTATGGAACAATCGATGTCTTAGATATGCATTTGATTGGAATAGATGATTATGAAATTGGAAAAGTGTCAGCCAAAGCTGGAAATGCAGCTTTTCAATATGTCAAAAAGGTAATCGAATTAGCCATGAAGAAAGAAGTGGATGCAACGGTTACCAATCCATTGAATAAAGAAGCAATGAACCTTGCAGGACATCATTTCTCGGGACATACAGAAATATATGCAGAATATACAAATACGAGTAAGTATACAATGATGCTGGCTTATAAGAATTTAAGAGTCGTCCATGTTTCTACTCATGTTTCTCTGAAAGAAGCCTGTGACAGAGTAAAAAAAGATAGGATTTTAGAAGTAATTAGAATTGCAAATCAGGCATGTCTGGATATGGGTATTGGTGATCCTAAAGTAGGTGTGGCAGGGCTTAATCCACATTGTGGAGAAGGTGGACTTTTTGGAAGAGAAGAAATAGAGGAAATTGAGCCGGCTGTAAAAGCTGCAAATAGAGAAGGTATTAATGCTGAGGGACCGGTACCGGCAGATAGTATTTTTTCAAAGGCAAGAGGAAAGTTTTATGATATTGTAGTTGCAATGTATCATGATCAAGGACACATTCCATTAAAAGTCGTTGGATTTGTTTATAATTCAGAAATGAAAAAGTGGGATGCCGTAGAAGGCGTAAATATAACATTGGGTTTACCAATCATCAGGACCAGTGTAGATCATGGCACTGCATTTGATCAGGCAGGTACAGGAGAAGCCAATGAATTAAGTTTAATCAATGCAATAGAATATGCAATCAACTTTGCAAAGCAGAGAAGGTAAAGTTGTTTCATAATAAAAATATAGGAGGTTAAGAAATGAAAAAAAGAATTTTAGCTACGCTATTATGTGCAATAACTGTAGCAGCTACTCTTACTGGCTGTGGCCAGAGAAAAGAAACAGGTAATGAAAAAAATGGGAATGAGACAGAAATTACAGAAGGAGTAGGAACATCGTTTAGTTATACGTTACCAGGTAAATATTTAAACTGGCTGAAGGATTTAAATTACTGGAAAGATATACAGGAAATGTCGGGAATTACGGTAGAACTAGTAAATGGCGGCGAAAATGATGATAGTTATTATCAGAACGTAGATTTATCAGTAGGAAATGGAAATTTAACCGATGCAATTATTGTAAAACAATCACAGGCTGCTGTTTATCAGGCGCAAGGTGCTTTTATGGATCTTACGGATCTAATTAATGAATATGGACCCAATATTAAAGCGTACATAGAAGCAAATCCAGAATATGCTGCTATGATGACTACTTCAGATGGTGCTATATATGGTATTCCAGCACAGAATCCACTTTATACTAATCTTACATTTTATAGAACAGATATGTTAGAAGAAGCAGGAATTACTGCGTTACCAACAACAATTGATGAATTTACGGATATGTTAAGGACATTGAAGAAATATTACGAATCCGAAACAGGATATTATCCTTGGGTTGGACGAGATTCTTATTTGCATTATGCAGAGTGTTTTGAGTGTCTTGATACGATTGATGAAGATGGGATTGTACATGGAATATATAACTGCAGTCTTGGTAATGGAATAGGATATGATATTTATGCAGATGGATTTCGAGATATGATTGAATGGTATCATACATTATATCAAGAAGGTTTAATCGATCCAGAATGGGTTTGTGGTACGTCTACAGAAGAGGATTGGCAAACGAAGTATTTAACCGGAAAAGGTACTGTTTGTGATGATTACTTCACAAGACCGACATGGTTTATGAGTAATGCAGAAGATAATTCAAATTATAATATTGATGTCATGGATTTGTTTAAAACAACATCAGGTGGCCCGGCTAGTAGATATCAGAAACTTGTAAATCCAGATAGATATCTGGTAATTCCAGAAGGATGTGACAATGCTGCAACTGTTATTAAATTTTTGGACTGGATGTTTTCTGAACAAGGTCAGGAAGTAATGCACTATGGTATTGATGGTATTAATACTACAAAGAATGAAGATGGAACATATACCTGGATTGCAGATTTTGCAGTAGAAGCAATTAAACCTGTTGGAGAACCAAATATAGGAATCTATCAGGATCGATTAACATTCCCATATCCAGTTGATAACCAGGCTTATTATGAATCATTAGATGCAAAAGTACAGTCATATTGCATTGAATATTTTAATCAGTATGCATCCTATGCAAAGCAAATCGTCTATTCTGAAGAACAGGCAGAGACAAGAAGTAATATATTGGCAAAATACAAGACGCAATTTGATTCTTCTGTATTAGGTTTTGTAAGAGGTGATATACAAATTAATGATGATACATGGAATGAATTTTTAGAAAGAATGGAGAGCGTTGGATATTCCAAGATAAATGAAATTGACCAGAATGCTTATGACGCAATGGTAAAATAATATAATAATACGGGAGATGGTTTCTAACCGATTTCAATTAGAAACCACCCCCCCTTCAAGAAATGGTGTAATTTATTATATATGTGTCAGAAAATCTTTATATAAAAGATAGGTTTGATATAGTGGAGGGTGTTACTTTGAATAGTAAAATGAAATTTGGGCAAAACATTAAATATGAAATTAAGAATTGCGGATTGCTGTGGCTAATGTTAATACCAGGATTGGTGGTGCTTATTTTATTCAAAATAGCCCCTCTGCTTGGTTTGACAATCGCTTTTGAAAATTATAGTTCTTTTAAAGGAATATTTGGTAGCAAATGGGTTGGTCTAAAAAATTTTAAAGAAATATTATCCGACCCATACACGTGGACGGTTGCTAAAAATACGATTTTACTTGCGTTTTGGACATTACTAATTTCATTTCCAATACCAATTATATTTGCATTATTTTTAGAAGAGGTACGGTTCAAAAAGTTTAAAAAGTTTGTACAATCAATAAGTTTTTTCCCATATTTTATATCTGTAGCTGTTGCGGTAAGCATTTTATGTAGTTTTGTATCGCCGGCTGACGGAATCATAAATGTGATTCTTGTAAAATTAGGAAGCAGTTCAATAAATTTTATGGCAGAACCAGGATGGTTTCGTCCGTTATATGTATTGCTGCATGTATGGCAAAATTTTGGTTATGCAGCAATTGTATATATAGCTGCTATTCGTGGTATTGATCCTACATATTATGAGGCAGCGCAAATGGATGGGGCGAATCGATGGAAGAAAATGCATTATATAACAGTTCCATGTTTGCTGCCAATGATGATTACAATGTTTATCATAAATTTAGGAAGTATTTTATCTGTTGATATCAATAAGGTATTGTTAATGCAAAATCCTAGTACATATTCAACATCGGATGTATTGCAGACTTATGTTTATCGTATGGCATTCGGTTCATCTGGATTTCCACAATATAGTCTTGGAACAGCTTTAAGCTTATTCCAATCAGTTATTGCATTTATTTTAGTTATTGCAACGAATGCTATTTCAAAAAAAATATCTGATAATAGTGCATTCTAGTGGAGGAAAAAAAGATGAAAAAACAACGAGGAATAACAACTTTTGATGTTATTGTAACAATCATGATGGCTTTCGTGCTTTTAACCTGTGTATATCCATTTCTTTACGAACTTTCCATATCTCTTTCAGATGGAAAAGCAGTTGCAGCGGGAAAAATTACTTTTTATCCGATTGGGACTAATTTACAATCATATAAATATATAATGACAGCGGAAAGATTAGGTATCGTTAAAGGATTTATAAATTCTGTCATATATACTGCCCTAGGTACAATTGTAGCGGTAATTGTTACTTTTATGACGGCTTATGTTTTAACACGAAAGAAATTTCGTGCAAGAAGAGTCATCATGTTCTTGTTCATGACTACATTTGTGTTTGAGGCAGGAATTGTACCAACGTATATTATTCAGAGTAAATTAGGACTTGTTAATAATATTCTTGTCATGATTTTGCCAATGGCAATTAATACGTATTTATTAATTATTTGCAGAACTTTTTTAAATCAGATATCACCTGCAATAGAAGAGGCTGCAATTGTGGATGGAGCAAATGATTGGATTGTAATGTGGAAAATCTTTTTCCCAATTTCAAAACCAACGATAGCTACAATTACCTTGTTTTACCTTGTACAGAAATGGAATGATTATCTAACACCATTAATTTATTTGCAAAAAAACAAATTGCAACCATTACAGCTGATTTTATACAATTTTACAGCAGCTGCAAATTCTACAGGCTCTCCATTGGAAAATATTAATGTAAACGGGCATTTATTATCTTATCAGACATTAACAGCTGCAATTGTCATAATTACTATTGTACCGATTCTTTTAGTCTACCCATTTGCACAGAAATATTTTACAACAGGATTAATGGTCGGTTCTGTAAAAGAATAATATGAAGGAAATAGGAAAAGGTATATGTCGGAAAGAACTCTGAAGTATTCAAATCGAACATTTAGGACAAGGCCGGACAAATTGCTGTTTGGTCCAGCGGGAAATCGACTTTTTGTAGATTATTTAGATAAGCTTCCTGGTTTTAGTGGAAGAATCGATTATTTACATAAGGTTAATTTAAATCTGATTTTTAAAGTTACAAGTAAGGATATCGAAAAAGAAACATGGGATTATATGAAGGCTGTTTGGCATCCGGAATATTTGGAAACAGAATTAGAGGATGCAAAAATTTTTTTTCGAGAGAAGAAATATATTACCAAAGAAGATTGTGCGGTATCCATTCAATATTGGAAAAATGTAAGTAATCAGAATATTACACTGAAGTTAAGCTATACTCCGGAATATTGTGAGATTGAAAATGAAAATGGAATAAAGGTGTATTCTCCAGTAACGAATCATGGATATCGTTTTTATTATATTTTAAAAACGAACCTGTCAAATCAGGAACAATATATTTTGCAACCAAATGAGATGCTGCAATTTGTTATTGTAGCGGCATTTGGAATTGATAAAAAAGATCCAGATGATTTATGTAAAAAAAGAGCAGACCTATTATGCCGTATGGAACCAGATATTTTGCTTGCGCAACAATGTAGAGATTACCGTGAATTTTATCAAGAAATTCCTCGTTTTGAATGTAGCGATAAGGCTTTAAATGCGGCATGGGATTACCGTTGGTATATCTTACATAATTGTTATGCGGAACCTAAATATGGAAATTACAATCACGGTCTAATGTATGAGGGAAGAGCACATAAAATGGGAAAAGAAATTTTTCATCCTACCGGGTGGGAATTTACGAAATTCATTCCGCTATCAACACCATTACATATCACCGATATGAAATGGAACGGAAATTCTTATTATGTAAAAGAAATGATGAAATCTTTATTGGACAGTGTGGATGAACGGGGAGAACCAAGAGTAATGCTTTCTGATACGTTTGGAGCATCTTATAGTAATTATAGTATCTGGGCTTTTTATCAATATTATCTAATTCATCCTGACTTACATTTTTTAAACGAGATTTTGGATAAGTTAAAAAAATATATAAATGGTATGATTGATAAGTATACCGATGGAAAGAATCTGTTGCAGATTGTTAAAATTCATCAACTTACAGGAAAAGAATATCAACCAAGTTATTGGTTTTTTAGTGATTTTCCAGAAGATTATGCAAATCCAAAGACTTATACTTATTTAAAAAGAGTAGACAGCAGTATATATTTCTATTTAAATTTGATAGGACTTATGGGCTTGTGCGAAGAGGCAGAGGATAAAGATGCATTCAAATATCAAAGCCTGGCAGAGCAATTAAAGTTGGAAATCAATACGAAGATGTGGGATGAAAATTCAGAATTCTATTATGATATTCATTTTGAAACGGAAGAAAAGGCATTTGTAAAAAACATTGTTGGATTTTATCCATGGTGGGCTGATATTGCGCCACAAAGTAAGATAAAAGGATTTGAAACATTATTTGGAGAAGAATTTGAAACAGAGTATATGTTTCCGTCGGTATCGAATAAGTGCCGCGCATATGCACCAAATGGTGGCTGGATGGGTAATTTTATAAAGGGCAGAGATGGATGCGTATGGGACGGACCATCGTGGCCATATACAAATGGGATTATTATTGATGCAGTAGGAAAACAGAGTCAAAAGAAGGATCACATTTATGACAAAAAATTTGCAATATACTTGCATCGATATGCTATGCAACATTTTAGAAATGGAAATATAAACGAACCTTATTTAGTAGAACATTATAACCCGGAGACAGGCGAAGCATTAAGTGATGAAGTGGATTATAATCATTCCTATTTTATTGATTTAATTATGTGTTATGTATTAGGACTAAAGATATATAAAGATTATATCCAGATAGATCCACTTTATCTTGGTTTGGATTATTTTCTATGTACTGGTATCAAGATAAAAAATCATAGGCTAGATATTAAATATCAGCGGGACAAGATATTTGAAGTAATTCTAGATGGGAAAGAGATAATAAAAGAGAAAAAACTGGTGAAACAGACGGTGTTATTGTAATTTTACAATAATCTTATGAATATATAGAATGATAAGAGATTCAAAAGTCATTATAAGATTTTATATATGTGCTCCTATTCATGATCATAGTTTTTATATGACTTATGACACTCATATCATAGGATGAATAAAAGCGGAGGAACATTGTTGGTTTCCTCTGTTTCTATGAGCTACTAGCCATTATCGGTTAGTAGCTTTTTATATACATATCCATGTCTGCTTATTATAGAAAGGTTTGTAAAAACGTAGCAACTGCCATACCGCTGCCGGTCAAATAGGTAATCTCAAGTCGGAAATTGTCTTGCAAATTTACGAAGTACTTTGCAAATTTATGAATTTACGGAACTTCTCTTATCCAGTACCGATTCCCGCTTTATAAGTTCAACATCCAGTACGATATTCTGCGTTGGTAAGGATGGATTTTTTCAAATGCTGGAATAATACTTCCAATGCAAATTGTGCCTTCTGCTTAATATCCTGTGAAATCGTGGCTAACCTAGGGGTCACATATTGAGATATGGGAAGATTGTCAAAACCAATAATTGAAAAGTCCTCCGGTATCCGATACCCTCTTCGCTTTAATCTGTCCATTAGCTCGATGGCGCTGTTATCGGCGGCGACAAAGATGGCACTGACCGGTTTTTTAAAAGAGCAAAGCCTGGTTGCGGTTTCCTCCATGTTTGTCGGTTCTAAAATATGTTCCGGATACAAATTCAAATTAGCAGTTTCTATGGTATCCTGAAAACCTTTTAATCGTTGCTTGATTAACTGGTTGACACTGGTATGAGGTGTAATAAAAGCAAAATCCCGATGCCCATTCTCTATAAAATGTTTAGCAGCCAGTACACCACCCTTATAATCGTCGATTCCTATATTAATCAATTGCCTTACACTACTATAACTATCCGTAAATACGAGTGGAAGCTTATTATCCGCCTGTATTTGCTGAATGTTTTTATCAAAGGTTCCTAGAAACAGGGCACCCTCTGCATTCCATGACTGTAAGTGCTTCGTAACATCGGAATATTCATTGATAAAATGTACCATAGCATTATAACCGTACTCCTGAACAAGCTGTATAATATATCCCAGCATCGTAGCATTGTAAGGTGATTCAAGTACATTACCTGAGCCCTGTAGGATAATGGATATGATTTTGGAGGATTTGGATGACAGGCTCCGCGCAGAGGAATTAGGAACATAACCAAGTTTTTCAATAATGGATTGTATCTTCGCTATATTTTCATCCGACACTTCGGAATAGCGTTTATTAACAACGCGCGATACCGTCATTACGCTTACTCCGGCTTCTTTTGCAATATCTTTTAGCGTTACCATATACACTCCCTCTTCTTAGCAGAGCGGGATATAAGGGACAACAGAAGTATCCGATCCAATGGGCGGGAGATCAGATGTCAACTTGGGAGGGAGTACCCTTTTGGCGCGTGGCTATCCGCTTTTTATTATTATACATTGATTATTGAATGAAATTA
>ENA-UOOR01003465-UOOR01003465.1-fermentation-metagenome-genome-assembly--contig:-NODE-3465-length-13881-cov-13.956459_pt1 | contig 13881 bp, 9 predicted proteins | sample MGYA00245780_ERZ724029 | MGnify/ENA primary metagenome ERZ724029 (study PRJEB28704, sample SAMN03018315) | fermentation metagenome | biome: anthropogenic terrestrial biome; feature: soil; material... | reverse complement strand
GTATTTTGAACACTTACATTTTGCTTTTCAGGTTAATCAACTGTTAAACTGGCGAAGATTTGATAATTACACTCTGGATAGTAGTATAAATATAATTTTTGCAATAGAAATGCAAATAGAACTTGACAAAAAATGAAATCAATGATAAAAGTTATTATTGTAATAAAAGATATTCATTTATATGTTTTCAAAATATTTTTAGCTTCAGCTACATACAAGTTTTAACTTGATGTAAATAAATTTTAATGGAGGATAATCATTATGAAATTACTTTTTTCGGGTGCAAAAAAAAATGGTTCGGTTACAATCCAAGCCTGTGGAACTAAACGTACAAAAAACACTAGTTCGTGGTTCTAAAAATTAGTTTGGAAGTAACGAGCAACAACGAGGAATGCAAATACCTAACATTATTTGCTTCCTCGTTATTGATTAGTTTTCTTTCATAAAATATTAAAAATCGGAAGGATAAGAGTTTATACAATGAGAATTCATTACTACGGAAACATCATGTTACTGACTATTGAGGAAAAAGAATATTTGTTTAGTGAATTAGAGACATTAATTTTTGATAAGCTTTTTTTCGAAATACGTAAAGGAACATCAATACTAAAAGCTGAATTACTTACATTAAAATTAATATGTAATCACTTTCCTAACGAATCAATAGCCAAAAATAAAATCTTATCTGTTAAGGAAAAAATATTGCCATTCATTGATGACAAATTATTGATTACTGGAGAGAAAGGTAAGTTTTATCCACAATCGGTAGTATTACATATAACCAACAGATGTTACCACAACTGTATACATTGCTTTAGAAACTCAAACTTATATGGAGATGTAATGGAATTTAGTAACTTGTTTTACATTTTGAAAAACCTAAGCTCCAAAATATATCATATAACAATTAGTGGCGGGGAACCACTAACACATCCAGACTTCAAAAAAGTCCTTGGGACTATAGCTAATTTTAAAAGTAAAAGTTTAGCAACGTCTTTTTATGGTTTTGATAAAAATATATTAAATGATTTACATGTATTTGATTCAATTCAAGTATCTGTATATGGATGGGATGCTTCTTCTCATGATAATTTTACTAATCAAACAGGTTCCTTTATTCGTGTATGGCAAAACATAACGGAATCGATCAATAAAAAACTCAATATTTATGTTAATTCAATGAACAACAAAGAATGTAATTTAGTAAAAGTTATCCAACTAGCAATTGAACATAACGTTAAACATATACAATTCGGTGAAATTCAGGCTATCGGAAGGGCACTAAACAACAATGAACTAATACCTTATTTTAGTAACAATGATAGTATAACCTATAATTTGAAAAACACATTTAAAGATCTCATTAATATTTATTATAGTTCCGGCTGCTTATCAGAGAAAAAAATTGGGCATTGTGCTTGTGGTATAAAAAACATTGATATAGATGAATTGGGTAATGTATATAATTGCCTGTATAGCTGTAATAAAGCATACGGTAATATTATAAAAGACAGGAATTTATTTGACTTAAAACCTAAGGTTAACTATGAAAATGAAAAATCTAACTGTGAAGCCTTTAATAATGCGATTCTTCTACAAAAGAAGTATAAATAACTTACGAGCAAAAAGTTGTCATATGAGATAAGAAAGGAAACAATACATTATGGATAAACAAAACTATCATAATAAAAAACGCAATATTTATTCTCTAGGATATTTGTTTTTTAATATTGCGGAGAACATTTTCGTTGTTTTGCAACCATTAATTTTAAAAAAGATTTTTGATAATATTTCACAACTTGATAGAATTGTTTACTATCTAATAATATACGGTATATCAATTATATTAATAATATTGTTTGAATTTTTTCAAAAAAGATCTCATATTCAACTATCATTAACATTTAAAGAAGATTTAAATAATCAGTTATTATGTTATTTAGATGCACTTAGTATAGAAAAAACATCTAATATAGATAAGTCTGACTTAAACGTTGATATTAATACTAATATCGACGAATTAATACAATCATATTATATAAATAATTTAAATATCATTTATTATGTTATATCTCTCATGATTTATTTAATTACTATTTTTTCTATTGATTTACATATGGCAATAGTTACAATATTATTTAATGTTATATGTCTTATATTACCTTTATTCTTTCGAAATATTATTAAAAATAGAAAACAAGAAGTAATACAATCAAATTCAGACTATAATAATTCTTTTTTCGATTTATTTGATGGCTTAGCCACATTGAAGCAATATGGTTCTTTCCAAAAGTGGAGAAAGAAGACTAATTGGTTTTTGAGTAATTTTATTAAACACGATAGGAAGTACTTTCATATTAATGTAGCATCTGATATATTGATTGGATTTGCTTCATATTTGGGTTCTTTTATACTAATTTTAATAGGTGCCATAAAAATATTTCTTAACAAGTTGTCTGTTGGAGGATTTATTGCAGCATTCCAATACTCAGAATTGATTGTTACGCCTATAATGAATTTAGGCACTTCATTCAATATACGCTCTACAGGTCTGGCACTAAGAGATGATTTCCATCAAAAATATAATATTGATCCTGATCCTACATTAGAAGGTGAGATGATCAACACAAGTGATATCGATGAGATTGATTGTATTCTTTTTAGAGACTTTGAATTTGGTTATGCACCTGATGAAATACTAATTACTATTGATGATTTGAGGATAAATGTTGGAGATAAAATATTATTAATTGGTAAAAACGGAAGTGGTAAAAGTACTTTTTTAAAAATTATAGCGAAGCAAATTTCAGGATATCGCGGAGATATATTTCTTAATAGCATTGATTTAAAAAAAATAAGTTATAGTAATCTTTACAAATTGATAAGTTATATTCCTCAAGAAGATCACATTTTCCAAGCTAATATCAATGAAAACATTACTATGAACCAAAATGTAAATATTGAAGATGATAAAATGGCCCAATTAATAAATATCAATATTTTACCAGATAGTATTCTAAAGCAGGAGCTTCTTTCCGGCGGGGAAAAACAAAAAATTGGTTTTCTTCGAGCTTATATTACACAAAGAAGATTGCTTTTGATTGATGAGGGATTGAATAAAGTAGAAAGTAACATAAGAAATTCTATAATATCTGAAATATGTAAAAATAAAGATATAACTTTAGTTTACATTACTCATGATTATAAAGAAATACTATCATATTTTGATTATAAATTGATATGTCATGAAAAAAAAATTATAAAGGAGAAAATATGAAACAAGATTTGTATTTTAAAGAAGACACCCCATTACATACTGTTAACCGGATAAAGCAGGTTTTAGATCGATTAAATATTACCGTAGAAGAAGAGTGGATGGTTAACCACGACAAAATATACTCTCTATCATTAAAGTCTGTAAACTATCCGTTTCTTTCAAACGGAAAAGGCTCTACTGAAGATTATGCAAAAGCAAGTGCTTATGCTGAGTTCATTGAGAGACTCAATTCAGAATTATTTTTTAGAATGTTTGATAATTATAATATGATCTATGGATTATCAAAAATAAACACTGATTTGAAAGAGTACTATGGTTTTAATGAATATTGTAAAGTTTTATTAAATAGTCATAAATCATGTAACGCGGAAGCTTTTTATAAAAGTGTTAGTGATGTCTTACTTACAAAAGTATGTACTAAGGTATGCTTCATAAATAAAGATTCATATAAAAAACTTGAACTGCCCAGTTTAATTTTAGATATTTTCTATGGTTCTAACGGTATGGCTTCTGGGAATACTCTGTGCGAAGCCAAAAATCAAGCAATATTTGAGATTTTTGAACGTTATGCTTTATGTGAGCTATTTCGAGACAATATTAATATATTCTCAGATATAACTGATTATTGCAAGTTAAAATATGAAACTATCAGGGAATTACTTTCATTATTTGAATCAAATAGGTTGGTATTAAAAATTATAGATTTAAGTATTGATTTAGATTTGCCTGTCATTTTAGTAATCGCAATTGACGTGCAAGAAAAAAAATATCTATCTGCCTTTGCTAGTCATATAAATCTAAGGGTATGTGTAGAAAGAGCCCTTAATGAAATACTCCAAGGTAGGAAAATTAAAACATTAAAATATCAAATGAATAATTTAAGTGATATTCATAATTGTATAGATATTAATAATATCAACAAATTTTTTGTTGATAATAGTGGTTCTTTACCTTTAAAACTACTTGATTTCAATAAGATGGATAATGAAGTAGGCATCATTTGGAATGATGATATCAGAACTAATGATAAAATATTAAAATTCTGCGAGGATAAAATATATAATCTTGGTTTCGAAATTTATTACAATATATGGAATAATTTAGACTTTCCAACTATTCAGGTTATAGTTCCAGGGATGAGTGAAATTGTTAAAGATGATTATAATGAACTACTGGCTTCTTATTTGATTGAACATGAATTTAAATCTATTTTTTCAAATCCAGATTCAATAAAAAGAAATTCCAAAAAGATATTAGATCATTTCGAAAATATCAATATAAGTGATGGGTGTACGCTGGGGGATTTATTTAATATTCCTTTAAACAATGATTCATCATATTTAGATGCTTTGAATTTTAATTTATTACTATCAATTTGTGCATTATACATAAGCGATTTTGATAGAGCATATATTTATATAAAAAGATTTTATTTTTATATAGTTGCAAATTGTGAAGAAGAATCGATTGTCGAATATTATGAGATAATCTATTATTTTATTAATTTTAGACGATTATTTAATTCGCACGAGAAGATTCTGTCCATTTTAAGTACTTACTTTGATGTATCCACTCTTTTACAAATAGAAAATGATTTAAGAAATGAGAATTTATTCTGCAATATCGGTTATATCCCATGTATTACCAAAAACACTTGCGATGATTGTACATTAACTAATTCATGCCAAATTAGAGAGTTATCCATCTTAAACTCTTTACTGCGTAATAATAGGACAGTTTAGTTAATGTAAAACATGAAAAGTATGAGATAAGATCATTACTGATTGTTAATAGTTTTCATACATCCTTGTTTTCAGCTTTCTTGAGTTTATGTCACGTTAGATCGACTTCAAAGATGACCTGTCAGCAAGTGTGTTTATATAAATCGCTCACTATGAGTTCACTCGAAAAGTCATGTACGCATCTTTCCACCCATTTTTTCGTGCATTCTCCTGGGAGTGAACATCCTTTAGTGTAAATGGAATAATCCGCTATTTAATTGTTAATACTTATGTTGCAGCATAAATCGGGCTACGCTGGGGAGCGCCCCAACGCTTGCTGTGGCTTATACGGTGAATCGGCGAGTCTTTGGATTCGCCGGTTTTCATATTCACCGGTATGCCCACGGCGGATAAACCCCGGGAGTTTGAGGGCAGAGCCCTCAAAAGCTTACGCTGCAAGCCTGTCTGCAAAAAATATCATTATCTGGCTGTATGCCATTGGCCAATCTCTTGGTGGCAGCGTCCACTTTTTAGTGATTTCTTTTACCGAGAGAAAAACCACTTTTCGTATCGAATCATCTGTGGGGAATATCGACTTTGTTTTTGTATATTTCCGTACCATTCTGTGATAAGCTTCCACAGTGTTCGTCGTATAAATTAGATTCCTGACTTGTTCGGGATAGTTGAAAAATGTCGTAAGTTCAGCCCAGTTAGCATCCCAAGACCGAAGAATAGACGGATACTTCCTATCCCATTTTTCCCTAAATTCCTCTTTTGCATACTCCGCATCATCAAGATTTACCGCACCATAGATTTTCTTCAGGTCGGCGCAGATTGCTTTCCTGTCTTTGTATTGCACAAATTTGGTCGAATTTCGAATTTGATGGACTATGCAAAGTTGTTGCTTCGTTTTTGGAAAAACCGCATTTATCGCCTCACCAAGACCTTTCAAATTATCATGACAAGCAATAAATATATCTTGGACACCACGTTTTTTAAGGTCGGAGCATATTGATGCGTAAAAGCTTGCACTTTCATTTTCGCTGATCCAAATTCCTAAAATGTCTTTCTGACCGTTCATGTCAATACCCAATACAGAGTAGACGCATTTATTGATGATCTGGCTATCTTTGCGACTTTTGAATACGATCCCATCAAAATATATGATCGGGTAAATCGACTCAAGCGGTCGGTTTTGCCACTCATTAACTTCGGGTAGAATTTTATCCGTTATTTTTGAAATCAATGTCTGAGGGATTTCTGCCCCATAAATTTCACGTAGATTGTCCTCGATATCACGCTGGCTCATGCCTTTTGCATACATTGCCATAATTTTTTGCTCGATTTCATCAGTTCGAGTCTGTCTCTTCTCAAGAACTTTAGGTTCAAACTCGCCGTTACGGTCACGTGGTATGGCTATTTCACTTTCGCCGTAATCACTTATTATAGTCTTGCGGTTATAGCCATTTCGGGAATTACCTGAATTATTTCCCGCGACATCATGTTTTTCATACCCGAGAAGTTCATCCATCTCCGCCTCAAGCATTTGCTCAATTGTGCCAGCTAATAAACGTTTTAACTTCGACTGAATGTCGCCCGTGCTTCTGCAGTCCTGCATTAGCAGACTGACCAGTTCCATTTCCTTTTCACTAAGGATATTTTTTGATGTTTTCATAGGATAACCTCCATTTTTTTATAAGGAGATTATTGCCATTTACACGGATGATTATTCAGCCTCATTCTCCTGCAAAAAAGCGTTAAATATCCAGATATTCGCCGTCTATTTGCAGAATTTGCGCGAAAAACTGAATCGGAAATCTGCATACCCGACTTTCCGAGCGAACTCTTAGCTTTTATCACCGCTGTACACTGTTATCACAGTCAGATGGTTCCCTTAAAAATTGATTTCCTGACAGTTCACGATACCTATATACCCGAAAAAGGTTGAAATGAGGGATTGAGGTTGCTAATAATAACCCAGATATATGATATAGGAAACTGTATTTTAGGGAAGTAAAAGCGCATCACAAATATTTCGCAAAAGCAGATGGTTACTGTTTGAATATTTTAGTGCTTATAGTGTGTTGTAATTGCCAAGCAATTTCTTCGTTCTTTAACATTTTCTATTACATTTTCTCTCTTTTTAACCTGTATTGATTTCCTATAGACCTTGAAATGTTTAGCAGCATACCAACACCTACCATAAGAAAAGCCAAAGAGCTTCCTCCGTACGAGAAAAAGGGCAATGGCATGCCGGTAACCGGCATCGATGACGTAACAACAGCTACATTGACAATAACCTGAACAGCAATAAGAGATGTTATACCAACAGCAATAAGGCTTCCAAGCATATCAGGTGCATGCATGGCTACTCTGATACCTCGCCATATCAAAACAAGAAACAGCAGCAGAACGGTAATTGCTCCAAGAAAGCCAAGCTCCTCAGCAAGAACTGAAAAAATAAAATCATTATGTGGCTCAGGAATGTAGAGGTTTTTTTGTACACTCTGACCGATTCCTTTACCGAATAGCCCCCCTGATCCTATTGCGTAAAGAGAATTCACTATTTGGTAACCACTGTCCGTAGGATCTGCAAAGGGATCCAAAAATGTAAGGATACGCTCAAGTCTATATTCAGCTGAAAAAGCAAAATATACTCCCAAAGGTACCACCAATAATGACACCAACACAAAATGCCATATTTTTGCACCGGCAGAGAACATTATAATAACCGCCACTGCAGAAATAAGAATTGTTCCACTATAATGCGGTTCTTTCATTAGAAGCACATCCACAATCCCAATTATACAAAGGTATGGAACAAAACCTTTCCAAAACGACTGCAATAAGTCGCTCTTTTTCGAGAGACTGAATGAAAAAAACAAAATAACTGAAAGCTTTGCCATCTCCGAAGGTTGAAATGAAGCAAAACCAAGATTAAACCATCTCCACGAGTCATTTATATTTGAGCCTATTCCGGGTATGATTACAAGGATTAAGAGTATTATGCTAACAAGCATCATTATGGGTGAAAGACGGGCAATCTTTCTGTAATCCAAGCGTGAAAAAATAAGCATTGCAACAATTCCAACCGCTGCCCATGTAAGCTGCCTCATTAAAAAATATTCTTTGTTATCAAACTTTCGTAAGGCATAATAAGAGCTGGCGCTATACACCATGCTGACACCTAACGTTAGGAGCAAAAGAATAGTTATTAATATCCAGTAATCAAAGTCCCTTCTTCTCATAATCACCTCAAGGCATAAAATGCTATTGCACAAAATATTACAGTAGAAATCAAGAATACGGTAACAACCTTTGTTTCTTTCCAACCAGACAGCTCAAAATGATGATGTATCGGCGCCATCTTAAATATTCGCTTTCCAGTTTTTTTAAAATAAGCAACCTGCAAAATAACCGATATATTTTCTATAAAATAAACCATCCCGGCAATTACAAGAATAAAGGGCATCTGGAGTAGAATTGAAACGGAAGCCACTGCTCCTCCTAGTGCCAGAGAACCAATGTCCCCCATAATAACCTTTGCCGGATACAGGTTATACGCCAAAAATCCAAGGCATCCCCCTGAGAGAATAGCACAAAACAATTTTATAGAGTTCCATTCACTGTTCAGCATTGACACTACAGTAAAAAACACCAACACAATCATTGTTATACTTCCGGCAAGGCCATCAACGCCATCAGTCAAATTAACAGCATTGGTGTAGCTGAGCAGCATAAAAAGACAGAAGGGAATAAACAAAAAAATTGGTACCGTTAATGGATTATCAAGACCGATAAACGGGATTACCGTTTTATTCCCGCAATCCGTCATTGTAACAACATATGCTGTGAAACATGCAGAAACAACCAAGAGACCAATGATTTTTTGTTTTGGTTTGAGCCCGTCCTTACTTTTCCTTTTTATCTTCAAAAAATCATCTATAAAGCCTACCGCTCCAAACCCTAGGGTTGTGAGAACTAAAGCTGCCATATTTTTATCTGTTAATGCAAAATAACCGCCTATTATAACAAGAGGAACTAAAAACATGAACCCACCCATTGTTGGTATTCCCTGTTTAACAAGGTGGGTTTTGGGGCCGTCATCCCTAATAGTCTGACCGAATTTTAAACGTCGTAAAAATGGAATCAAAATAGCTCCAGACAATAATGCCAAAGCGAAAGCTGCTACAAAATATATAATTTGATCCGGTATCCTAATATCCGTTATCCCCATAGTTTTTTCCTCCGGTCTACAAATGCAAAATCATTGCTAAAACAAACAGTATTCTTAATAACTCTTGTGTATATATATAAATTGAAAAAGAAGACAATTTTGTTCGACGATATTTGCAAATTATTTCTTTTTCAATTTATTTTGCACATGTGCCTGTTCAGGGCTATGCCAAACAAATGGCACGTGCATCAAATCGTGTCTGTACATGTTGAATTTCTAAGATTAACATATGTAGTACGCCGATGCATACACGCACTTAAATATTTAACGTTCCAAAAACCCCTTCTATTACCTTTTCAAGATTCATTCCCCTTGAGCCCTTAAACAAGACTATGTCCTCCGGCTCAAAAAAATCACTTAAATATGGAATTGCTTGCTCAATGGTAATAAAATGCTTTATATTTTCTTCATTCATACCTGCTTCTAATGCCCCTTGAACATAATCCCGTGCCAGATTCCCAATCGCCACAAGATGACCGATGTGCTCGCGCACAACTGAAGCACCTACCTGGCGATGAGCTTCACGAGCATATTCTCCAAGCTCAAACATATCACCCAGAACTGCAATGCTTCTTTTTTCACCGGCGACCTCCCTCAGAACAGACAGTGATGCCAATGCCGAAGCAGGGGCTGAATTGTATGAATCATTTATAACCTTTATACCGCTGTCGTACTTGATAATGTTAAGCCTCATTTTTTCTTGAGAATACTTTGCGAGACCATTTTTAATATTCTCGTTTGAAACATTAAGTTCCATAGCACATGCAATAGCTGCTAATGCATTTGACACATTATGTATTCCGGGAGCCGGTAATACAATTTCGACATCCTCATTCCTAAGATTAACAGTGAACCGAACCCCTGCCTCGCCTAAAGATTCAATTCCAAACGCATTAAGCTTGCTGGTTTCGTAAGTACCGTAAAAAATCAGTGGTATTGGCAACAACCCGTTTAATCCGGATAACAGCTCATCATCCCCGTTTAAAATAAGCTTGCCGTTTTCCTTCAAACCCTTTATTATTTCAAGCTTTGCTCTAAGAATGTTTTGTCTTGTCCCAAGCTTTTCAATATGTGACATGCCTATGTTTGTGATAACTCCTATATCCGGTCTGATGATATCTGAAAGGTACTCAATCTCTCCCAAAGAGCTCATGCCCATCTCAAAGACCGCGGCTGTGTGCTCATGCTTAAGCTCAAGAACAGATAACGGCAAACCGATATGATTATTGTAGTTCCCTACTGTTTTATGAACATTATACTCTGTTGACAGGATTTGCGCTATCATTTCCTTGGCAGTGGTTTTCCCCACACTACCCGTAATCCCCACAACAGGAATATTAAATGATTTAATATATTTTTTTGCCATAACCCCTAATGCTTTAATAGTGTCATCCACAACAATAACCGAACAACCATCGGGCGCTTCAACAGGCACTTCAGTAACGACTACCGAAGCTCCCTTTTCAAAAGCATTTTTTATATACTTGTGCCCGTCTGTTCTTTCACCTCGGATGGCAATGAACATGCTCCCTTCCTCCAGCGTTCTTGTATCCGTGCTTATTTTGTGCACCTCAATATTGCCGCAGCCGGTAAGCGTTCCTGCAATCCACTCTGATATAATGCTCGCCCTTAGATTATCCATGTTTTTCACTCCAAATCATCGAGTATTTCTTTAACAATTTCCCGTTCGTCGTAATGTATGGTATTGTCTTTAAATATCTGGTAGGTCTCGTGACCTTTTCCAGATAAAACAATAATATCTCCATCTTGTGCATGCTCCATTGCATACCTTATTGCCATAGTTCTATCTGTTATAACTGTGTATTGGCCGTTTGTTTGCTTCATTCCTTCCTCAATATCCCTGATAATAGCCTCAGGCTCTTCTGTCCTTGGATTGTCAGAGGTTATAATTGTAAAATCAGCAATTTCACCGGATATTTTGCCCATTTGAGGTCTCTTACTCTTATCACGATCACCACCGCACCCAAATACACTAATCAGGCGGCTTGGCACAAAGCTTTTTACCGTTGATAGAATATTCTTAAGGCTATCCGGCGTATGGGCATAATCAATCATTACAGTATAAGGTTTTCCCGGTATGGGCACAACCTCAGCCCTTCCCGGAATATGGATGTCCATTAACCCCTGTTTAATATGCTCCTTTGATATTCCCATCATTCCGGCAATGCCTATGGCGGCCAAAGCGTTATAAACGCTGAATAGTCCGGGAACGGAGACTTCCATAGGGCATGAAAACCATGGTGTTACAGCTTGAAATTCAACCTTTTCCGGGTGAGTAATAATATTTTCAGCCATAATATCAGCCTTATTATTAATACCATAAGTTAAGCATGGGCATTTACTTTCAGCTATAACCCTATCTGCTCTTTCCGAATCTATATTTACCAAACCGTGTTCAGCCATAGCAAAAAGCATTATCTTTGATTTAAGGTAGTCCTCCATATCCGGATGCTCATCTCCGCCAATGTGATCCTGCGAAAAATTCGTAAACACGCCAATTTTAAATTTAGAAGCTGCTACCCTGTGCAATTTTAAGCCTTGTGAGGAAACCTCCATTGCCACTGTGTCTGCGCCTTTGTCTTTCATTTTATCGAACATTTCCTGAAGATCGTAAGACTCGGGAGTGGTTCTTTGAGCCGGTATTTTTTCTATGCCTATACTGTTGGCAACCGTACCTATTATGCCCACAGTCTGCTTTGCCTTTTCGAGTATTGATTTAACCATATATGTGGTCGTAGTTTTTCCCTTTGTGCCTGTTATTCCAACAAGACAGAACGAATCAGACGGATGCTGGAAAAAAGCAGCTGATACATGTGCCAACGCATATCGTGTATCTGAAACCTTAATAACTGTCACACCTTCCGGTGCAGCAATATCCTTTTCTACCAAAAGTGCGGAAGCTCCATTTTCAAGTGCCGAATGTATATATTTATGCCCGTCCGTTTTAAACCCATCTATGCATACAAACAGAGAACCCGGAACAGCTCTTCTCGAATCATACACCACCCTGGTTATATCTCCATTCAAGGCTCCCTTAACACTTTGTATATCCAACCCCTCAACCAGCTTTTTCAGCTCCATAAAATCCCTCCTAATCCGTTTCGGTATGCTCAAACCAAATAGTAACGACCTGTCCTTTATACAGCTCCTTGCCTGGCTCAAACTCTTGCCTGTGCGCCTGTCCCATGCCTTCAACCTTTATATTTAGACCCGCTGCTTTCAAAGTCTCGGCCGCTTCGCTTATATTCTTATTTAAAACATCCGGCATTTTTACAGGCAGCTCCTCTTCCGGCTTATATGTATATAGAATTACAGTTGATCCGCTTGGTACACTACTATTAGGCTTAGGCGTCTGCTCTATTACTATAGCACTTTCACCTTTATCTTCACCCTCAATGATATAATTAAGCTCATAATTTTTTAGCTTTGCCTTGGCTTCCGCCACTGTCATATTCCTTACCTCAGGAACATACATTTCCTTCAACATCAATTGCTTATCTAATTCAGTATATACGCGTTCAACCCTCAGATAGTCTAATATTTCTTCAATAAGCTTACCTGCGATGGGAGCTGCAAGCATACCACCTGAGTGCGGATAGACCTGCGGATGATCCAAAACAATAAGTAAAGCTATTTCAGGATTATCAGCAGGAGCAAATGCTGCAAAGGATGCGATATAACGCCCTTCGGTTTCTGTTTCATTAGTTTCCGATGTACCTGTTTTACCTGCAATTCTATAGCCACTTATATATGCATTTTTCCCGGTTCCCACTGATACAACCCCTTCAAGAATCTCTCGCAGGGTATCGGAGGTTTGCTGTGAGATCACCTTTCTTACTACCTGGGGCTCATTTTTTTCAACAATGTTTCCGTTACTGTCGCTTATTTGCTTTACAATAATCGGTTTCATAAGATTCCCGCCATTGGCGATTGCGCTATAGGCAGTAACCAATTGAAGTGGGGAAATCGTAAAGCACTGACCGAATGAGCTAACCGCTAAATCAATTTCCTGGGGCTTCTTATGCCATTGATATTCATCATCTTTCGGCTCGCCGTTTAGCGTTATGCCTGTTTTCTCCATGAAGCCAAAATTCCTCGCATACTGATAGAATTTACTGATTCCTAACGCTAAACCGGTTTTTACAAACACCGGGTTACATGAATTATATACACCTAAACGAAAGGTTTCAGCGCCATGCCCGCCGTGTTTCCAACAATTAATATTGTATCCGGCTATATGTACGGTTGAGCATACAAAATTTGTATCAGGAGTGACAACACCTTCCTCTAAAGCTGCAGATGCGGTGATGGCTTTAAACGTTGAGCCCGGTTCATATGTATCCATCAATGCCTTGTTTCTGAAAACAGTCTGGAAAAGGAACTCAACATCCTCATTGCTTGATCGGCCTTCCCATTCATCATTTTCAAGAAAATCAGGTTTTGCATATGGATCATTAGGATCATAATCATGTTTTGATGCCATTGCAAGAATCTCACCTGTAGTCGGTTTCATAACAATCGCAGCAGCCCCCCGCTTCAGGTTATAATCCAGCATTGCTTTCTCAAGGGTTTTTTCAGTAAAATATTGAATTGTCTCGTCTATGGTTAAGTATAAATCATAACCA
>ENA-UOOR01003464-UOOR01003464.1-fermentation-metagenome-genome-assembly--contig:-NODE-3464-length-13882-cov-13.775584_pt1 | contig 13882 bp, 8 predicted proteins | sample MGYA00245780_ERZ724029 | MGnify/ENA primary metagenome ERZ724029 (study PRJEB28704, sample SAMN03018315) | fermentation metagenome | biome: anthropogenic terrestrial biome; feature: soil; material... | reverse complement strand
GGTAACTCCCGCTTCTACTGAATGGTAAACTATATTTCCTCCCGTCTTAGCGGCAACTACTTCCCTTACACCCAAAAAATCACTGTTTGCAGCGTTTGTATTCGCCACAAAAAACAGCATCAACGATATGAGGTACAGCCACTTTTTCACGCTGCTAATTTACTATTTATAATCCGATTATCTTTTTCTTTCAAGTGAAGATTTCATTTGAAGAAAAAAAGAACGCTCGATTTTTTATGTTGGCTTGGTAGCGCAGCGGACAAGGCAATATAAAAAATGAGCATCCAAGCGGGCAACAAAACTTCAATCGAAGCACTGACGTTCATCCCGCGCGGAAGGCGAAGACGAACCTTTTTAACTTACCTGTGATAGTGTTGTGTCCGTTCAACTGCGGGCTGTATGAGCGTAAACGCAGGAAAAACAGCCTTGAGCCAAACGGCTGGCTGCTGACTGTGGAGCGTAGCGTAATGGGCAGCAGACAAGCATCGCGAGCCGCACTGCGAGTGGAGCAAGGGGGCTGCAAGGGAGAGCCTGACAAGGCGGCTTGCAGCTCTGTAGAAGTGAAGGGCTGGCGTAGGTTTTTGCTTTTTTCCGCAAAAACTATGACAGCCCGTAACGCACTACACAAGGCTTTCCTTATTCTTCGCCAAAGCGGAGCGGCGGCAATACAAACAAAGTCAAGCCGAAGCCCGATGCGACCCGCAGGCGAGCAAAATAATGGCAGGCGGTGGACGTGTTGCGGCTGAACGAAGTGAAGCGGCATAAGCGGACAGAGTAGCCTGCCGTGACGACTGACAGAGGAACTGCAAGCAAGATGACAAGCTCGGAGCTTTAGCGGAGACCCGAAGGGCGGCAAGGCTCTTTTTTATTCATCTGAAGAAAAAAACAACTCATAAAAAAGTGTCTTGACGGCTTGGCGGCTTGCTTTGCGGACGACAGAAGGAGGAACACCGCTTTTCCTGCGTTCGGGGGCACGGAGTTCAGCGGAGTGCCGAAGCGTGGGCAATGTGCGTGGATTTGTGCCGTGGGATTTTCCTATTGCAACGGATGGAACTGCAACACGTATTGTTTCAGGTCTTCGCTGTCCTGCTGTCGGTAACGTTCTACATTTTCCACTCTCTTAAAGCCTGCCAGGTATTGCGTTTTCCGTAGTCCGTATTGCTTTATCCAGAGCGTTATCCTTGATTGCCTTAGTTGGTTCAGCCGTATGATGTTGTAATTCAGTCCTGTTCCCAATGCCCTGATCTGATCGTTCAACGCTTTAAACTGGCAATGAAGATTGGTAAAGTTGTTTGCCTGCGGACTGATCAGTTTTTCGGTGCTGTTATCCCTGTGGTTTTCGATGTAGTAGTGTAGTTGTAAGATTTGATGCGCTTCCAAAAGCAGGGTTCTTGCCTCTTTTCTGCGGTTGCCTCCCGGAACTTCCAGTTTTCCGGTCTGCAGGTTCAGGTGGCCGATTTCCAGCCGTTCTATGTCCCGTTCGTCCAATGCCTGATAAATCGTAAAGCCCAGCAGTATTTTATCGCTGTGCCGCCAGAAGCCTTTCTGTGCCTTTGGTTCGTAGCTGCCGTAAATATGGCTCAGCTCTTCATCATTGAACATCACATATTGCTGCTTTTCTATGCCCCGAACCCTGACCTGATAGGCAATGTCCGGTATCTGCAAAAAGCGGTTGTAATGACTGATGGCTCGTAAATGTTCATTCGTAACCTGTTTGGACTTCTCTTTTTGCAGGTCGCCAATGTAGTTCAACAGGTCTTTGTAAGCCGCTTCCTGTATGGCAATGTTTCTTTCCGCAAGCCACTGTAAATAATGGTTGGAACAGTACAGCATCCGTTGCCTTGTCTTTTCCACAAAGCGGTTTTTGATCAGGTATGTTGTAAAGTCTTCCATTATTCAGATGATTTTCCAAGTGAAGAAAAAAGTTATTGGTTCAGCTCTTCCACTATACGGGTATAGATCTGTGTGCTGTCTAAGCTGCGATGCCCTAAAAATTTGCTGATCTGCTCCAACGGCATTCCCTGTTGTAAAAGGTGTGTAGCGATGCTGTGCCGTAAGCCGTGTAGGCAGATTTTCTTTTCTATGCTTGCTTTTTGCAGTAAGGTTTGTAACCGTTTTCCGATTAGCCCGCTGTCGGGTGGGTTGCCTTTCAGGTTCAGTAAAAATGCTGTGCTGTAATCTTTTGTAAAGTAGGGCCTGCCGTACACTTCATAGTCCTGCAGATCTTTTATGATACGTTCATTGATCGGTATAAATCGGCTCTGGTAGTTCTTGCCCGGAACAACGTACAGTAATTGCTTGTTGTAATCAATGTGTTTCTTTTCTACCCGTATGCCTTCGCTGTAACGCAGCCCACAACCGTAATACAGGCTCAATATCGCTTTGTCCCTTAGTCCGTTGGGACTTTCGTCTGTGGCGATGTAAAGCTGCTTTATCTCGCTTTGTGTAAGGATATTTCTCTCTGTCGTTGCGCCCGGTTCCGCACAGATGTTGCCCGTAAAGATTTTCTGTTCGCCTGTAAGCTCCAGGTATTGGCTTAATAGCCTGATGACGTTGATATGGCTTTGTATATAACAGCTCGATAAACCGCCTGCCTTTTGCCGGTTCTTCCGCCCGTGCAGGTGTTCGTTGTAGGCTTCCATTGTAGCGGATGTTACTTCGTTCAGCTCGTGGATATGGTTTTGTATCAGCCACTCAAAAAACGCCTGTAATTGTCTTTCATAGCCCGTTACCGTGGTCATCGCATAGCCCAACCTTTGCAGCCATTTGGTAAATTCGCCCTGATAGGTTTTGTAGGGGGGCGGGGTTAAAATAGGTTGTCCGCTTACTTCCATTTTTGTTTTTATTCGCAACTGGATTAAACATTCTTATTATCAATACATTGAGTTGCTAATTAGCTTCATTCGCAACTGCTGGCAACACTCGCAACTGCTCCAAAGCTTTGTCCAATGCCGTTTGTACGCTGCTCGTTAGCCTGGTGTATTCTTCCTTGTCTGTAACTTCGTATTCAAAGCCTGTTTTGTATTTGTTGCCGCCTACTATCCTGATATAGCCGTATTTATTGAGTTGTGCTAAATAGTAACGTAGATTATCGGGGTTTATCCGTAGCCATTGCCTTATATCACTTCTGTAAAAGCTATGCTTCTTTTCCTTGTGCAATAATGCTTTCAGCGTTTCCAAAAAGTCCCTGCAGGCCTTTGTTAGTTCATCAGATTTTGCAAGCAATACGTCTTTCAACAGTGCATTAGCAAGCTCTATATCTTCCAAAGTCGTTTCTATAAACGGGTTGCCCTGCTCGTCTTTCTTTACTTCCCGTTGATATTGGTGTATAAAAGTGATGGCTTCTATGAACTGCAGGTAATGGGCATTTGTCCTAAGCGGTTTAAATACGCTTTCCGGTATGATTAATTTATCTGCATAAGGATTGACAACAGTTATTTTTCTTAGCATCAACTGTAAGTCCTGTAACAGTTCCTTGGTGCTTTCTTCTTCCGCTTTGTTGATTTTGCCCGCACTGAGTAGCCTTTGGTACTGCATTATGCTTTGCTGTTGGGCTTCGCTGTTGTCCAAATAAATCAGTAAACATCTATTGGCGTTATCTTCGTAAATGCGTTCTTTGGTGGTCGTTCCGCTTAAACAAATAGGCCCTTCCACTTCTAAGAGTATCGTTTTCATATTGCCCTTGCTGTCTTTCATCGGTACGATTTTGCTTACATAACCTTTGCTTTGAAGCTCACGCAATACATACAGTACGCTGTTGGCTCCGTCCATATCTTCTATCAGTATCAGCTTGTTTTTTAAATCGGTTTTACCTACATAATACAATGCGTTTTCGGTGCTGGCGGTAAAGCTGACTTTGTGCTGCTTGGGTATCAGTTCCGATATTTTTTCCTGCAGGTAGGTCTTGCCTGTTCCGCTTGCTCCCAGGCATATAATGTGCAAAGGATGGTCGGTTAGCCTTGAGGTGAACACCGTCCACATTATTAAGCGGTTCTTTTCTTCGCCTATTACGCCTGTTTTTCCGATTAACTCGTTCAGCCTCTTGTAAAGGTTCTTGTTTTGTAACAGCTTTTGTAATTCACGCTTGCGGAACTCCGTTAATACTTTGGGCTTTTCCGCTTTGGGTTTTTGTTCTTCTATTTTTGCGTTCCTGTAATCTTCTAAAAGCGTTATCAGTTCCGCTATGGCGTAGCTGATCTGCTTGCTCCCGGTTTCCAGTTTTTCGCTTGCCCTGCGGATAAATTTTTCTGCCTGTTCTTCGCTGTACAGGTCAAGATTGCTTTGCCGTATGGTGTGCAAGGGGTTCAGGCTTTTTGCTACCTGTATCTTTAAGGTGATTTTCAGCTTATCCAAAGGATATAAAGCTATGCCGCCAACAATGGAGAACAACAGATTTTCATACACAAAACTGATGTAATCGGCATTGCTTGTATTCAGCTTTCCAACTGTTGTAATCGTTGGTAGTTCTATGGTTTCAGGGGCTGGCTTTTCTTTTTCATTTGGTTGTTCAAGTGAAGAAAAAAGGATAGTTCTTTCACTGATCAGGTGCTGTAAGATGTCCGGTTCGTGGCTCACGATCAGGCTGTTTACATCTTCTTCATCAGGTGTATTTACGGTGCTGATGGTTATTTTCGGCAACAGTCCGTGTAAGGTCTCGCTGTGCTTTTGTGTCCACTCCCTGCCCGCTGCATCGCCATTCAGGAACATAATGACTTCTTTCAGGTTCGGTAAACTTTGTAATGCTTCCTTGTGTTCATCGTTCAATACATTTGTACCATACAATGACAATGTTTGGTAAGTGGTGTAAAGCTGCAAGGTTGCTGCGTCTATTATGCTTTCGGTTAGGATGATGGTTTCGGTTTCTGCACTTGGGTAATTTGGGTAAAGTCCTTTCCTATTTGCCGTATAAAAATGCCTGTTGTCTTTGCTCTTGCTTTCTATGTTCCTACCATAAAAACTTACGATGTTGTTTTCCCTGTCTTTGAGTGGAAAGACGATACAGTTTTTCAATTTGTTGTAATGCGTTCCGTTGTTATAGCCTGCTTCTAATTTTGCGTTGTAAATGTTTCTGCTCTCTGCGTAGGCTCTCGCCTTGCTGCTGCCGTAAAAGCCCGGTCTTAGCTTGGTAAAAATTTCTGTCATGTTTTCGGGTTGGATTATCGGCTTGGGTGCTGCCTGTTGCGTTACTACTCCTATCAGGCTTTCCGCTTTCAGTATGGCTTCGTGTTTGCTGATGTTTTCTTTGTCCTGGATAAACTGGATCACATCCATTGCCTTGCCGTTTTTGGAACAGTTACCGCTAAAGCAGAACACGGTGTTCGTGTCCGGGTACACCTGCATACTCGGGTTTTTGTCATCGTGGAAAGGGCAGCACACCATCCGGTTACGGTTCATACGGATGCCGTAATGATCCAGTACCGTTACAATGCTTAGCTGCTCTTTGATTTCCGGTATCGTCATTGGGCAAGCTTTTTAAGGGTTTGCTTTACTTCCTGCAAGGCGTTTTTGTATTCTTCCTGCTCCTTTTCTTCTTCGCTGAACTCAATGCGTTCTATCAGCAACAGACCAGAACGCCTTACCACTCTTACCATATCCCCAATATTAAAGCCCGCTTCTTCCAACCATACACCGCTCAGGTTCAGCCACGGAACATTCTTGCCGGATGCTCCCATACAACGGCTCTGGCTGGGGCGGTACTTTGCCTGTACCTTGACCTGTTTGTTATTTTTCTTTGCCATAAAAAAATATTTTTTTGTCAAACTTGTTTGGCAAATGTACACATCTCTTTTCATTTAAACAACAAACATCTATTTCTTTTGCCAACTTATTTTGACTAAATTTGCATTATTACTGTAAAATCAATTGACTTTAGGCCATTATGTTGAACATTGGAGAGCGTATAACACAGCTTAGAAAGCAGCAGAACCTTTCGCAGGATGAACTGGCAAAAAAGGCCGGAGTGTCCCGTACCATTATCGGCAACTATGAGCGGAACACCAATACGCCTTCCATTGAAGTGTTGATAAAACTGGCAAAGGTGTTTAATGTAAGCGTGGATTTCCTCATCGGTGAAGGGGAGCTGGCCGCACTGGACAAGGATCTGCTAAAACGCATCGAGGATATTGAGAAGCTGGACGAGGATACCAAAAAGCACCTGTTCTTTCTCATTGATAACGTTATACAAAACTATAAAACAAAAAAAGCCTTTAATAAATAACAAAGCCACCTAATCGGTGGCTTTTGCTTTTATTTTCTTACTCCTGGAAACATTTGTTCCGCTCGTTCATTTCCTAATTCTTCCAATCTCTTTTTCGTAGTTAGATAATTCCGATCATTAAAGAGGTCGGCAATATTGGCAAGCTCTTCCTGTAAAAAATCTTTATGTTCTTCTATAGTGGTTGCCTTAGTAAGATTTTTTTCATCATACAGAAGAGCTTTTACTAACGCCAAATCGTACCAATTGTCATTTGGATTACTACTCCGTATATCAACTGTTTCAAATGATTTAGAACTGCTAAATCTTAATTGGAAACTGTCATTAGTAAATGTATCGTAGTAGTCGCCAAAAAACGCAGATGTATCTTTTTCAATTAGCTCAAAGCCGTTTGACTTTAGAAAGCTATATGTTTTTTCGTTATTATTCATAGCTTTCTATTTAACTAACCAAAGTCCGTCAGAACTTACTTTGTAGCCTTTGTCAAATAAATAATTCAATTCCTTTTGATAAAAGCTGCCTGGCTTAACTTGATTAAGAGGTGTAGCAAGTCTGATGTTGTCCCCCCGCAAAATCATCCTGTCAAGAAATTTCTGATTTGCTCCCCATTGTTGGGCAGGCGTCATTTTATTCCAAATCTTTGTTGGTATTTGAAATGTCCTTGCACCTATGGTTTCAGCAACTTTTACATATTGCGGGTAGTGACCTAAAACTGTTGTTCCCGTCTTAGCGGCAACTACTTCCCTTACACCCAAAAAATCACTGTTTGCAGCGTTTGTATTCGCCACAAAAAACAGCATCAACGATATGAGGTACAGCCACTTTTTCACGCTGCTAATTTACTATTTATAATCCGATTATCTTTTTCTTTCAAGTGAAGATTTCATTTGAAGAAAAAAAGAACGCTCGATTTTTTATGTTGGCTTGGTAGCGCAGCGGACAAGGCAATATAAAAAATGAGCATCCAAGCGGGCAACAAAACTTCAATCGAAGCACTGACGTTCATCCCGCGCGGAAGGCGAAGACGAACCTTTTTAACTTACCTGTGATAGTGTTGTGTCCGTTCAACTGCGGGCTGTATGAGCGTAAACGCAGGAAAAACAGCCTTGAGCCAAACGGCTGGCTGCTGACTGTGGAGCGTAGCGTAATGGGCAGCAGACAAGCATCGCGAGCCGCACTGCGAGTGGAGCAAGGGGGCTGCAAGGGAGAGCCTGACAAGGCGGCTTGCAGCTCTGTAGAAGTGAAGGGCTGGCGTAGGTTTTTGCTTTTTTCCGCAAAAACTATGACAGCCCGTAACGCACTACACAAGGCTTTCCTTATTCTTCGCCAAAGCGGAGCGGCGGCAATACAAACAAAGTCAAGCCGAAGCCCGATGCGACCCGCAGGCGAGCAAAATAATGGCAGGCGGTGGACGTGTTGCGGCTGAACGAAGTGAAGCGGCATAAGCGGACAGAGTAGCCTGCCGTGACGACTGACAGAGGAACTGCAAGCAAGATGACAAGCTCGGAGCTTTAGCGGAGACCCGAAGGGCGGCAAGGCTCTTTTTTATTCATCTGAAGAAAAAAACAACTCATAAAAAAGTGTCTTGACGGCTTGGCGGCTTGCTTTGCGGACGACAGAAGGAGGAACACCGCTTTTCCTGCGTTCGGGGGCACGGAGTTCAGCGGAGTGCCGAAGCGTGGGCAATGTGCGTGGATTTGTGCCGTGGGATTTTCCTATTGCAACGGATGGAACTGCAACACGTATTGTTTCAGGTCTTCGCTGTCCTGCTGTCGGTAACGTTCTACATTTTCCACTCTCTTAAAGCCTGCCAGGTATTGCGTTTTCCGTAGTCCGTATTGCTTTATCCAGAGCGTTATCCTTGATTGCCTTAGTTGGTTCAGCCGTATGATGTTGTAATTCAGTCCTGTTCCCAATGCCCTGATCTGATCGTTCAACGCTTTAAACTGGCAATGAAGATTGGTAAAGTTGTTTGCCTGCGGACTGATCAGTTTTTCGGTGCTGTTATCCCTGTGGTTTTCGATGTAGTAGTGTAGTTGTAAGATTTGATGCGCTTCCAAAAGCAGGGTTCTTGCCTCTTTTCTGCGGTTGCCTCCCGGAACTTCCAGTTTTCCGGTCTGCAGGTTCAGGTGGCCGATTTCCAGCCGTTCTATGTCCCGTTCGTCCAATGCCTGATAAATCGTAAAGCCCAGCAGTATTTTATCGCTGTGCCGCCAGAAGCCTTTCTGTGCCTTTGGTTCGTAGCTGCCGTAAATATGGCTCAGCTCTTCATCATTGAACATCACATATTGCTGCTTTTCTATGCCCCGAACCCTGACCTGATAGGCAATGTCCGGTATCTGCAAAAAGCGGTTGTAATGACTGATGGCTCGTAAATGTTCATTCGTAACCTGTTTGGACTTCTCTTTTTGCAGGTCGCCAATGTAGTTCAACAGGTCTTTGTAAGCCGCTTCCTGTATGGCAATGTTTCTTTCCGCAAGCCACTGTAAATAATGGTTGGAACAGTACAGCATCCGTTGCCTTGTCTTTTCCACAAAGCGGTTTTTGATCAGGTATGTTGTAAAGTCTTCCATTATTCAGATGATTTTCCAAGTGAAGAAAAAAGTTATTGGTTCAGCTCTTCCACTATACGGGTATAGATCTGTGTGCTGTCTAAGCTGCGATGCCCTAAAAATTTGCTGATCTGCTCCAACGGCATTCCCTGTTGTAAAAGGTGTGTAGCGATGCTGTGCCGTAAGCCGTGTAGGCAGATTTTCTTTTCTATGCTTGCTTTTTGCAGTAAGGTTTGTAACCGTTTTCCGATTAGCCCGCTGTCGGGTGGGTTGCCTTTCAGGTTCAGTAAAAATGCTGTGCTGTAATCTTTTGTAAAGTAGGGCCTGCCGTACACTTCATAGTCCTGCAGATCTTTTATGATACGTTCATTGATCGGTATAAATCGGCTCTGGTAGTTCTTGCCCGGAACAACGTACAGTAATTGCTTGTTGTAATCAATGTGTTTCTTTTCTACCCGTATGCCTTCGCTGTAACGCAGCCCACAACCGTAATACAGGCTCAATATCGCTTTGTCCCTTAGTCCGTTGGGACTTTCGTCTGTGGCGATGTAAAGCTGCTTTATCTCGCTTTGTGTAAGGATATTTCTCTCTGTCGTTGCGCCCGGTTCCGCACAGATGTTGCCCGTAAAGATTTTCTGTTCGCCTGTAAGCTCCAGGTATTGGCTTAATAGCCTGATGACGTTGATATGGCTTTGTATATAACAGCTCGATAAACCGCCTGCCTTTTGCCGGTTCTTCCGCCCGTGCAGGTGTTCGTTGTAGGCTTCCATTGTAGCGGATGTTACTTCGTTCAGCTCGTGGATATGGTTTTGTATCAGCCACTCAAAAAACGCCTGTAATTGTCTTTCATAGCCCGTTACCGTGGTCATCGCATAGCCCAACCTTTGCAGCCATTTGGTAAATTCGCCCTGATAGGTTTTGTAGGGGGGCGGGGTTAAAATAGGTTGTCCGCTTACTTCCATTTTTGTTTTTATTCGCAACTGGATTAAACATTCTTATTATCAATACATTGAGTTGCTAATTAGCTTCATTCGCAACTGCTGGCAACACTCGCAACTGCTCCAAAGCTTTGTCCAATGCCGTTTGTACGCTGCTCGTTAGCCTGGTGTATTCTTCCTTGTCTGTAACTTCGTATTCAAAGCCTGTTTTGTATTTGTTGCCGCCTACTATCCTGATATAGCCGTATTTATTGAGTTGTGCTAAATAGTAACGTAGATTATCGGGGTTTATCCGTAGCCATTGCCTTATATCACTTCTGTAAAAGCTATGCTTCTTTTCCTTGTGCAATAATGCTTTCAGCGTTTCCAAAAAGTCCCTGCAGGCCTTTGTTAGTTCATCAGATTTTGCAAGCAATACGTCTTTCAACAGTGCATTAGCAAGCTCTATATCTTCCAAAGTCGTTTCTATAAACGGGTTGCCCTGCTCGTCTTTCTTTACTTCCCGTTGATATTGGTGTATAAAAGTGATGGCTTCTATGAACTGCAGGTAATGGGCATTTGTCCTAAGCGGTTTAAATACGCTTTCCGGTATGATTAATTTATCTGCATAAGGATTGACAACAGTTATTTTTCTTAGCATCAACTGTAAGTCCTGTAACAGTTCCTTGGTGCTTTCTTCTTCCGCTTTGTTGATTTTGCCCGCACTGAGTAGCCTTTGGTACTGCATTATGCTTTGCTGTTGGGCTTCGCTGTTGTCCAAATAAATCAGTAAACATCTATTGGCGTTATCTTCGTAAATGCGTTCTTTGGTGGTCGTTCCGCTTAAACAAATAGGCCCTTCCACTTCTAAGAGTATCGTTTTCATATTGCCCTTGCTGTCTTTCATCGGTACGATTTTGCTTACATAACCTTTGCTTTGAAGCTCACGCAATACATACAGTACGCTGTTGGCTCCGTCCATATCTTCTATCAGTATCAGCTTGTTTTTTAAATCGGTTTTACCTACATAATACAATGCGTTTTCGGTGCTGGCGGTAAAGCTGACTTTGTGCTGCTTGGGTATCAGTTCCGATATTTTTTCCTGCAGGTAGGTCTTGCCTGTTCCGCTTGCTCCCAGGCATATAATGTGCAAAGGATGGTCGGTTAGCCTTGAGGTGAACACCGTCCACATTATTAAGCGGTTCTTTTCTTCGCCTATTACGCCTGTTTTTCCGATTAACTCGTTCAGCCTCTTGTAAAGGTTCTTGTTTTGTAACAGCTTTTGTAATTCACGCTTGCGGAACTCCGTTAATACTTTGGGCTTTTCCGCTTTGGGTTTTTGTTCTTCTATTTTTGCGTTCCTGTAATCTTCTAAAAGCGTTATCAGTTCCGCTATGGCGTAGCTGATCTGCTTGCTCCCGGTTTCCAGTTTTTCGCTTGCCCTGCGGATAAATTTTTCTGCCTGTTCTTCGCTGTACAGGTCAAGATTGCTTTGCCGTATGGTGTGCAAGGGGTTCAGGCTTTTTGCTACCTGTATCTTTAAGGTGATTTTCAGCTTATCCAAAGGATATAAAGCTATGCCGCCAACAATGGAGAACAACAGATTTTCATACACAAAACTGATGTAATCGGCATTGCTTGTATTCAGCTTTCCAACTGTTGTAATCGTTGGTAGTTCTATGGTTTCAGGGGCTGGCTTTTCTTTTTCATTTGGTTGTTCAAGTGAAGAAAAAAGGATAGTTCTTTCACTGATCAGGTGCTGTAAGATGTCCGGTTCGTGGCTCACGATCAGGCTGTTTACATCTTCTTCATCAGGTGTATTTACGGTGCTGATGGTTATTTTCGGCAACAGTCCGTGTAAGGTCTCGCTGTGCTTTTGTGTCCACTCCCTGCCCGCTGCATCGCCATTCAGGAACATAATGACTTCTTTCAGGTTCGGTAAACTTTGTAATGCTTCCTTGTGTTCATCGTTCAATACATTTGTACCATACAATGACAATGTTTGGTAAGTGGTGTAAAGCTGCAAGGTTGCTGCGTCTATTATGCTTTCGGTTAGGATGATGGTTTCGGTTTCTGCACTTGGGTAATTTGGGTAAAGTCCTTTCCTATTTGCCGTATAAAAATGCCTGTTGTCTTTGCTCTTGCTTTCTATGTTCCTACCATAAAAACTTACGATGTTGTTTTCCCTGTCTTTGAGTGGAAAGACGATACAGTTTTTCAATTTGTTGTAATGCGTTCCGTTGTTATAGCCTGCTTCTAATTTTGCGTTGTAAATGTTTCTGCTCTCTGCGTAGGCTCTCGCCTTGCTGCTGCCGTAAAAGCCCGGTCTTAGCTTGGTAAAAATTTCTGTCATGTTTTCGGGTTGGATTATCGGCTTGGGTGCTGCCTGTTGCGTTACTACTCCTATCAGGCTTTCCGCTTTCAGTATGGCTTCGTGTTTGCTGATGTTTTCTTTGTCCTGGATAAACTGGATCACATCCATTGCCTTGCCGTTTTTGGAACAGTTACCGCTAAAGCAGAACACGGTGTTCGTGTCCGGGTACACCTGCATACTCGGGTTTTTGTCATCGTGGAAAGGGCAGCACACCATCCGGTTACGGTTCATACGGATGCCGTAATGATCCAGTACCGTTACAATGCTTAGCTGCTCTTTGATTTCCGGTATCGTCATTGGGCAAGCTTTTTAAGGGTTTGCTTTACTTCCTGCAAGGCGTTTTTGTATTCTTCCTGCTCCTTTTCTTCTTCGCTGAACTCAATGCGTTCTATCAGCAACAGACCAGAACGCCTTACCACTCTTACCATATCCCCAATATTAAAGCCCGCTTCTTCCAACCATACACCGCTCAGGTTCAGCCACGGAACATTCTTGCCGGATGCTCCCATACAACGGCTCTGGCTGGGGCGGTACTTTGCCTGTACCTTGACCTGTTTGTTATTTTTCTTTGCCATAAAAAAATATTTTTTTGTCAAACTTGTTTGGCAAATGTACACATCTCTTTTCATTTAAACAACAAACATCTATTTCTTTTGCCAACTTATTTTGACTAAATTTGCATTATTACTGTAAAATCAATTGACTTTAGGCCATTATGTTGAACATTGGAGAGCGTATAACACAGCTTAGAAAGCAGCAGAACCTTTCGCAGGATGAACTGGCAAAAAAGGCCGGAGTGTCCCGTACCATTATCGGCAACTATGAGCGGAACACCAATACGCCTTCCATTGAAGTGTTGATAAAACTGGCAAAGGTGTTTAATGTAAGCGTGGATTTCCTCATCGGTGAAGGGGAGCTGGCCGCACTGGACAAGGATCTGCTAAAACGCATCGAGGATATTGAGAAGCTGGACGAGGATACCAAAAAGCACCTGTTCTTTCTCATTGATAACGTTATACAAAACTATAAAACAAAAAAAGCCTTTAATAAATAACAAAGCCACCTAATCGGTGGCTTTTGCTTTTATTTTCTTACTCCTGGAAACATTTGTTCCGCTCGTTCATTTCCTAATTCTTCCAATCTCTTTTTCGTAGTTAGATAATTCCGATCATTAAAGAGGTCGGCAATATTGGCAAGCTCTTCCTGTAAAAAATCTTTATGTTCTTCTATAGTGGTTGCCTTAGTAAGATTTTTTTCATCATACAGAAGAGCTTTTACTAACGCCAAATCGTACCAATTGTCATTTGGATTACTACTCCGTATATCAACTGTTTCAAATGATTTAGAACTGCTAAATCTTAATTGGAAACTGTCATTAGTAAATGTATCGTAGTAGTCGCCAAAAAACGCAGATGTATCTTTTTCAATTAGCTCAAAGCCGTTTGACTTTAGAAAGCTATATGTTTTTTCGTTATTATTCATAGCTTTCTATTTAACTAACCAAAGTCCGTCAGAACTTACTTTGTAGCCTTTGTCAAATAAATAATTCAATTCCTTTTGATAAAAGCTGCCTGGCTTAACTTGATTAAGAGGTGTAGCAAGTCTGATGTTGTCCCCCCGCAAAATCATCCTGTCAAGAAATTTCTGATTTGCTCCCCATTGTTGGGCAGGCGTCATTTTATTCCAAATCTTTGTTGGTATTTGAAATGTCCTTGCACCTATGGTTTCAGCAACTTTTACATATTGCGGGTAGTGACCTAAAACTGTTGTTCCCGTCTTAGCGGCATTCGCCCCAACCTCTACACCTGCTTCCGCTGCTTTAGCC
>ENA-UOOR01003462-UOOR01003462.1-fermentation-metagenome-genome-assembly--contig:-NODE-3462-length-13884-cov-3.864343_pt1 | contig 13884 bp, 16 predicted proteins | sample MGYA00245780_ERZ724029 | MGnify/ENA primary metagenome ERZ724029 (study PRJEB28704, sample SAMN03018315) | fermentation metagenome | biome: anthropogenic terrestrial biome; feature: soil; material... | reverse complement strand
TTGGGAATAATTGGGTATGTATAATAGTTGTATAAATACTGAATAAGAATGTATAAAGAATTGTATAAAAGAATTGTATAAAAGAATGAATGAAATGTATAAGATAATGAATATATAATCAATGATAATGTATAATTAGATACAAGCCACCGGGGATAAACCCCGGCGCTTTATGGAGGAAACAACGGTTAATTGTTAGTTACCCGTAAATATTTTATCCTCTACAAAAGTCGATGGCGATTGCATACAAAGCCAACCTTTTATAATATATTTGTTCGCAACTTCCCCAACCTCTATTTTGTTGCTGTTTTCTATATAATCACCTCTAATAAAATTGCGGGTTGTTATTATATTTTCTGAAAAGGCTTTTATATTCCCTCTTGATAATGAGGTATTACTAACCCCATTATTTAACGGCTCAACTATTAAAGCGCTTGGGGCGGTAATTTGTAAATCTGTTTGATTTAAAAATATATTATCGTATATATAATAAATACCGTCACTTTCAACACTTAGATATATTGCGTTATTTCCGCCCGTAATTTTATTACCTTTTATTTCGCAACTTAACATATTGATTGTGTCAATATAAATTGTTTGTAGATTGCCGCCGTTTTTAAAAACATTATTTGTTATATTCAAATCTACTATATTATTAAAAGATAGCATTATGCTTGGTTGTTGGACGCTGAAAAAGTTGTTTTGTATTATAACGTCGTTTAATAGTGTTGTATCTTTATTTGTTGCACTCCATAAAATACGCCCTACAATTAAATCAACCCTATTATTTTGTATTTGTAGTCCGTCAACCCCTTTTTCAACTTCTATAAAATGGCCTGTATTATCTTTTACCATATTATTATTAATAATATAGTTACTACCTTTAAATAGTTTAATATTAGCCTCGACATTATTATTATCAAATATATTATTCGTGATAGTTAAATTGTCGGTTATTTGTCCGTCGTCACAACTTATATTTTTGTTATAACTCGTTGCTTTTACAATATTTTTAAAAACGTTTGAATTAATAATAATGTTTTTATTAAATAATGTTTGTGTCGCGTTAGAAATTAGTATATGCCCCGCGCCTTCATTAAATACGTTATTATTAACCAATACATCACTTGCACTCATAATTTTTAATTGATACTCAAAGTTTGTTATATAAGATGCTTTGTTGCTCTGCATAAATAAATTATTAGTTACAAAGATATATCTACAGCCTTTATCTTTTAACACAGGGTTTATACTTATATAGATTGAGTGTCGCTCAACATCTTCCTCGAAAGTGCAATTATTTATTTTTACGTTTTCGGAACCTTGTAAAACAACCCCATAACCTCCCGCAAGTAATTCGGGGACGTATAAAAGGTTTTTAAAATCACAATTATCAATAATAATATTATGTGAAAAATGGTTGTCGATAATCCCACCCGTAAAGCCACTGAAAACACAATTTTTTATTATAATATTTTTATTTTCATTAATTCCTATACCATAAGCGGCAGGAACTAAATTATCGTTTATTCCCTCCATTGATATATTTTCAATTATAACATTTTCAGTTCCCGCTTGTAGAATAAAAACCTCTGTCTTGTTAATTGTTTTTATAGTTGTACCTTGTTGACCGTAAATTCTTTTGTTAGAAGGAACAACCAAAGGCTCTGTAATTACATAGACCCCTCTCGGTATAAATATATTGTCATAATTATCAATGGCGCTTTGTATAGCGGCTTTATCATTTGTTAGCCCGTCGCCAATAGCCCCGTTAAATTTAACATTGAAATTATTATCTTTTATATTGTCTTTGACTTCACCTAAAATTTGGGTGTTTATTAGACTATCAATTGTTCCGTCCAAAACAAGCCCGTCAATTTTTGTATTTACATCTTCTTCAATCGTATCTTCTGCGCTGTTTATAATACCATCAATTGCGGTGCTCATATCCATTTCAAAAGTTGCTTTTGAATCGTTAAGTTCATTTTTGAATGTGGTTAAATCATTGTTTAAGTTTACCTCGAATAATTCTTTTGAGGTTGTTAAATCTGTTTCAAACGCCGTCTTTGAGGTCTCTAAATCGTTTATATAATCTTGATTGTCATTTATCAATTGCGCTCTTGTATCTGAATTGTCTGTTATAAATTGATTTTGTATAACATACATATCATCAACAATTGCGGTTGCTTCAATTGCCGTCTGTTCAACCCCGTTGACTATTTCAACACATTCATCAACTTTCTTTGATGTTTTACTTGCCAATTCCAAAGCGGTCAAAGCTTCATTGTCAAATACTGATTGTAATGTTCCTTTTGGATAGCTGAAATTTATTTTATCAATTGCCATGTGTAAACCCTCCTATTAATATATTTGCATAAACAAGTCTTCACATTCATTGAAAAATTGTTTATAAACTGTGGTTAAAATCTTTTGTACTTCAATATGTTTTAGTAGTTTATCCGGTGTTGTATCAATTCCAATGTCCCCAACTCTTTCAAGTGTGTAAGTTTCCGTTCCGGCTTCCGTTGTTTCGGTGTCCGTATCATTTGAAAAATTACCTTTTGAAAGTGTTGTATTTTCTCTTGAAGCTTCCGTTTCTTCTGAACTTGTCCCGGTTGTTTTATCGTTGGTTTCACCTGTTGTTGTCTGTTTTTCCGTCCCGTCTGCTTCGGTGCTTCCTATTTTAGCTCTTGAAGCATAAACATTATTTTCAATGTCTGCCATACTTAATAAAGCGGTTGGGGTATCACTTTCAACATCCTTATTTTTTCCCTTATTGTTTGTTGTTTTGTCAATAATATTGTTATCGGTACGGTCTGCATTACTTTCAAGATTTGAATTTCTTTCAATGTTTTCCGTCCCGGTGTTTGTTAAATCTTCGGATGTTAAACCGGATTGACTTGCATTTCCTTTAACATTTTTATTGTTGGTTTTACTGAAAGTCTCAGTTAAATTATAATTGTCTTTAATGTCATATTCAAAAAGCGCGGTTTCAAACAACATATTATAATAAGGAAGCGTTTCAACGAATTTTACTTTTAAATAATGTTGAAAGCGCCCAACGGTTTCCGTTCCAATTTCCCGGAAGCGAAAATAATTAATGAATCGGGTTTCTAATTCTGGTTTTTTATTATCATCATAAAACGTATAATCAAAGTCAAATAAATTAAAACCGCTTTCAATTATATCGTTTAATTCAACGCTATATCTCGCCATTTTCGCCCTCCTTAATATTTTCCGGGCTTTCCGGTTGTATTTCCTTAAATGTTCTCATTGTAACATCAATATCAAGACCATACATATCATTAATAGCTTTACAAGCTTCTTTTCTTGTTAATAGCATTGCTTGTGCATTTATAGAAATAACTTCATCATTTGCATTTGCTTCATCCTTTATAAGTCTTTCCCGTTTTTCTGTGTTCACATTATTAATACCAAAGAATGTTAATGCCTCGTTCCATATTTGATGCTTGTATATCTGCAATTTATCGGCAACAAACGGCGCGTCTGTCTTTAAAACTTTCAAGCTTTCAATGTCAATTCCTTTTGCCCCTAAAATAAACGGCTCGTTTCCGTCATATTGTTTATACAAGTTTTTCATTGTCAATCGGTCTTTTTCATTACAACGAATTAAAACCGGTGTTTTTTGTGCTTTAATATTTGTGTCAATTGTTCGTTCTGCTTCCGTCAACCTTGAAGCAAATAACATTACTGTGTAGTCGGTTGGTTTTTCAATATAATTATTTCTTACCAATACACATTCATCTCGGGCAAATTCTTCATTATAAATTGTACTAAATGCTCGGAAGCTTACCGGCTCGTCATAATTATTTAATTTTCCCCCGGGGGTACATCTCATATTTAAGAAACCATATCTATCATCATAAATAAATAACGCGCGCCCATAAAGATATAATGTTTGCTCTAAAAATTTCGCGTTACAACTTTCCGGGAGGTTATGCCATTCAAATAATGATAATGCAATTAAGCGCAATCTATCATAATAATCATTTGCTGTTATTGTATTAATTGTTTCCCCTTTACCTTTTAAGCCGGTAAAAATTTTAAAGAAATTTATCATTTAAAAACCCCCTTTCTATATTATTGTATTACTTAAATCATAATTTAAAATATTTGCGGGACTATGCCAAAGAGTAACACCGTTATCAAAAATTCCTTTTAATTTTGACATATCATCTGCTGGAATACTTCCAGTAATATTAATATCTATTGTTTGAATGTAATTCCAATATTGTCTGCTATGAAGCTCGGGAACTTTTAAGGTATTAACCTTGTAACCATACATGGTAAAAAAGTCATCAATTCTTTTTGCAAATTCTGCTTTAATGCTCATATGTGAATAATAATAATCAAGGTTGTTATAAGCAAATTGAAAACTTCCCCCGTCTGCTTGTCCTTTTGCTTGGTCGGGTTGAATACTCGCAACATGCCATTGTTGTAATTGGTGGAAGACCGCCAAAGCCCCACCCGCAACCGCGCCAACATTTCCGGTAACTGCGCCAACAATCCCCGCGCCCACCCCGGCAACAACGCCAACAGCGGTTGACGCACTATTTGTCGCAAGCCATGCGTTGTAAGCGTCTGATGTCCAACTTCCTAAAGGAAAACCCTTTAACATAAGACCATATTCATATTTAATGTCATTAATTCCCCCACCCTTGTAATTCCTTGGTGCTAACATAATATCGGGGTTTGGATAAAGAAAACCCATTATTGTAAAGTCTATGTTTGTTTGTGCAAAGTCTTCATAACGATATACCGCATTTGTTCCTGTATTATTGGAAATATATAAATACTTATAAGGGTATGTAAAAAGCTTATTATTTTTCGGTGTGTAACCGTTAATACTTCCTAACTGTTTTGACGTTAATGTAAAGTATTCAACCCCCATTGACCCGGAAGCACCGGATGGTATCGGCTCGCCAACACTCCACCCGGAAGTATTAACAGTATCATCAATAATAAATTCCGGTACTGTGAATATCATTACAATAGCTTCATGTTTTCCCGCTTCATCATATAAAGCAATTGTATCTTTTAACCATTCAAGACCTGCAATATTATTCTTAAAGGGGTAATATGTAAGTCCGGAAACAACATTCCCGTAACTATTACCGCTTAATTCATCATTCCCCATTGGTGTATTATCTGAAACAGCTAAAATGTTCCATGCGTTCCCCATTTTTCCAACTTTTGTATAATTCTCTTGTGTATATTCCCCAGTATCAAGCCCTTCATCAACTAAATGTTTACCAATTGTATCGTCCGCAACGTGTTCCCGGACAACGAAACTATCATTAATAGTTATATCAAATAACCATGATTGAAAAACATCCGTTTCAATATATAAATCGGTTGTATTTTCGTTGACGTATTCCATACGGGTAATAAAAGCATAAAACCATTTATTTGCAAAGTTACCGTTTTGATACATAACATAATTACAATTCCAAAGGTTGTCAATTTCTTCATTTATTCTAATACGGTTGTCCTTTTTAACATAGGTTACATAATTAAATGATTTTACAATTCTACTTGTAAAATATCCGTATTGCGCCCCAACCGTTTCAAAGTATAATTGATTTTTTTGTGTATTATCAAGCGGTACATCAAGAAGATATACCGCTGATATAGGTGTAAAAGCCATTAAAAAGTCCCCCTTTTATGGTATTGGGTCGGGCTCAACAAATGCAACCGCGTTTGCGAATAATGAATAACCATATGTCTGCCAATGGTTAAGCCAATAATTCCAATACATGCCCTGTGCATTGTAAAATTCGGTTGTTTCAAATAAATTATCATACACTTGCATCCATGATTTGTCCATTAAAACCGCAACGGTTGTTGAAGCGCTTCCAAAGCTATCAACTTCCAAAGATTGCGCAAGGAATGAAGCTTTATCCATGTTGAAAGCTTTTGCTAAAACATCAACATCCAAGTCAACCATTATGTCTGAACGAATTATTAAAATTTGGTCTTCAAGCGGTGTCCATGTAATAACGGGGTTTTCGCTTGTATCACTTACGGGCTTATTAGCAAAGTAAGTGTTGAAATTGCTTGACGGGAATGTAAAACCCTTAGAAATCTTTTTAATTCCTTTAATCAATTCCGTTGCGGTTGCTTCATCCGTTACGGCTGATATATCCGCTTTAACAATTTTATCGTTTGTTATTGCGTCCGCAAACACATTTTTCATTAAAATAAACTCATCATAATTGTCCCCGGAATACATGGACGTAACAATTCCATTTAACAATTTTTCTAATTCTGCATATGATGTGAAAGCCGTTTGTAATTGCTGTTTTGAAATTGTTACCGGGTATTGTCCTTGCCTGTTCATACGTTGATATAAAACTTTTGTATCCGGTGTTGTCTTGGTTAATAGTTTTGACCCGCTTCCGTCAAAACCTTGGTCTTTTGCCATGTTTGTAAATATTTCTTGAATGTCTGAACCTAAAGGAATTGTTCCTTTTTTAAGAATTGCCAACGGGTTTTTTAAAGTCTTATTTCTTATAATTGATAAAGCAATTCTATTAATTAAAGCGCTTAAAAATTCGTTTTGTGTTGATTGATATGTTAATATTGGTGCGCCAACTTCTGTAATGTTTGTTTGTGTTGCCAAAGGTACGCGCGTTTGATATTCGGTTGACGCGTTTGCCCTAATTGTGTCAAGTATTGCTTGCATATTTGCCATGTGTAAAACCTCCTATTATTTCATTATTTTAGATTTCCGTTTTCGTCAAACAATTCCTCAAATTTTGGGGTCTTGTCTTCGTCCGGCTTTGTTTCTTCTTCCTTTTTTGTTTCGCCCACTTTTAAAAATAAATTCATGTTTGCTTGTCTTAATTTTTCATTGTCTGTGGTCAATTTTTCCGCCGTTGTTCTTGCGGTTTCTGTTGTTGCTGTTACGTTGTTATAGTCCTCGATTAATTCGGACAAAACCGTTGACACTTTTGCTTGGTCTGTTAAATTGTTTAATATTTCTTGTGTTTTTGCATTAAATTCTTCCGGTTTCACTTAAAAATTATCCTCCTTTTTCTGTTATAAAGCCATGGTTTGAACTTTGTTTTTTTCGGTATATACCCCTCTCCTGGCCGCCCCCCTCCTGTTTGTAAATATATTTCCGGGTCAATTGTTCCCTCTATGGTATGAAAACCCGTTGCACTCGTTGCAATTTGAAAGTCTAAATGTATTCCGGTACTGTCTCCGGTTGACCCCATTGTTGCGATTGTTTGACCCTTTACAACAACATCCCCAACATTTAATAATGGTGCGCTTTTTAAATGTTGATACTGTGAAAAATAAGGGTCTCCGGTGTGTTTAATTCGTAAGGTGTAGCCCCCGTAATCTGTGAAGGTGTTGCGAATTATAATACCGGATTGTGTTGCATAAATTGGATGTTCAACCCCACCCCCGCCAATATCAATTGCGTTATGATGTTTATAAAGTCCGTCAATGGGGTCAATCCTCCACCCGTAAGGTGATGTAATAGGTAAACCGGGTGTTGTTGGAAAATGGGGTTTGCTTCCAATTATTAAAAAGTTATACCATGTTTGCGCTTGTTCCCCTCGTTTTGGTTGATTGTAAATTAAGGGTCTTTCATAATGTCTTAAAAACATCATACCCAAAGCGCTTGGGCTTAATGATGATTTTGTAAATTGGTAAAAGTTAAGCGGTGGGGGGTTTCCTAAACTATCATTTCCCCATTGAATATTATTTTCAACTTCATATAATAAGCGCTTTAAATTACTATCCATTGCGCTTGGGGTTAAATTGTTAGCTTCCGCCCAATCTAAATATTTTGTTGCGGGTGTCCATTGAACAACCCCAAAACCCCCGGATAAATTATTTTGTTTAAGGGATTGCCATATAGCAGGGTTTATTGTGCTTTCCGTTTGCATATTACCCAATATTCCGGCAATTGCATTGCTTGTCCAACCTTTAACGGTAAGAAACCCAAAAATATAACGGGCATTAACTTCCATTTCCTGGATTGTTAAATATCTGTTACCGCTAAAATACATCCTTTACCCTCCTTTTTATGCTTTTTCCGTTTCAATGTCAAGCTTGGTTGCAATTTTCGTCATGACCTCGGTGTTTTTCTGTACTGTTTTATTTAAAACTACCAAAGAGTATGAAGCAACCGCAATCGGAAAACCCACCGTTGAAATTAATTGTGCCGTTGCTTGTAATGTTTCAATTGACATATTTGACCTCCACCCTTGTTCTATTTTAATTTCATTATATACTAATATTGTAAATGTTACCATATACATTATTATGAATAAACATTTATTTGCAGAAATTGAAAAATAAAGCTTGTCTTTTATACATAATTTTGATACAATGAACATAGTTAAATAAACCACTTCAAATAAAGGAGGAAACACAATGTTATTAGTTAGTGAAACATCAAGAGAATTGTCTGTCAACTTGCGCCCTGATGTGCTTTTAAATACTACATATAGAATTGGAAAGCTTGCGTGTATATTTGCAGATGGGAAGCTTTTAGGGGTTGAACAAGAAGACGAAAAGGAGGTTTAAAGCATGGCGGAACAAGAACTTTCATATTATTGTAGTAATTGCAAAAAATTATTAGTTTGTAAGTACACTCAAAAAATTAAAGATTTTGATTTAACGGTTAAGAAATTCAATGATGAAAATATGCCAATTCCCGTAAGGATAAGCATAACATCAAACAACTATAATTGTAGACACAAAGACCAACTTTAAAAAATAATAGCTGACCTACCGGCAAAACGGGGAGAAAAGAGGAAATAATATGTCATTAAGAGAAGCTGCTAAAGCATTACAAAACTCACTACCATTCATGGACGGACGTGAAAAAGGGGACATGAAAAGAATTACTAATATGAATTGTACTATTCGCGAATATGGTTTTCTTCAAGACGATAAAGACAAAGATTATGTTTGTTTCATTATTGATGAAGACCCTCAAACATTTTACTTTGGTGGACAAGTATTGACGGACAATATGCAAGAATTGGACAACCTTGGCTATCATGAAGAAATTAACAAAGACGGACTTCCTACATTCTTTGGAACAAAGTTAAGCAAGAATAAAAGAGAATATACAACGGTAACATTCTACCCGGAAGATAAAAAAGAAGAAGCTAAAAAATAAAGGAGGGTATAAAGGGGCGGGATATTATAACCGCCCTTTATTACATTATGAAGACAAGAAACGGGATATACTACAATTTAGAACGTTCTGAATATAGAGTTTATGTTCCGGACACTAAAACAACCTTTAAATTTTCTTCAAAACTATATTTGACAAAGTTTGAAGAGCAATGGAAATTAAACCGGGAACAACAAAACATTAAATTCCGGGCAAGATACAAAATTAACGTTGAAACAAATTTACTGTTTGACATATTACTTTACAATAAAATTGAAAAACGCGGTTTCCTTATTATCAATGAAAGGGGTCAAGAGTTATGTCAAGAAAATCTAATATTAAATGGAGAGCAAGCGACGCGGAAAAATTAGAAGCTGAAATAAAGCGCTTTAATAAGAAGATATACAATACAAGACACAGGCATCCGGAATTGAAAAACGTATTGCCGAAAACTATAACCAAAGCGGACAAGCTTCAAATGATTGAAGAATTTAAAAACGCGCCCCGTTCTGAATTTAAAAAGACCCTTAATTCAATTAATAGATTTTCAAGGCCAGGGGCGGAAGAAGCGGTAAAAGCTATGACGGGAAACAAGGTTACAAAGTGGGAAAAGCGCGAAATTGGTATAAAGGTGGGACAAATTAATCGCCAAAGAACTATTGAAAGGGCTAAAATGGAAAAACTTGACGCGACTTCTCAAGGTGTCCCCCTGGGGTTGAAGCGCGGACAAATGGGAAGCGAAAGAATGAATGCGTTAAAGCCAAAGAAATATAATTTTGACAAAATAAAAGGGGGTAAAGAGTGGGAAAAATTCAAAGATACAATTGAAAAACAGTCATCCTTTAATTATAGACAAGATAGGTTTGAACAATACAAAGCTAATTATTTAAAGGGTTTGGATGATGTTTTCGGGGAATATGCTAAAGACATAAAATCTATAATTGAAAAACTACCCCCGGAATTGGTGAACGAAACATATTTCAAAGAACAAGAAGCATCAATAACTTTTATTTACGATATGCAAGAAATGAATTTAAAATTAGATGTATTGTCTAATATATGGGGTAATGTTCAAGAACAATACAACAATGAAATTAACGGCTGACTTTGAAACCACAACGGATGAATTAGATTGTCGCGTTTGGGCTTGGGGTGTGTGTGAAATAGGAAACCCCAAATATTTTATATATAGCAACAACATTGATGATTTTTTCAAGTTTTGCGAAACCTCGGAAAACTCAACAATCTATTTTCACAATTTAAAATTTGACGGGGAATTTATACTATGTTGGTTGTTTGAAAATGGTTTTACCCATGTTAAAGACCGTAAAGAATTAAAGACAAAGACCTTTACAACCTTAATTAGTGATAAAGGACAATTTTATTCAATGAAGATTGTTTTTAAAAAGTCGGGCAAGAAAACAAATTATATTGAAATATTTGATAGTTTGAAAATATTGCCGTTTTCGGTTTCTGCAATTGCTAAAGGTTTCAATCTTCCAATTTCAAAGCTTGACATTGATTATAATTTACCCCGTCCGGTTGGATATAATTTAACCCCGGAAGAAGTTGACTATTTAAGAAATGACGTTGATATTGTTGCCCGCGCTTTAAGTGTTATATTTAGTCAAGACCTTAAAAAAATGACCGCCGGAAGCAATGCGTTATTTGACTATAAAAGGACGGTTTCAATTAAAAGCTTTGACCGTTGGTTTCCCGTTCCGGATTATGATGAAGACGTAAGAAAAAGCTACAAGGGGGGCTTTACATACTTAAACCCCATATATAAGGGGGTTGATATTGAAAAAGGGATTGTGTTGGATGTTAATAGCTTATATCCTTCTGTTATGCGAAATAGACCGCTTCCGTATGGGGAGGGAATTTTCTTTGAGGGACAATATAAAACGGATGTATTATATAATTTGTATGTTCAAATGTTGACTTGCCAATTTGAAATAAAACCTGGCCACATCCCAACAATTCAATTAAAAAATAATCTTTCATTTATCCCAACGGAATATCTAACATCATCCGGGGATGAAGAAGTAACACTATGTTTAACAAATGTTGACCTTGAATTATTCTTAAAACATTATGACATATACAACCTTGAATATCATTCGGGGTGGAAATTCAAGTCAACAACAGGCTTGTTTACTGAATATATTGACAAGTGGACAGAAGTAAAAATTCAATCATCATTAGAAGGTAATAATGCTATGAGAACACTCGCAAAGCTTATGCTTAATAGTTTATATGGTAAGTTTGCATTAAACCCTAATGTACAAAGTAAAATACCTTATTATGACAACGGAATTGTAAAGTATTATAACGGGGACAAGGAAACCCGCGCCCCCTTATATATTCCGGTCGGAACGTTTGTTACATCATGGGCGCGTTATACAACCATTACAAGCGCACAATCTGTTTATGACCGATTTGTATATGCTGATACTGATAGTTTACATTTAATAGGTGAAGAACTACCGGAAAGCCTCGATATTGACCCGGTTAATATTGGAAAGTGGAAACATGAAAGCACATTCACCCGCGCCCGCTTCCTACGACAAAAAAGCTACATAGAAGAAATTAACGGTGAAATGAAAATAACTTGCGCCGGTCTTCCGGAAAGCTGTTATAAATATGTTACTTGGGACAACTTTAAAGAGGGGGCAAGCTATCCCGGAAAGCTTCAACCAAAACATGTACCCGGTGGGATTGTCCTAAAAGATATTGACTTTACAATAAATAATTGATATACTGATTTTGGAGGGTTATATATACAAATTATGGTACTTTTTCGGGGTAACCACCGGGGAAGACCCGGCTCGGGATTGTTTGGAGTGGTTTCTTGCCATAAATATATATGATTCCTCCTATAATAAAGGAGTGATAATTTTGCATAAATGGTATGACCCTAATAAAACATTGACACATAACGCGCTATTTAATTTGATTATTGGTAACCGTTCAAGCGGTAAATCATACGGATTGAAAAAGCGCGTTATTAAAAATTACATAGACAAGAGGCATAAGTTTATATATTTAAGAAGGTATAAAGACGAATTAGACAAATCAAAGGAAAGTTATTTTGACGATATAATTTTAAATGAAGAATTTCCGGGGTATGAAATAACGTTTGACAAAGATTGTTATTTTATCAACGGTCAATTATTCGGCTATGCTATGGCACTAACTAAAGCCAAAGACTATAAGTCTTCATCATATCCGGATGTATGGTTAATAATTTATGAAGAGTTTATAATTGAAGAAAACGGATATACAAGATATTTAAAAAATGAGGTTTTTACGTTCTTGGGGTTTTATATGACAATTGATAGATACCGGGGTTGTAAAGTTTTCATGTTAGGAAACAATTTTTCAATGTTTAACCCCTACACATTATTTTGGAACTTAAACCAACCAAAGACCGGAAACATTGTTAAAGCCCAAAACGGTAAAATTTTACTTGAAATGGTGGCGAATAAAGATTTTATTGATGAAAGAATGAAAACTGACTTCGGACAATTGGTTGCCGGAACTGATTTTGCAGAATATGCAATTCATAATAAAAGCCCCATTGATAACGATAATTTCATAATGAAGAAGACCGAAAAATGTTCATATTATTTTACTTTCAAATATCAAAACGATTTATTCGGGGTTTGGGTTGACTATACAATTGGAAAATTTTTTGTATCAACGGATGTTGACCCCTTCTTTAAAATGATATATTCGGTTACTTTGGAAGACCATAGCCCTAACACTTTATTATTAAAGTCAATTAATAAAAGCTTATATTTTAAGACGTTCATTGAAAACTACAAGGGCGGAAATGTTTATTTTGAAACAACTAAGATTAAAAATGTTGTTTACAATGTTATAAAATTATGTTTAGGAGGAAAATAAAATGTTAAAAGGTATTGACGTTTCACAACATCAAGGACAAATTAATTGGGACAAGGTTAAAAAAGCCGGAATTGAATTTGCTATGCTTCGGGTTGGTTATTCTACTGTTTTAGACAAGGAATTTAAAAACAATGTAAAGGGTTGCGTTGACAATGGTATTCCGTTCGGGGTTTATTTATTTTCGTATGCGTTGGATGAAGCGGACGCGCGCCGGGAATCTTTATTTGTAATTGATTGTATTAAGGAATTGACCGTTAATTTCCCGGTTGCGTTTGATTTTGAATATGACAGTATTCGTTACGCTAATCAAACGAAAGTTAATTTATTGAAAGAGGATGTTATCAAGATTACTGAAACATTTTGTAAAACGATTGAAGATTTTGGCTATTATGCTTCGGTATATACCAACAAAGATTATTATAATCTATACTACAATGGAAGCATTAAGGATAAATTTGATTTGTGGGTTGCACATTGGAACGTTACCGAGCCATTCACCCGGGGCGGTATTTGGCAACATACATCAACGGGACGGGTTGACGGCATAACAGGTAATGTTGACCTTAATATATCTAATAAGGACTACAAGACATTAATTCAAGATTTGGGGCTTAATAACTTAAAACCAAAGGAAGATACAACTGATTACAAAAAGCTTTATTTTGACTTATGAAAAGGCATACAAGCTTTATATAATTCATACAAGACCGCTAACAATTAACCGTTGTTTCCTCCTTTCAAGGCCCGGGGCGCAATGTTCAGGGTCCTTCATTACATTATATCATTATACATTATCATTGATTATATATTCA
>ENA-UOOR01003456-UOOR01003456.1-fermentation-metagenome-genome-assembly--contig:-NODE-3456-length-13931-cov-2.399467_pt1 | contig 13931 bp, 9 predicted proteins | sample MGYA00245780_ERZ724029 | MGnify/ENA primary metagenome ERZ724029 (study PRJEB28704, sample SAMN03018315) | fermentation metagenome | biome: anthropogenic terrestrial biome; feature: soil; material... | reverse complement strand
TTCTTCGTCACCAGATTGATTAAGTGGTGAAAGAATATTTTCACAAAAATCAGCAGCACCTTCTAAAATCATATCTACCGTATCAGCATCGGCAGCTTCACCATTAGAAAGCGATTTGTAGTGCGCAGGGTAATCGAGTACTTCGTTCATTAAGAAGCGAATGTCATGTAAGGGCGCTTTATATGCAGGCATAGTCTTAATCCTAATTTCGAAATTTTTTTGGATTATCTGTATTGATGATTTGATTATTCATATTTGGTAGAAAAAATCATTGATGAATGAGCCTTTAAAAAATGTCAGAAAGGCGAATTGTAATATTAAACCAACAAGTGAAAAGTAAAGTTCTGCTAGACTTTGAGTTGATCTTTTGATCAATAATTTCTTTTAATAAATCATAAAGAACATAGGTTCTCAGCGAATATTATGCGTTTAAAATATATAACACTTTGTTTATTAGGTTTGAGTATTAGTGGGTGTGCTCAACATGTCATAAAAACCAATACTTCTGATCAGTCACTGGGGCAACAAGCTACTCAAGGCTTAAATGCGATGTTTGAAAATGCCAACTATGATATGAAAGGGCAATTTTCAATTCAGACCGATATTGAGTTTGATCAAAAATCCGCTGAGAAAAAGGCAAAACCTGCTGAAAGTTCTCAACCTGAGCTTGATCCAAAACTCAAAAAACAATTGGATCAACTGATCAAAACGCAAAAAATTCCATTTAGTCAAAAAGAAAAGAAACTGCTATATCAAGCAATTGCAAATGAATCTATTCCGCCTTCAGCTCGATACTATGATGAAGATGAAAGTGCTTCTCCACAGTCGAAAATTGCTCAGTCGCTTGTCAATGTTTTGAACGACTTACAGTTTAGCTATAGCGGTTCAGTTCATTTTAGAGAAAAGCTGGCAGCACTCACACTTCAATTAAGCTATCAAAAGCCGACATTGCAGGTGAATGCACAGTTGCCTATGATTTTTGATTTTGATGATCATAAGTTTTACACCAATTATTTTGCATTCATGCCATTTATGGTGAATCGTGAAAGTCAGGATCGATTGGCTTATGTTGATTTTTCAAAGCATAAAGAGGCTTTGGCTCAATATAACTTGAAAAAATTTGCTGACTACTTAAAACAAATGAATGCACTGCCGTACTTATTGGCAGAACAGAATCAAGTCCAAAGTATCGATTTAAGCCGTGATGAAAAAAATGCTGGTTTAATTAAAAAGATTCGCTATGTCGGCGATGTTGATACGGTATATACCCAGCTTGAACTCTTTGATTATGTCAATGCACGCTATTACACCTCTCAAATTAAAGGTCAGCCATGGGATGACACTGAGCAAAGTGATGTGGAAGATGCGGCAGTTGATGCTACAGCGGCGGAATCTGCCATGGAAGCAGCCGAAGAAGCAACAAGAGCTGCCGCAGCGGCTGCTGACGCGAGTGAAGAGGGGGATGAAGACGAAGCTTATGCATCTGTACAACGTGTCAATGAATTGGTTAATGCAAAAATTCATAATGCGATGTACCACGGACATGATCAGGATGATGAGCAGGAATATGCAGCATCGGAAGTAACAGAAGCTGTAATCGATGCAGAAAGCGCTTATGCAACTGCGGCTGCAACGGACTATGATGAAGAAAGTGAAGAAGCACATGATGCTACTGCAGCCTATGCAGAAAGCGATGAAGATGAGGAAAGCGCCAATAACCTGTCTGAGGAAGTGTGCCAGGCCTTGATCAAAACTAAGCAGGTACCGATTGGTAAAGTCACGCTTTGCCAAGACTACCAAGATATTCGCGTTATTCCATTGCAGGAAGAGTCTGCTCAGTTAGCATCTGAGGCAGAAGCGTCAGACACGGAAGCTGTTTCTGTAGATGCAATTGAACAATTAAAACCTGTTTTTCAGCAATATCAAACTGAACAACTGGTGGATGCAAAACAGTTCCAACAATTATGGCAAAAGCATCAGCCGGAAATTCAACAGGCTTTAAATACTAAAGATAAAGTATCTTCAACACTGGTCATGGATGTGGGTTTAGAGAAAAAAGGACGTGTCCAAACGATTGATTATAATATGGAATTTTCTGAACCGCGTTTAGGTCAGTTGAAGCTAAAAAGTACCAACCAAATTTTGAATTATGGCAATGCAACTGCGATTGATCGTCAAGCGATGAAGCAAGCGAAGTCGATTCAGGATGTGAGTAAGGGTTCATTATTTGAAAGTATGTTGAATGGCTTACTTTCACCGATCACTGGACAAGACCCTAATATACAGGAAGCAGAAACGGCATCGGTTGACGATATCAGTGAAGCAAATGAAGAAATCGAATTACCAGAGTATTTAAGTACTGTCGCGCTAAACAGCTATAAACGCCATCAATCAGAGTTAAAAGCGTATCAAGCAGCTTTTGCAGTGGCATTTGCTAATTACCGAGCTCAGTATGTACGTTATTACTCAGCAAATGACTTGAATGAAATTTCAGAAGTTTATGCTTACCGATTTGCTGAGGGTTTAAAAGAGCCGACAGGTCAGGCTTTGAAGCGTTTAAATCAATTACGTGATAAACATGCTTTACATCGCTATCAGGATTTTGATGATTTAGGTTCTTCAGTCAATTATTATGTTCAATCTGGGATTGGTGAGTATAAAGGTCAGGCTGAGTGGACGCAGCTAAAAAAAACCTATAAAACCAAACAAGCCATTTTTGCGCATTTGTATCAGAAAAACTTTTTAGAAAATTATGAACTTGATAGCGCTGAAAAAGCGCAATTAGTCAAAGCTGCACAAATTTATGCACGAGCATTTGTCGACGATACCAACGGTAAATTGTCAGAAGCGTCGCTGCAAGGTTTAGCTGCGGAACATGAAGAGTTATTTAGCCAGTCTGTTTATTATGAAACATATAAAACTGTGCAAAAACACATGAAATAAGTTAGACAGTAAAAAAGAGCCTCTATTGAGGTTCTTTTTTTGTGTATTTATTCAAACGGATGAATTAGAGAAAATCTTTTAAGTTAGGTTTTACCCCGTTCCAAATGGAAAAGGACTCAATCGCTTGGCCTACCAGCATACCGAAACCCTCTGAAGTCGGTACATGACGCGCTTTGGCTTGATCTAAAAATGTAGAAGGTTTGCCATAGGCCATTTCATAGGCATGATTGAACTGAAGACTGTCAGGTAGAACCAAAGCGTCTCCGCTTAGACTTGCTGAAGTTGCATTAATGACGATATCAAATTGACCGGATAAATCTGTGAGTGCAATGGCCTCTAATTCTGCATTTGTTACGGATACTTTTAAGTCAGCAACCAATTGTTCAGCACGGGCTAAGGTACGGTTCGCAATTACAATTTTTTTTGCGCCAGCTTGTACCAATGGATAAATCACACCACGAGTGGCACCGCCTGCGCCAATAATTAGTAAATCGGTCTGTTCAAGTGACCAATCTAAAGCGCGAATCGCATCGACCAAGCCTTGACCATCAGTGTTATCACCATGCAATTGGCCGTCTTGCATCCAAAGCGTATTTACTGCTCCGGCAATTTTTGCGCGTTCAGTCAATACTGCACATTGGGCATAGGCTTGTTCTTTAAACGGGACGGTGACATTCATGCCGATACCGCCCTCGCGAAAGAAACTTTCAACGCTGTTTTGGAATCCATCAAGGGGAGCAAGTCGTTTGCTGTACTGAATGTCGAGCCCTGTTTTTTCGGCAAAGGCGTGATGAAGTTCAGGGGAACGTGATTGTTCAATCGGGTTGCCAATCACGGCAAATTGTTTGCTCATTGCACTGCATCCATGTCGGAACGAAAAGTGCAGATAATATACGCCAAAATCAACACTGCCAGAAGTTTAGCGGGGATATTTGCGAAAATATTGCAGTGCTTTAAGGATTGCAGATATCTAAAATTGTGTGAATTAATATCGTCGCCGTACTAAACACCAGACCGATTAAAGCAATCACCATGAAACCGATGGCAAGGTTATCGTTGAGTGAGGTCTCTGAAAATATATTGGTACTGATTGCGCTGATTAACACCACAACAAAGCTCCAAAACACTAAAGTACGTGCACGAATGGTTTTTTTATTGAGTGTTTGAGATGGCATTTATGTTGTACTCCATATTGGAAAATTACAGCAATCAGTTTAGTCGCTTGTCATACAACAGGGTAGCGTGAAGCTGTGTGATTCATGTGTCATTGTTGGGTATTCTGTTTACAAAGTAAATGGCTAGAAAATATTTTATTACTCAATTATTTATGAATTATTCGGTGTGAAATTTTCAATATAAAAAAAGCCTCTGAACTTCAGAGGCTTAGTTGTCTTATTTTAAAACCGTTAACCAATCTTGTGGTTTAAGATAAAAATCGGTTAATTTTTTTTCGGCAGAATTTTCTTCCCATTCAGGATGATATGACCAGCCTGCTAAAGGTGGCATGCTGACCAAAATGGATTCAATGCGACCACCAGTTTGTAATCCAAACAATGTGCCACGGTCATACACTAAGTTATATTCGACATAACGGCCACGACGGTACAGTTGGAAGTCGCGTTGTGCTTCTGTATATGATTTATCTTGGTTCTTTTTAAAAATAGGCAAAATTGCATCTAGGTAGCCATTACCCACGGCTTGCATATATTGGAAGCACGTTTCAAAGTCCCATTGATTTAAATCATCAAAGAATAGACCACCAACGCCACGTTGCTCATCACGATGCTTTAAATAGAAATAGTCGTCACACCATTTCTTATGTTCTGCGTAAACCTTATCGCCAAACGGAGCGCAGAGATCATGAGCAGTTTGATGCCAAGACAATACATCTTCATCATTTGGATAATACGGAGTGAGGTCAAAACCGCCGCCAAACCACCAAATTGGATCTTGACCTTCTTTTTCAGCCACGAATAAACGGATATTGGCATGTGAAGTGGGTACATTGGGATTTTTAGGATGGATCACCAATGAAACCCCCATGGCTTGAGCTTTAGCACCAGCAATGGCCGGGTGACGCTCAGTTGCGGAAGCAGGTAGTTTGGAAATATTGATGTGTGAAAACATCACACCGCCTTTTTCAATCACTGTGCCATTTTGCAGCACACGTGAGCGGCCACCACCACCCTCGGGGCGTTCCCAATCATCAATTACAAATTCAGCATTTCCGCCCCCAGCGCGTGCTTTGGCACCCGCGTGGTGACCACCGTCAGCGTGCTGCTCACCGCGGCGTCGCTGATGGGCTTTTCCACCGCCAGCGCGTTCTTGCTGTTCCAAAGCGGCACAAATACGTGCCTGTAAATCACGCAGGAATTCATCTACACGTTGTATATCGGCTGAAGTTGGATTCTTCATTCTGACCTGTATAAAAATAATTAAATGATAGTGTCCATCAAAGCATAAAACGCTGCAAAACTTAAGGTCTTTTTCCCAATATTGAGCATCGGTTACGCCGTATGGTCAGCTTAAATTAAAGCAATATTTGACGAATATAGCCTAGATATTCCGACTAAGTTGCTTGGTTGAATTCAAAGCAGAAGCTCCGCACAATAATCATAGGCAGATTCAATTGGAATCTCATTGATCGAAATGGTGCATCTATGTCTCAGCAGGCGAATTCCTTAATTCAAAAATATAATGTACCAGGCCCACGCTATACCAGTTACCCAACCGTACCGTACTGGGAAGAGCAGGCGTTTTCATTAGCATTGTGGAAACAGGGTTTAAAAAAATCGTTTGACGAGTCGAATCAAAGTGAAGGCATTAGTCTTTATATTCATCTGCCGTTTTGTGAAAGTTTATGTACTTTTTGCGGTTGTCATAAAAAAGTCACCAAAAAACATGAGATGGAACAACCCTATATCCAAGCAGTCTTAAAAGAATGGGCGTTATATTGTGATGTTTTGGTGGATAAACCCAATATTAAAGAGATTCACTTGGGCGGCGGTACGCCCACCTTTTTCTCACCTGAGCATTTAACACAACTGATTCAAGGCATTTTGTCCAAAGCCAATGTGGCAGAGCAGCATGAATTTAGTTTCGAAGGCCATCCGAACAATACCACACGTGAGCATTTACAAGCTTTGTATGATTTTGGCTTTCGTCGCGTGAGCTATGGCGTGCAGGACTATAATGAAAAAGTGCAAAAAGCCATTCATCGGATACAACCTTTTGAGCATGTGGAACAAGTCACGCAGTGGGCACGGGAGATTGGCTATACCTCAATTTCACATGACTTGGTATTTGGTCTGCCTTTTCAAGATTTAATAGATGTGTTGCACACGATTAATCAGACCAATCGTTTGATGCCTGATCGTTTGGCTTTTTATAGTTATGCGCATGTGCCGTGGATTAAGGGCAATGGACAGCGTGGTTTTAAAGATGCTGATGTACCAAAAGATGAGTTAAAACGTCAATGTTATGAAGAAGGCAAAAAGCAGCTTTTGGCACATGGTTATCATGAAATTGGAATGGATCATTTTGCTTTAGAAAAAGATGCAATGTATCAAGCTTTTCAACAGGGCAGTTTACATCGTAACTTTATGGGTTATACCGCTTCTAAAACCCAAGTCATGATCGGACTGGGCTTATCTTCAATTAGTGATAGTTGGTATAGCTTCGCGCAAAATGAAAAGAAAATTGAAGACTATTATGCGCGTTTAGAGGAAAACCAAATTCCTGTTTATCGAGGTCATGTGCTGACTGAAGAAGACTTGATTATCCGTAAACATATTCTGAATTTGATGTGTACATTCCATACTTCTTGGGCAAACACAGACATGCAATTTCCGGAAATTGATGAAGTGGTTGCACAATTAACAGAAATGCAGGCAGATGAATTATTAGAGTTAGGTGATCAAAGCATCCAAATTACCGAAAAAGGCAAACCTTTTGTACGTAATATCTGTATGGCCTTTGATTTAAGGTTAAAGCGCCGTGTACCTGAAAATCGTATTTTTTCGATGACGATTTGAATCTCCCCTAACCCCTCTTTATTAAAGAGGGGAAAGTCTCCATTTTGTAAAGGGAGGTTTGGAGGGATTAATTTATGGAGAATTTTAAGGACTTTTAAAAATCATCTTTTTGATACATATGAGACATACGATCGTGTTTGGTTTTTAAATATTGTTCATTGAATGGATTCAAGCCCACAGTCAGCGGTACACGATCAACGACATCAACGCCTTGTTCTTGCAATGCTTCAATTTTTAATGGGTTATTGGTAATCAATCGTACCTGTTGAATATTCAAATGCTTGAGCATGATTGGACACATGTCATAACGACGAGCATCAGCAGGTAAATTCAATAGTAAATTGGCATCGACAGTATCATGGCCTTGGTCTTGTAAGGCATAAGCACGGATTTTATTGGTTAAGCCAATGCCTCGACCTTCTTGGCGTAAATATAAAATCACGCCTTGGCCTGCTTCATTAATCAGTTTTTGTGTTGCTTGTAGTTGTGGGCCACAGTCACATTTTAGCGAAGCGAAGGCGTCACCAGTGAGGCACTCGGAATGAATACGCACTAAAACAGGTTCAGTGGGTGCTTGTTCTAGTCCTTTAGAGAGTGCTACATGTTCTTCGCCGGTTTCAGGATCCTGAAAAACCGTAATATTGAATTCACCAAAAGCGGTCGGTAATCTTGACGTTGCGACAAATTCTATAGGCACTGCTTAACCCGTTTATTCGATTATAAATTGGCTAAAGTATAGCGTAATGCTTGGACATTGGTAGAATTGCAACGATGAATTTATGCAGAACATTTTCTTTTTTGTATAAAGCGAACGATAATAGTTGATAAATAGGAAGATTATTCAGGATAATCTGACTCATTCAAAATCTCCCACTACGAGATCATTGCTTAAAATTACATCGCTAGAAGTTTGGCTGATTGTAAGGTGATACAATTCGACGATATGATCGAGTAACCCATTTAGACCGAGCTTAGGATTTGCCAGGCTTTAGAAGGCTTTGCCACATTATGCTGTATACAGAAATACCATCTCAACGCCCTGTAACTCCGTTGCTGGATACGATTCAACATCCGCAACAATTACGTGTACTCGAGCGCAGCCAGTTAGAACAAGTGGCGGATGAGTTACGTCAATTTATTTTGTACGCAGCGGGACAAAGTGGTGGGCATTTTGGTGCCAATTTAGGTGTGATTGAGCTCACGGTGGCTTTGCACTACTGTTTCAATACTCCTGACGATCGTTTAATTTGGGATGTTGGTCATCAAGCTTATCCACACAAAGCCTTAACTGGTCGTCGTGAACAGTTGGTGACCATTCGTGCAAAAGATGGTCTAGCCGCATTTCCAGCACGTGAAGAGTCTGAATTTGATACCTTTGGGGTAGGGCATTCGTCGACTGCGATTTCTGCAGGTTTAGGCATGTCTTTAGCACGTCGTTTTAAACAAGACCCTTGTCATGTGGTAGCAATTGTGGGTGATGGCGCGATGACAGCAGGTATGGCGTTTGAAGCCATGAATGATGCTGTGGCGCATGATGCAGATTTAATGGTGGTCTTGAACGACAATGATATGTCGATTTCATGCAGCACAGGTGGTTTTGCTAAACATTTAGCAGCAATTTGGGAAAGTGGTCAATCTGTTAATATCTCGGAAGATGGCGAAGCTTTTGTGCAGCCACATCCTGAATGGACCTATAACTCCCGTTTGCACAGTTCAGCAACAGATGCTGCGGACAATTTATTTAAAGCGATTGGTTTTGACTATTTTGGTCCATTTGATGGCCACGATGTAACACAACTCAGCCATGTTTTTGATGCATTGAAAAAGCGTAAAGGGCCACGCTTAGTTCATGTGTATACCAAAAAAGGCAAAGGCTTTGCACCAGCTGAAGCAGACCAAATTAAATACCATGCGATTAGCAAATTAGATGCACCTGCTTCAACAAGTACTGCACCGAAATATTCGGATGTCTTTGGGCAATGGTTATGTGACGAGGCGGCTCAGGATAATCGTTTATTGGCAATCACACCTGCGATGTGCGAAGGCTCAGGCATGGTCAAATTTGCTAAACAATATCCAGAGCGTTTCTTTGATGTCGCGATTGCTGAACAGCATGCTGTAACGCTTGCAGCAGGTATGGCTTGTGAAGGGGTTAAGCCGGTTGTCGCTATTTATTCTACATTCCTGCAACGTGGTTATGATCAACTGATTCACGATGTAGCATTACAAAATTTGGATGTTACTTTTGGCATCGATCGTGCTGGTTTGGTGGGTGAAGATGGCCCGACACATGCCGGTGCATACGATTACGCCTTTATGCGTACCGTCCCGAATATGGTGATCATGGCACCTAAAGACGAAAATGAATGTCGTCAAATGTTGCATACTGCTTACCTTTATAAAGGTCCTGCCGCAGTTCGTTATCCGCGTGGTAATGGCCTGGGTGTTGAAATTCAACAGAATATGGTTGAACTTGAAATTGGGCGTGGCGAAATCTTGGCAAGTTTTAAAATTCAGCAAGATGCAACAATTTCGATTTTAGCATTTGGTAGCCGTGTTCAGGCAGCGGTTGAGGCGGCTGAAGTATTGGCTGAAAAACTGGATGTTGCAGTTCGTGTGGTAAACATGCGTTTTGTAAAACCATTAGATACTCAGTTAATCGACCAAATTGCAGATTCAACCCATTTATTTGTCACTATTGAAGAACATGCGGTGATGGCCGGTGCGGGTAGTGCAGTGAATGAGTATTTGGCGCAAGCTGGAATTGTTAAACCAATGCTGAATTTAGGTTTATCTGATGAATTTATGCATCAGGCGACACACGGTCAAATGCTACAACAAGCTGGTCTTGATGCAGCAGGTATAGCAGCATCAACAGAACAATGTTGGTTAAAGCAGAGCAACAAAGCGGTTTGCTAATTTCTAATTTTTAGAAACATTTTTTACCTAAAAGCCCTTATATTTGATAAGATATAAGGGCTTTTATGCATTATTCTTTATCAGTATCTTCAAATTTGTAGTGGGTGTTCAATGGAACCTATGGTGGTTATGGCTGCGCGTGCGGCTCAATTAGTTGGTCAAGAGCTTTTAAAAGCGCATCAAAATCGTCATAAACTCGATCTACAAGTCGAAGAAAAAGGAATTGATGGTCCTGTAACGCGTGTTGACCGTTACTTGGAACAGTTGGCTATCGATACCCTACGTAAAAGCTATAAAAATCACAGCTTCCTTGGTGAAGAGTTTGGTCTACAAGAAGGTAAAGGTCACGACGCTGATTGGTGTTGGATCATTGACCCACTTGATGGCACTTTAAACTTCGTTCAAGGTGTTCCGCATTTCTGTATCTCTATCGCAGTTCAACATAAAGGTGTAACTCAACACGGTGTTATTTATGACCCTGTGAAAGATGAGTTGTTCTCTGCAAGTCGTGGCCGTGGCGCGATGATGAACCAACGCCGTATTCGTGTAAATGTAAAAGACAGCTTAGAAAATACTTTCCTTTCAGTGGGTCATGCGTATCGCAAAATTCGTAATGGTGAAGTGGTTTCTTATGCGAAAAATCATTTCAATTCATTGTTAAATGTAACTGAAGCGGGTGCGCAATATCGTCGTACGGGTTCAGCTGCACTTGACCTTGCTTATGTTGCGGCTGGCCGCTTTGATGGTTATTTCGAACTTGGTTTGAAACCATGGGACATCGCTGCAGGTGAGTTGATTGTGAAAGAAGCGGGCGGTACTGTGGTTGATGCGCGTGGTGGTAACGACTCTATGGAAAATGGTCAAGTACTTGCGTGTTCTATGAAAATGCTTAAACCATTAATGCAAGCTGTAGTTCCAGCTTGGGGTGAAGCTGCAAAATAATAGAACTCCAGATCGAGTTTATTGATGGAATAATGAAATAAAGCCCTCCATGAGAGGGCTTTATTTTGTCTAAATGGTCAAAAAAATACAGTCAAAGCCTTGTAACGAAAGGAAACTTACAAATAAATAATTTGAAGTTGACTAAAACAGGTGACATTTAAAAACTTTCTGCTATAATCGCCGCACGCACTAAATTTCGTTCATTACCTGAACATTCTCTTCTATCATTGTGTATGCGCGTCCGGTCCAAAGAGAGGACGATATTTCGCGCCCCACCCAATCGCTAAGCGATTCCTTCAGGTTGCGGCTGTAATCATGTGTGCGTTATACGCATCGTCGTTCTCGGATCGCCGCTGATTCTATATTTTCAGCGTTTATTGCTGTGCCGCTTTTTGCCGATGTCCATCTGAATTTATTATTTTTAATGGAGCACCCATTTTCCGGGTGAAATACTCTATGAGCAAAACTTTTGCTGATTTTCCTTTACATGAGTCGTTACAACTAGCACTACAAGGTTTAGGTTTTACTACACCAACTCCAGTGCAAGAACAATCTATTCCGGCTGCATTAGAAGGTAATGACCTTCTTGTATCAAGCCAAACAGGTTCTGGTAAAACAGCTGCATTCTTACTCCCAACTGTGAATGCTTTGGCTGAACAAGACACATTGATGTCTTTCAAAGAGCGCATGAAAGCGGTAACTGCACCGTCAATTCTTGTGCTTTGCCCAACACGTGAATTAGCTCAACAGGTGAGCCAAGACGCGATTGCTTTGGTACGTCACATGAAAGGTGTTCGTATTGCTGCGATCATGGGTGGTATGCCTTTCGGTAAGCAAATCCAACAGCTTAAAGGTGCACAAGTTGTTGTGGCGACTCCAGGTCGTTTACTTGACCTTGTGAACCGTCGTCAAATCAAATTAGACAACGTTGATGCGTTGATCGTTGACGAAGCTGACCGTATGCTTGACTTAGGTTTCTCTGAAGACCTTGAAGCAATCAGTGATTTAGCGGCGAACCGTAAACAAACATTGATGTTCTCTGCAACATTTGCTGGCCGTATTATTACGCTTGCAGAACGTATGATGAATGATCCAGTACGTATTGCAATTGAAACTGGTCACTCTACAAATACCGACATCACTCAGACTCTTCATTGGACTGATGGTTTCGAGCACAAGAAAAAATTATTAACACACTGGTTGAACGCTGAAGATGTAGACCAAGCTGTGGTATTTGCTTCAACTCAAGAAGATACTGATATGTTGGCTGAAGAGCTAGCTGAAGCAGGTCTTTCAGTTGTAGCACTTCACGGTGCAATGCCACAAACTGTACGTAACCGTCGTTTACGCAGCATCCGTGAAGGCCGTGCAAAAATCTTAGTTGCAACTGACGTTGCTGCACGTGGTCTTGACGTTCCAACAATTTCTCACGTAATTAACTTCGGTCTTCCAATGAAGAACGAAGACTATGTACACCGTATTGGTCGTACTGGCCGTGCGGGTCGTACAGGTAACGCGATTACATTAGCAACTTACCGTGAACGCGGTAAAATCCGTGCTTTAGAAGACTTCCTAGATGCACGCTTAAACGTATCTGAAATTGAAGGTCTTGAGCCATCTCCACCTCCTGCACGTGGTAGCCGTGATGGCGCTGGTCGCGGTCGTGGTCGTGACGGTGGTCGCGGTGGTCGCGGTGGTTTCGGTGGTGGTCGTCGTTTTGAAGGCGAAAGCAACTTCAAACGTCGCGAAGGCGGTGATGATCGTCCACGTCGTAGCTATGATGACAAACCACGTGGTGACCGTCCTTCATTCGGTGGCGAAGATCGTCCACGTCGTGATTTCGGTGATCGTCCACAACGTCGCGAAGGCGGTTTCGGTGATCGTCCACAACGTTCGTTCGATGATCGTCCAAAGCGTGACTTCGGTGACCGTCCACAGCGTTCTTTCGATGATCGTCCAAAACGTGATTTCGGTGATCGTCCTCGTTCTAACGATGATAACCGTGGCAACCGTGTAGATTACAAACCACGTGAAAATGGTTTTGGTGATCGTCCAAAACGTAGCTTCGGTGAAGACCGTCCACGTCGTGAATTTAATGGCGACCGCCCACAACGTTCATTTGATGATCGTCCAAAGCGTTTCGGCGATGATCGTCCAAAACGTTTCGGTGATGATCGTCCAAAACGTTTCGGTGATGACAAGCCACGTGGCGAACGCACTTTTGGTGAAGATCGTCCACGCCGTAAATTCAATGACTAATTGAATTTCGAAAGAAATATCGAAAAAACCGGTGGAAACACCGGTTTTTTTTATGGTTTTAAATTAGCTTTTTTATCGGAAAAATGTATACTTGATCAAACTTTATCTATTAAATGATAATTATGAATAGCAGCCATTTATCAAATTTGCGTACGGTCATGATCGAGGTGTTTATGCCTTATATCGGTTTAACATTATTGTTGTGTAATATTATTTACTATATCTACAATTATTTTAACTAAAGCATAGCGGCTTTTCTCAGCCAGTACATGTACAATTACTTATATAAAAATAATAACCAAATACCTGATGGAATGCAGGGAACTGTCTACATTCAAAGGTAACATTTTAAACATCAATCCTTTATAGTATGCATGCTGAAAAAAATGCAGGAAAATCCTCAGCTATGAATAATCAAACGTCTTCTCAGACTCAGGCACTGATTGAAGTGAAAAACCTGAGTTTTAAACGAGGGGAGCGCGTCATTTATGACAATGTCAGTTTAAAAATTCGTCGTGGTCAAATCACTGCAATTATGGGGCCTTCAGGCACTGGTAAAACGACTTTATTACGTCTGATTGGTGGTCAATTGACACCAGATCAGGGTGAAGTGCTGCTTGATGGTCAAGATATTGCAAAAATGTCACGTCATGAACTATTTGCTGCACGTGCGCGTATGGGCATGTTGTTTCAAAGTGGTGCGCTATTTACCGATATGTCAGTGTATGAAAATGTAGCTTTTCCTATTCGAGCGCATACCAAATTAGCGGAACATTTGATTGCTGAAATTGTCGCGTTGAAATTGGAATCTGTTGGTTTACGTGGTGCAGAACA
>ENA-UOOR01003455-UOOR01003455.1-fermentation-metagenome-genome-assembly--contig:-NODE-3455-length-13932-cov-2.692008_pt1 | contig 13932 bp, 9 predicted proteins | sample MGYA00245780_ERZ724029 | MGnify/ENA primary metagenome ERZ724029 (study PRJEB28704, sample SAMN03018315) | fermentation metagenome | biome: anthropogenic terrestrial biome; feature: soil; material... | reverse complement strand
TCCCATCCACCGCTGGGCAAGGTGCTGATGAGTTTTTCGGTGATGCTGTTTGGCATGACGCCCTTTGGCTGGCGCTTTGCCGGGGCGATGGCGGGCATTCTGATGCTGCCCGGCCTGTACCTGATGGGCAAACTGCTCACCCGCAAGCGGCTGCTGGCCGCGGCGGCGATGCTGCTGCTGGCCTTTGACACCATGCACTTCGCGCAGACGCGTATCGCCACCATTGACAGCTTTGTCACGCTGTTTATCATCTGGTCGTATTATTTCATGTTCCGCTACGCGCTGGATGAGGAGGGCTTTGCGGGCAGCCGGGTACGCGACTTGGTCAACCTTGGGTTGTCCGGCCTGTTCATGGGCCTGGGCATTGCCAGCAAGTGGACAGGGTTTTACGCAGGTGCCGGGCTGGCGGTCATCTTCTTCTGGGCGCTTTGGCGGCGCGTGACGCAGGGGATGGCAGCGAAAACACTATTGGAGAACGAGGCAGACGTCCCATCTGACCGCGTGGATGCCGTGCGGACAGCGGCCTGGCAATGGCCCTGGCGCACTGTGCGCACACTGCTGTGGTGTATCCTGTTTTTCATCGCGGTGCCCGCGGTTATCTACTATGTATCCTTCCTGCCATGGTTCATGCGCACGCCCGGCGGGTTGACCGTGAAGAAGGTGTTTGACGTCAGCTTTGGCGCCACGGGCAGCATGCTCAGCTATCACTCGGATCCGGGTCTGGGCATGGATCACCCCTTCTATTCGCCCTGGTATCAGTGGCCGCTGAGCATCAAGCCGTTGTGGTTCCACGCGGGCAAGCGCCTCAATGGCACAGGCAGCAGCATCTTCACCTTCGGCAACCTGGCCGTTTGGTGGGGCGGATTTGCTGCGATGGTGGTATTGGACGTCAAGTGGCTGGGCCAGCGCGTACAGTTGGATCGTGTGCCCGTCCTGCGGGGGCTCAACACCGATAAGAGCGATATGCGCCCCGGCTTGATCCTTATCGCCTACCTGGCGCAATACCTGCCCTGGATGCTGGTGTCCCGCGGCACCTATATCTATCATTACTTCCCTTCGGTGCCTTTTATCGTGCTGGGGGCGGCTCTGGTGCTGTGTTATCTGTGGGATAGGCGAGAAAAGCTCGCCTCTCGGGTAACCATTGTCTACTTGGTCATCTGCCTGTTGTTCTTTGTCGCGTTCTTCCCATACGCATCGGGGTTGCGGGTGCCGGCCTGGTGGCTGAGTGCCTTGCAGTGGTTCCCCAACTGGCTCTATTTCTGATTACATAGGAGGCTGCCATGCTCGCACGGACGCTTTGCTTTGCCCTGGTGGGCATACAGGGAGAACCGGTTACCGTGGAGGCCGATGTCACCCAGAGCAACAGCTTTCAGTTCGCCATGGTTGGCCTGCCGGACGCGGCGGTGAAGGAAAGCCGTGAGCGCGTGTTTTCTGCCCTCAAGAACAGCGGCTTCACGCCGCCCTATGGGCGCACCACGGTAAACCTCTCGCCGGCCGATCTGCGCAAGGAGGGAACGGCCTTTGATTTGCCCATTGCGGTGGCCATCATTGCCGCCAGCAAGCAGATGCGCGCTGTGGGGCTGGAAAACATTCTGCTGATTGGTGAGTTGGCGCTGGACGGCCGCCTGGCCCCGGTGCATGGTGCGCTGTCCATGGTCATCGCCGCGCGTGAGCGGGGCTATACGCAGGTGATACTGCCCCACCAGAATGCGCGGGAGGTGGAGGCAGTGGAGGGGATGGAGGTGTACCCTGCCCACTCATTGTACGAAGCGGTGATGCATCTGAGCGGGCAGGCGCCGTTGAGTGCCCAAATCCAAAAGAGCTATGAGGAGTGCCTGGGTGAGCAGCACATCACCACCGATATGGCGCAGGTGCGCGGACAGCATACTGCCCGACGAGCGTTGGAGGTGGCTGCCGCGGGTGGCCACAACCTGCTGATGGTGGGCGTGCCGGGTTCGGGCAAGACCATGCTGGCGCGATGCCTGCCCGGCATTTTGCCCCAAATGACGCGGGAGGAGGCCTTTGAGACCACGCGCATCTATAGCGTGTCCGGTCTTTTGTCGGCCGGTGCCGGGCTGATGACGGAGCGTCCCTTCCGCACCCCGCATCACTCCGCCTCCACCCCCGCATTGGTGGGTGGCGGCGCTACTGCCCGTCCGGGCGAGGTATCGCTTGCGCACAATGGGGTGCTGTTTCTGGATGAAATGCCGGAATACGCCCGTGCCGTACTGGAAGCGCTGCGACAGCCGCTGGAGGACGGCGTGGTGACGGTATCCCGCGTGCGGGCACACATGCAGTATCTGTCGCGCTGCATGCTGGTGGCCAGCATGAACCCCTGCCCCTGCGGGTACTATGGCAGCCGGGTTAAGCCGTGCCGTTGCGGCAGCCACGAAATCAGAAAGTATCTGGACCGCATCTCCGGCCCCCTATTGGATAGAATAGACCTGCAGGTGGAGGTGGATGCCGTACCCGTGGAGGAAATCAGCGCAAAGGCCAACGCGGAAGACAGCCTGACCGTGCGCGCCCGCGTGGTGGCCGCGCGCCAGCGGCAGCTGGAGCGATTCCGTGGAGCAAACATTCGCACCAACGCTCAGATGGAGGGCAAGCATATCGAGGAGCTGGCCCAGGTCACCCCCGAGGCGTTGGCTTTGCTGCACCGCGTGATGCAACAGATGCGTTTCAGCATGCGGGCATACGGACGGCTCATCAAAGTGGCGCGCACCATTGCCGACCTGCGCGACGAGGAGCGCGTGGAGGTGCCTTCGATGGCCGAGGCCATCCAGTACCGCCGCATTGATGCCAAGTACTGGGGGGACCAGCATGCGTGAATCGCGGGAGCAGATGTGCCGAACCTGGCTATCGCTGTGTGAAGGCGTCAGCTTGAAGGCGCGGGCGCGGTTATTGGCTGCCTTTGGCAGTTTTCAGGCTGCTTTCGAACGATTTCCTGCGGGGTTTGATGGCCTGGTCAGTACCAAGACCATTGAGGAGCTGGGGAAACTCAAGGCCGTGGGCTTGGATAGATTGCTGATGCGGCTGGAGGAGCTGGGCATCCGCCGTGCGTATCTGGGTGATGCGCAAACGTACCCCGGTATGCTGTCGCATATTCCGGACCCGCCGGACGTGCTGTTCTACCGTGGGTTGCTAACAGGGGCGGAGGAACGCGCCGTGGCCATCGTCGGCTCCAGGCGCGAGACTCGTTATGGCCGCAACCAGGCCTATCGCATCGCGATGGATCTGGCGCAGCATGGCGTTACGGTAGTATCCGGTTTGGCGCGTGGGATAGATACGGCCGCCCATCGCGGTGCGCTGGACGGCAAGGGTCGAACCATCGCCGTGCTGGGCAGCGGGCTTAGCCGCCTGTATCCTGAGGAAAACAAGAAGCTGGCCGAAGAAATTGTTGCCGCGGGCGGGGCCATCGTCAGCGAGCTTCCGCCCAATACCGAGCCGCTGGCTTATCACTTTCCCATGCGCAACCGCATCGTCTCAGGTCTGGCCCAGGCGCTGCTGTTGGTGGAGGCGCGGGAGAAATCCGGCACCCTGATTACGGTGGGCCATGCGCTTGACCAGGGCAGGGATGTCTTTGCCTTGCCCGGCGAGGTGGATGCCCCGGGCAGCCTGGTGCCGCATCGGGTCATCCGCACGGGCGGACGGCTGTGCACCTGCGCGGGCGATATACTGGAGGACATGGGCTGGGCGGAACATCCCGTGCCCCAGCCGGAGCAAGTGCAGATGGCTTTGCCAATGCTGCCGCCGGATCAGCAGGCCATCTGCCTGGCGTTGCAGGATGAAGACAAGGGATTTGATGAGCTGTTGGCCGTGACAGGCCTTGACACCGCCAGCATCAACACGGCGCTTACCATGTTGGAGTTGGAGGGTCTGCTGGAGCCGCTGCCTGGCCGACGGTTTAAACTGCGCAGGCACGCTTGACTGCCCGTGGGATTTGACAATTGCCAAAGGGGAGCGCTATGATGCCCAATGCGCTCATCCATAGAGAGCATATTACTTATTGGAGGAAACTGAGTGTCCCAAGCACGAAAACTGGTGATTGTGGAATCACCCGCCAAAGCACATGCCATTGAGAAATTTTTGGGCCGCACCTACAAGGTGGAGGCTTCACAGGGCCATGTCCGCGATTTGCCCAAATCCCGCATCGGCATAGATCCGGACAATGACTTTCAGATGGATTATATTACCATCCACGGCAAGGGCGATATTCTGGCCAAGCTGCGCAAGCAGGTGAAGACAGCCAAGGATATTTACCTGGCGACTGACCCTGACCGCGAAGGGGAGGCCATATCCTGGCATCTGGCCCATGCGCTGAAATTGGACCCGGCGGAGGTCAAGCGCGTGGAGTTTCACGAAATCACCAAAAAGGCCGTGCAAAACGCGGTGAAAAACCCGCGCCACATTGACATGGACCTGGTGGATGCCCAGCAAGCGCGCAGGGCTTTGGACAGGCTGGTGGGCTATAAAATCAGCCCGCTGCTGTGGGCCAAGGTGCGCAAGGGGCTGTCAGCCGGGCGCGTGCAGAGCGTGGCTACCCGTATGATTGTAGAGCGCGAGCAGGAGATCGAGGCTTTTGTGCCGGAGGAGTATTGGGACATCTATGCCGATATTACCGTCAAGTGTGTAGACGGCAAAAATGTACCCCTGCGCGCTAAGCTGTCTCAGCTAAAGGGACGTAAAGCAAAGGTGGGGGATAAGGCCGCGGCACAGAAGGCGGAACAGGCAATCCGCAAGGCTAAGCTCAGCGTGCTGAACGTCAAGAATAAGGAGCGGATCAAGAGCCCGCCCGCTCCCTTTACCACATCCACCCTCCAGCAGGAGGCTTCGCGCAAACTCAATTTCACCATTTCCCGTTCCATGCAGGTGGCACAGGGGCTATATGAAGGTGTCGACCTGGGCAAGGCCGGCACGCAGGGTTTGATTACCTACATGCGTACCGATTCAGTGCGTGTAAGTGGAGAAGCGCTGTCCGCAGTGCGCGACACCATCGGGGCCACCTATGGCAGCGAATCGTTGCCAGGTAAGCCGCGCGTATACAAGGGGCGCAGCGGTGCGCAGGATGCCCATGAGGCCATCCGCCCAACCGATCCTGCCCGCACGCCCGACAGCATCAAGAGCTTTCTCAGCCGCGAGCAGTATCTGCTCTACAAGCTGATTTACACGCGCTTCCTGGCCAGCCAGATGGCCGACGCCCGCTACAACACGGTTACCCTGGAAGTGGGTGAAGACGGCCTGGTGATGCGCTATTACGGCGAGCACAAGGTGTTTGCGGGCTTCACCGCAGTCTATGAAGAGGGCAGTGACGAAGCCAGCGAGAAAATTGACACCAAGATGCCGGCGTGTGAGGCCGGCAGCCCAGCCGTGCTGGTGGATCTGGATACGGAACAGCGCTTCACCCAGCCACCCACCCGCTACACAGAGGCATCCTTGGTCAAGGCGCTGGAGGAGCTTGGCATTGGACGCCCCTCTACCTACGCGCCCACGGTTTCCACCATCGTGGCCCGCGGTTACGTGTCCAAGGAGAAAAAGCGCCTATATCCCACTGAGTTGGGGCGAATGGTAACCGGCCTGATGATTGATTACTTCAACAACGTGGTGGACACGGATTTCACCGCCCGCATGGAAAATGAGTTGGACCGCGTGGAAGCGGGTGAAAAGGGCTGGAAGCGCGTGCTGAAGGAGTTCTATCCCGACTTTGAGCAAATGCTGCAAAAGGCGGAGCAGGATATCGAGAAGATTGTCATTGAGGATGAGAAAAGCGATGTCATCTGCGACCAGTGCGGCGCCACCATGGTCTACAAAAACGGCCGCTATGGCCGATTCCTTGCCTGCCCCAACTTCCCCGAGTGCCGTAACACGCAGCCAATACTGGTGTACATTCATGTGAAGTGCCCGGATTGCGGCGGCGAACTGTTGGAGAAAACCAGCCGGAAGAACCGCAAGTTCTACGGCTGTGAGCAGTACCCGGAATGCCAATTCGTCTCGTGGGAAAAGCCGGTGGACAAGCGCTGCCCGGAGTGCGGCAGCTACATGACCATCAAGCGCCGCAAGAATGACGCACTGCATTTGTGCGCCAATGAGACATGCCGCCACCGCGAGCCCTATGAGCTGCCCCTGGAGGAGGACGATGCCGAATAAGCCACGGGCTACCGTCATCGGCGCCGGGCTGGCCGGCTGCGAGGCTGCTTGGCAGTTGCTGCGGCGCGGCGTCGCGGTGACGCTGCGCGACATGAAGCCGGGCAAGAAGAGCCCCGCGCATGCGTCCGATTTATTCGCCGAGCTGGTGTGCTCTAACTCGCTACGCTCCGACCGCCTGCAAAACGCTGTAGGGCTGCTGAAGGAAGAGATGCGTAGGTTGGATTCACTGGTCATCCGCGCGGCCGATCAGGCCAGGGTGCCCGCGGGCGGCGCATTGGCGGTGGACAGGGATCAGTTTTCGGGCTTCATCACGAAGGAGTTGCTGTCCCATCCACTGCTTACATTTACACCGGGCGAGGTGACGGAGTTTCCTGCGCGGGACACCATCATTGCCACCGGCCCTCTCACATCCGAGGCCTTCAGCGAAACCATCCAGTCGCTGCCCCAGGTGGGGGTGCTGCACTTCTACGACGCGGCTGCCCCCATCGTGACCCGGGAATCCATCGACATGACGCGCGCCTTCAAGGCGTCGCGCTATGGCCGTGGAGATGATGATTACATCAATTGCCCCATGGACGAGGCAGAGTATCGGGCGTTCTATGACGCGCTGCTCACCGCGCAGACGGCCCCCGTCCACGGCTTTGAAGAAAGCCGCGTGTTTGAGGGCTGTATGCCGGTGGAGAGCCTGGCTCGGCGGGGCGACATGGCACTGGCCTTTGGTCCGCTTAAGCCGGTAGGGCTGACCAACCCGCATACAGGTCGCAGACCATACGCGGTGCTTCAGCTGCGGCGTGATGACGCGTCCGACAGCCTGTACAACCTGGTCGGTTTCCAGACTCGGTTGATGTTTCCCGAGCAGCGGCGCGTGTTTGGTATGATTCCGGGCCTGGAGCAGGCGGAGTTTGCCCGTTACGGCGTGATGCACCGCAACACCTTCCTGAACAGCCCAGGTCTGCTGGACAATCAATATATGATGAAGGGCAGCGATGGCGTGTATTTTGCCGGTCAGATGACAGGCGTGGAAGGGTATGTGGAGAGTGCCGCCTCCGGCCTTCAGGCCGGGCTCAGCCTGGCTAACCGGCTGCTTGGCAGGCAGCAGGTGACATTCCCATCCGCGACCGGGATGGGCGCGCTGGCACGGTATGTATCTACGCACAACCGCAACTTTCAGCCCATGCACGTAAGCTTTGGCCTGATTGATCCATTGCCCGAGCGTGTCCGCGGCAAAGAGCAGCGCTACCTCAAGGTGGCCGAACGCGCACTGGCGTTGATTGACAACATCGCACAAGCGAATTGATTTATGACAGGAGGACAGCATATGGAGCTGAGAGGCACCACCATCTGTGCCGTGCGGCGTGACGGCCATGTAGCCATCGCGGGCGACGGGCAGGTGACCATGGGACAAAATACAATCTTCAAAAGCACCGCGCGCAAGGTGCGGCGCATCTATCAGAACCAGGTGATGGTGGGCTTCGCCGGCTCAGTAGCCGATGCCTTTACCCTTACCGACCGCTTCGAGGAAAAACTGACCCAGTTTGGCGGCAACCTGGAGCGCGCTGCCGTGGAGTTGGCGCAGGAGTGGCGCAGTGACAAGGCGCTGCGCAAGCTGGAAGCCATGCTGATTGCCGCAGACAAGGACAACCTGCTCATCATCTCCGGAACCGGCGAGGTGATTTCGCCCGATGATGGCGTGTGCGCCATCGGCTCCGGCGGCAACTATGCCTTGGCCGCGGCCCGCGCGCTGGTGCATAATACCCAGCTTTCTGCGCGGGAGATTGTCGAAAAAGCGCTGCACATCGCCGCCTCCATCTGCGTGTTTACCAACGACAACATCCACGTGGAGGACATATGATCAAAGAGTTGACGCCGCGCGAGGTTGTGCGGGAACTGGACCGCTACATCGTCGGTCAGGATGATGCCAAGCGCATGGTGGCCATCGCCCTGCGCAACCGCTATCGCCGCTCGCAAGTATCAGACGAGATGCGCGAAGAAATCTACCCCAAGAATATTCTGATGATTGGCCCCACCGGCGTGGGCAAGACGGAAATCGCCCGACGCTTGGCCAAGCTGGTCAACGCCCCCTTTGTCAAGGTGGAGGCGACCAAGTTTACCGAGGTTGGCTACGTGGGCCGCGATGTGGAGGGCATCATCCGCGACCTGGTGGAAAATGCCATCCGCATGGTGCGCGAGGAGCATGAGGCGCGTGTGAAAACCCGCGCAGAGGTGATGGCGGAGGATAGGCTGGTGAGTCTGCTGACCGACCCGCCTAAAAAGCCGGTGCAAAACCCCATCGACATGCTGCTGGGTGGCCGCAACAAAGCGCAGGAGCCTGTCAATGAAGAGGAGCGGCTCAAGCTGTCGGGCCGCCGGGCGGACATCCTGCAGCAGCTGCGAAACGGCGAGCTGGAGGAGCGGGAGATACAGGTCGAGGTGGAGGAGGCCGCGCCGTCGCTGGAAGTGGGCGGCAACGCCATCAACATCGGCGACATGATGGGCGGCATGCTGCCTAAGCGCACCAAGCTGCGCCATGTCAAGGTAAAGGAAGCCCGCAAGATTTTGCTGCACGAAGAGGCGCAGAAACTGATTGATGAAGACGCCGTGAAGGAAGAGGCTGTACGCCGGGCAGAGCAGCAGGGCATTGTGTTCATTGACGAGATTGACAAGATCGCGGGCGGCAAGGGCGGCCACGGCCCCGACCCGCGAAGGGGTGCAACGTGACATCCTACCCATCGTGGAGGGCAGCACCGTCAACACCAAGCATGGCACCGTTCGTACCGACTTCATGCTGTTTATCGCGGCAGGCGCTTTCCATGTCGCCAAGGTGAGCGATTTGATTCCGGAACTGCAGGGCCGTTTCCCAGTGCATGTGACGCTCAAGAGCCTCACCCGTGAGGATTTCATCCGCATCCTGACCCAGCCCGACAACGCGCTGACCCGTCAGTACGCCGCGCTGCTGGAGGTGGACAAGGTGCGCCTGCGCTTTGATAATGAAGCGCTGGAAGAGATTGCCGACGCTGCGTGCAGCGCCAACGCCATGGGGGAAAACATCGGCGCGCGCCGCCTGCATGGTGTGTTTGAGGAACTGCTGGAGGATATTTCCTTCAACGCGGGCGGCGATGAGATGCCCGAGGTGGAGCTCAACATCACCGCGGATTATGTGCGCGCCCATGTAGCTGCCGCTAAGAAGGCGGACCTGAACAAGTACATTTTGTAACACCTGCATTTTCAGGGCGCTCACCGCGAGTCGGATGAGCGCCTTTTGCGTGCTTGCGGCGCTTTGATGCACCATGTATAATGAATTATGGCGCAATGGCGCCGGAGGAGAACCATTGATGTTTGATAAGCTGAAAAAGGTATTTGGCATGGGCCCGGAGGCACAGCTAAAGCCGTTGCGCAAAATCGCCGATGCTGTGGAGGCGCTGGAGCCCGACTTTGAGAAGCTGTCGGACGAACAGTTGTCCCAGAAGACGCAGGAGTTCCGCCAGCGTCATCAGGATGGCGAGACGCTGGATGATTTGCTGCCCGAGGCCTTTGCGGCCGTGCGGGAGGCCGCCCGCCGCACACTGGGCATGCGGCCATTCTATGTGCAGCTCATCGGCGGCATTGTGCTGCACCAGGGCCGCATCGCAGAGATGAAAACCGGTGAAGGCAAGACCCTGACGGCCTGCCTGCCGGCCTACCTCAATGCGTTGAGCGGTAAGGGTGTGCACATTGTCACGGTCAATGATTACCTGGCCAAGTTCCAGGGCGAGGACATGGGCAAGCTGTTCCGCTTCATGGGAATGTCGGTGGGCATCATTGTGCACGACCTCACCGGCGAGGAACGGCGGGAGGCGTATGGCTGCGACATCACCTACGGCACCAACAACGAGATGGGCTTTGACTACCTGCGCGACAACATGGTCATCTACCGCAAGGACATGGTGCAGCGCGGCCACAACTACGCCATCGTGGACGAGGTGGATTCCATCCTGATTGACGAGGCGCGCACCCCGCTGATTATCTCAGGCCAGGGGGATAAGCCCACCGACATGTACGAAAAGGCCGACCGCTTTGTCGCCCGCCTGAAGAATGAGGCGGATTTCACCGTGGAAGAAAAGGAAAAGAGCGTTGTATTCACCGAGGAGGGTGCCGCCAAGGCGGAGAGCGCCTTTGGCATCGAAAACCTCAACGACCCGGAGAACAACGAACTCAACCACTACCTCATCCAGGCGCTGAAAGCCAATGTGATGATGAAGCGGGATATCGACTATGTGGTGCAAAATGGCGAAGTCGTCATTGTGGACGAGTTCACCGGCCGCCTGATGGTGGGCCGCCGTTACTCGGACGGCTTGCACCAGGCCATTGAGGCCAAAGAGCGCGTGAAGGTGGAGCGGGAGAGCAAGACGCTGGCCACCATCACCTTCCAGAACTACTTCCGCATGTACAACAAGCTGTCCGGTATGACGGGTACAGCCAAGACGGAGGAAGAGGAATTCCAGGGCATTTACAGCCTGGACGTGGTGCAGGTGCCCACCAATATGCCCATGATTCGCGATGACCTCAACGACGTGGTCTACCGTGGCAAGAAGGGCAAGTACGACGCCGTGGCGGAGGAGATTATTCGCCGTCATGCCACCGGTCAGCCGCTGCTGGTGGGCACCATTTCGGTGGAAGTCTCCGAGATGCTCAGCCGCATGCTGCAGTTACGGGGCATCCCGCATGAGGTGCTGAACGCCAAGCACCACGCCCGAGAGGCCAGCATCGTGGCGCAGGCAGGTCACTATGGCGCGGTCACCATCGCTACCAACATGGCCGGCCGTGGTACCGACATTCTGCTCGGCGGCAATCCGGATTTTCTGGCCCGCCGTGCCATGCGGCAGGAGGAATATGCTGAGGAACTGATTGAGGAAGCCACCGGACGCAACGAGCATGTGGACGAGGAAGTGCTGGCCGCGCGCAGGCGTTTTAACGAGCTGCGGGAGCAGTTTAAGCAGACCACTGACAAGGAGCACGAGCAGGTTGTGGGCGTGGGTGGTTTGCATATCATTGGCACCGAGCGACACGAGAGCCGCCGCATCGACAACCAGCTGCGGGGCCGCTCTGGCCGTCAGGGCGACCCCGGCTCTTCCCAGTTCTTTATCTCCCTGGAGGATGACCTCATGCGCCTGTTTGGCGGCGAGCGCATCCAGCCGATGATTGCCCGCCTGGGCATGGAGGAGAATGTACCGCTGGAGGCGGGCCTGCTCACCAAGCAGATTGAAAACGCGCAAAAGCGCATTGAGAGCCGCAACTACGAGATTCGAAAGTCCGTCCTGCGTTATGACGATGTTATGAACCAGCAGCGCGAGCTGATCTACAAGCAGCGCCGCCAGGTGCTGGAGGGTGAGGACATGCGTGCCTCCATCCAGACCATGGTGGACAAGCTGATTGAGGAGGCTGTCGCCCTCTTCTGCGCCGGTGATAATAAGGATTGGGACATCGCCGGTCTGGCCGAATACCTGGAGCGTTTAAGCATTCCTGTCGGCACCTTCAAGGCGAATCGGGAAGCCATGGGTGGGTTTGACCGCCAGGGGCTCATCGACTTCCTGAAGAAAACCGCGAATAATTTTTACGAGCAACGCGAGGAGTTGATTTCCTCCCACGGCATTGACATGCGCGAGCTGGAGCGTAATCTGCTGCTGCGCAGCGTGGACACCCGCTGGATGGATCACATTGACGCCATGGACCAGCTGCGCGACGGCATTGGCCTGCGCGCGTACGCACAGCGCGACCCTGTCAATGAATACAAGATGGAAAGCTACGACATGTTTGACGAAATGGTGCGCCTGCTGCAGGAGGACACGCTACGGGCGCTCTATCAGCTGCGCATCGAAAAGGCACCGGAACGCCGGGAGGTGGCCAAGCCTGTGCGTACCATAGGCGCCGGCGATGCCGCGCCACAGCAAGCGCCATCCGCTGCCCGCACCCTGCGCAAGGGGGAGAAGGTGGGGCGCAACAGCCCCTGCCCCTGCGGCAGCGGCAAGAAGTATAAAAATTGCCATGGCAGCAACGCCGCGGCGTCAGAGTAAGGGATAAGACGGAGTTACTATGATAGTTGAACTGGAACAATACCGTAGCCATTTGGATAGCCTGCGCGCGCGCCTGGAAGAGGTGCGCGAAGGCCTGCACATCAACCAACTCGAGCGAGAGTTGGTGGAGCTGCGTGAGGAGATGGGCGCCCCAGGCTTCTGGGATGACCTGGAGCGTTCGCGCGTGGTCAATCAGCGCCTGGCGGCCATCGAAGCCAAGATGGAGCACTTCAATGGCTTGGTCAGCCTGTGTGATGATGTGGAGACCATGATGGAACTGTCGCAGGATGAGTCCGACCAGGGGATGGCGGATGAAGCCGGCAAAACGCTGGAGCGGTTGGATCAACAGGTGGAGCTGCTAGCGCTGGAAACGCTGATGCGCGGCGACTACGACCATTGTAACGCCATTTTATCGCTGCACGCGGGCGCAGGCGGCACGGAGGCACAGGATTGGACACAGATGCTCTACCGCATGTACACGCGCTACTGTGAGCGCGCGGGCTTTAAGGTGACGCTGCTTGACTACCTGGATGGCGATGAGGCGGGCACCAAGTCTGCCGCCTGGGAGGTAGAGGGCGACAATGCCTACGGCTTCCTGCGCGGGGAGAAGGGCGTTCACCGCCTGGTGCGCATCAGCCCGTTTGACTCCAACGCAAGGCGGCATACCTCTTTCGCGTCGTTGGATGTATCGCCGGTGATAGATGAGGACAGCGACATTGAAATCAACATGGAAGATGTGCGCGTGGACACCTATCGCTCCACGGGGGCTGGCGGCCAGCACGTCAACAAGACCGACTCTGCCGTGCGCATGACACACATCCCATCGGGCATCGTGGTCTCCTGTCAAAATGAGCGCAGCCAGGTGCAAAACAGGGAGATGTGCATGCGCATGCTGCGTGCCCGCCTTATCGAGTTGCGCGAACGTGAAAAAGAAGAGCAGATGGCCGACATCAAGGGCGAAATGAAAAAAATCGAATGGGGCAGCCAGATCCGTTCCTATGTATTTCAGCCCTATACCATGGTGAAGGACCATCGCACAGGCTTTGAAGCCGGCAACATTGACGACGTGATGGACGGCAATCTAGATGGGTTCATCACCGCCTATTTGAAGATGCAGTGATGCGCAAATCGGCGGTATTGCTGCGCATAGGGCTGGCCCTGGTGCTCATCCTGTGCCTGGTGGCCTACTTCGCGCATTCATTGGCCAGCTTGGCCACAAATGGCGTGAAGATGGAAGAAAAAATGACCCGGTATGCCGAGACCGGCCTGTCAGGCGTGTCAGCTGATGCGTATCCGGCGATCGCTGATGCCATCACCGGGTACCTCAAGGGGACATTGCCGACGCCACAAATCACCATCACCCGCGATGGTCAGAATGCTTCGGCCTTTGCAGCGCATGAACTACTGCACTTGGCGGACATTCGCGGGCTGGTTCATCTGGCGGGCGTCATTCGTTATGCTGCGTTGGCGGCTGTAGCCATCAGCTTTATTGTGTTTCTGGTCCTGCGCAAATGGCAACCGGGGGTGCTCTCCTTCATCCGGCCGCAGCGGGCATTGGTGGCAGCAATGGCCGCTTTCTTTGCCTTGGTTCTCATCATTGTGATATGGGCAGCCGTCAATTTCGAAGGGTTGTTTTATGCTTTTCATCGGCTGTTGTTCCGCAACGATTTATGGCTCCTGGATCCGCAAAAGGACCTGCTGTTGCAGTTGATGCCGCTGCCCTTCTTTGTGTCCTATG
>ENA-UOOR01003452-UOOR01003452.1-fermentation-metagenome-genome-assembly--contig:-NODE-3452-length-13937-cov-4.236637_pt1 | contig 13937 bp, 10 predicted proteins | sample MGYA00245780_ERZ724029 | MGnify/ENA primary metagenome ERZ724029 (study PRJEB28704, sample SAMN03018315) | fermentation metagenome | biome: anthropogenic terrestrial biome; feature: soil; material... | reverse complement strand
ATTATTCAGTGAATTTTGGTATTTTGAGTTCGGTATTGTACCGGACTCATTTTTTAATTTCGCCTTTATCTGTGGTGATTTTTTTGCTCCAAAATAGTAAAATTCCATACCATTATCCTATTTTGATAAGGAAACTTCACTTTTGTCATTATTTCATCAAAAAGCCTTTAGACGTTCTTAGCGTTTTTTGTTCAATAAGGTGAAAAAATGGTACAATAAAGTTTAGTAAGTTTGACTGATAAAAAGGAAGGTTTTCAATGCCGAATAATCAAACAAAGGCGCTTGTACAAGGCTCGATGATGGTTGCAATGTTTACAATCTTAATGATTGCTTCAGCATATGTACCAATTATTTCTTTAGTAGCCTTACTATTTACTCCATTACCAATCGCTTGGTATAGCGCAAATTACAAGCGTTCCTCATCAATACTCGTTGCAGTTGTAGGTTGTATACTAACTGTGCTAACGAGTGGACTGTTTATGCTGCCATTCGCCTTTATTATGGCGTTACTTGGGGTAATCATAGGTAATGCAATTCAATTAAAGAAGAGCAAACTTTATTTATTCATGTCATCTGGTATCGCGGTACTTTTATCGTCAGCACTTGTCTATTTAGCCTATGTGCAATTAGCGGGAATTAACGTGATTGAAATGAGCTTGAAAATTGCCCGAGATAGTTATGAGCAATCCAACGAGCTTGCTAAAAGTATGACAGGTCAAATCGCTATTCAACCTGAACAAATGGAGGCTATGCTTAACACAATTGAGCTAACAATACCTTCGACAGTAACAATCTTTGCATTTTCCATAGCATTTATTGTTATTACATTGAATTTACCTATTTTAAAACGATTAGGTTTAGCAGTACCAAAATTCCCAGCATATGAAAATATGCGACTTCCACGCTCTATTTTATGGTACTACATGATTATTTTATGTATTAATCTATTTATACGTCCAGAAGCGGGCTCTATGCTAGATATTATTGTATTAAATGTGTCTTATATTTTGTGGCTTTTACTAATACTTCAAGGAATATCATTTATTCATTATTTCATTGCGACGAAAGGAATGCCGAGTGTTGTCAAATGGATAGCTACCATTTTAGCTATTCCACTTTCATCATTCATTATCTTACTCGGTATTGTAGATTTAGGTTTCGACGTGCGTTCACTTGTGAAAGGGAAGACTAAGGAATAAGGGGCTGATGAGTAATGGGGACTTTTAGAAAACGACCAATCCGCTATCCGCTTTTTGTTCTTTCCATTTTTGGCATTGTGACGTTCGCGCTTCTTTGTATTTGGAATATCGCGATTGGTATTGGCTATGGAGTAGGCTTTGCATTGTTAATGGCCTACACATGGAAAATTGAAAAAGCTACTTTTGAAGAGACCGAAAAGCATATAGAATCCATTTCCTTCCGTATGAAAAAAGTTGGGGAAGAGGCATTACTTGAAATGCCAATTGGAATATTGCTCGTCAATGAGGAATACGAAATTGAGTGGTCAAACCCATATATGCAAAATGTATTAAACAATGAGGCATTAGTGGGTGAAGGAATTGTCAATATATCCGACGACATCTATGTACTGATGAAGACCGAGGAAACAAAAGAAGCAACGATTACGCTTCGTGATCGTAAATATCGTGTCTTTTACAAGGAAGAGGAGCGTCTACTATACTTTTTCGATATTACAGAGCAAATTGCAATTGAAAAACAATACTTTGCAGATCGTACAGTTATTGCTATTTTATTTGTCGATAACTATGATGAAATCACACAAGCAATGGATGACCAGCCGCGTAGCTTAACTAATACGATGGTAACGTCTATTGTCAATGACTGGGCAGCGGAGCACGGAATATTTGTCAAACGAATTTCATCGGATCGTTTTTTAGCAGTTTTAAATGAATCGATTTTAACAGAACTAGAAAAGAAAAAATTTGCTATTTTAGATACAATTCGTGAAAAGACAGCACAAAAAAATCTTTCACTAACACTAAGTATTGGTGTTGGTGCTGGCTCTTCTTCACTAGTGGAACTTGGTGAATTAGCCCAATCGAGTCTGGATCTTGTTTTAGGTCGTGGTGGGGATCAGGTAGCCATCAAACAACCTACAGGAAAGCTCAAGTTCTATGGAGGGAAAACCAACCCTGTTGAAAAACGTACACGTGTTAGGGCGCGGGTTATCTCACATGCACTACGTGATTTAATACAAGACAGTGACCAAGTGTTTGTTATGGGACATAAAAATCCTGATATGGACTCTATTGGTGCATCTGTTGGGGTTCGCAAAATGGCTCAAATGAATGATGTAAAAGGCTATGTCGTCATTAATTTTGATGAACTGAACGGTAGTGTCACACGTTTAATGAATGAAATTGAAAGTAAATCCGATTTCTACGAGCACTTCTTAACGCCAGAAGAAGTGGCTACAAAAATGACTGAAAAATCCTTACTTATTATTGTAGATACACATAAGCCGAATTTAGTCATTGATCCATACTTATTAAAGCTTGCGGAAAAGGTAGTCGTAATCGACCATCACCGTCGTAGTGAAGACTTTATTGAAAATCCAACGCTTGTGTATATGGAGCCTTATGCTTCGTCTACAGCAGAGCTTGTTACTGAGTTATTAGAGTATCAGCCAAAGCGGGCAAAAATTAATATGCTCGAAGCGACAGCGCTATTAGCGGGGATTATTGTTGATACCAAGAGTTTTACACTTCGTACAGGAGCCCGTACTTTTGAGGCAGCTTCTTATTTACGAACAAACGGAGCAGATACAGTTTTAGTACAAAGACTTTTGAAAGAAGATATCCATACGTATATTGAACGTTCGAAAATTGTGCAAACTGTGAAATTCGTGAAGCCTGGCATTGCACTAGCCGTAGGTGAAGATTCAAAAATTTATGATTCCGTGTTAATCGCGCAAACGGCCGATATTTTACTAACGATGAAAGATGTAAACGCATCTTTTGTCATTGCGCATCGTGCAGATGGTAAAATTGGCATTAGTGCAAGGTCATTAGGAGAAATAAATGTACAGCTTATCATGGAAAGGCTCGGCGGTGGCGGGCATTTAACAAATGCGGCTTGCCAAATAGAAGCACTTTCCATTGGTGAAGTAAAAAAATATTTAGAAGAGGCCATATATGAGGTACTCGAAGGGAGTTCTGAATTATGAAAGTAGTATTTTTAAAAGATGTTAAAGGTAAAGGAAAAAAAGGGGAAGTAAAAAATGTAGCAGACGGCTATGCACAAAACTTCCTAATTAAAAACGGTTATGCTGCAGAAGCAAATGCACAAGCAATGAGCCAATTACATGGCCAAAAGAAACTAGAAGAAAAAAACGCAGCAGCAGAATTAGCTGAAGCACAAGCTTTAAAAGAAAAGCTAGAAGCATTAACAGTGGAGCTAAAAGCAAAATCAGGAGATGGTGGACGCTTATTTGGTTCAGTTTCAACAAAACAAATTGCAGAAGCACTGCAAAAAGTACATGGCATTAAAATTGATAAACGTAAAATGACTTTACCTGATGGCATCCGTGCACTAGGCTTTACAAATGTACCTGTAAAACTACATCACGAAGTATCAGCGACATTAAAAGTACAAGTAACGGAAGAATAAGGGGCGACTATCCATGAACGAACCGATGATGGACCGCGTTCCACCGCATAACCGGGAAGCGGAGCAATCGGTTATCGGTGCAATTTTTCTAGAACCACAGGCACTAATCACAGCATCAGAAATTCTGCTAGCTGATGATTTTTACCAAAACGCCCATAAGAAGATTTTTGAGACAATGCTGCGTTTAAGTGATCAAGGAAAAGCGATAGATGTTGTAACAGTTACTGAGGAATTATCAGCAAAAAAAGAGATTGAGGATGTTGGCGGGCTATCGTATTTACTAGAGCTCGCCAATGCTGTCCCTACGGCAGCAAACGTTGCTCACTATGCCAAAATCGTTGAGGAAAAAGCGTTATTACGTCGTTTAATCCGTGTAGCTACAAAAATAGTTGAGGACGGCTACACACGTGAGGACGAGGTAGAGGCATTACTCGGCGAAGCAGAGAAGAAAATGATGGAGGTCGCCAACCGAAAAAATGCTGGCGACTTTAAACATGTAAAAGATGTTTTAGTTGAGACATTCGATAATATCGAACAGCTTCAATCCCGTAAAGGTGATGTAACAGGGATTCCAACAGGCTTCCGTGATTTAGACCATATTACAGCAGGCTTCCAACGCAATGACTTGATTATTGTTGCGGCGCGACCTTCTGTAGGGAAAACGGCTTTTGCGTTAAACGTTGCACAAAGTGTAGCTGTGCAAGCACGTGAAAATGTTGCCATCTTCTCATTAGAGATGGGTGCTGAGCAGCTAGTTATGCGTATGCTATGTGCCGAAGGAAATATTGATGCACAAGTTTTACGTACAGGTGCTTTAACTACCGAAGATTGGGGTAAACTAACGATGGCAATGGGAAGTTTATCGAATTCAGGTATTTTTATTGACGACACGCCAGGTGTCCGTATCAATGAAATTCGAGCAAAGTGTAGACGTTTAGCACAAGAGCATGGACTTGGAATGATTCTAATCGATTACTTACAGCTTATTCAGGGTAGTGGGAAGCCTGGGGAAAACCGTCAACAAGAAGTATCAGAAATCTCACGTTCGTTAAAAGGATTAGCGCGTGAGTTAAAGGTACCAGTAATTGCACTATCGCAGCTTTCACGTGGCGTGGAGCAACGTCAGGATAAGCGACCAATGATGAGTGACTTACGTGAATCAGGAAGTATTGAGCAAGATGCCGATATTGTTGCCTTCTTATATCGTGATGACTATTACGATAAAGAGTCCGAGAGTAAAAATATGATTGAAATTATTATTGCTAAACAGCGTAACGGTCCTACAGGAACAGTTACACTTGCTTTTAAAAAGGAATTCAATAAATTTATAAACGTGGATTGGTCACAAATGCCACCACCGCCACCACGTGATTAGTAATATTTATCTAGAAAAGAGATAATATTCATACCATTCCGTCATTAAACACGAACGTTAAATCATAGTAATTGATTTTATGTTCGTGTTTTTAACTATTTTTTTATTGACGAGTTGTTTCTAACATTGTTACAATAATTTACGGCTTGATTAATGAGATACAATACGTATCTAACGGAGGTGCTGATTATGACATCAGTTGTAGTTGTAGGAACACAGTGGGGAGACGAAGGTAAAGGTAAAATTACAGATTTCCTTTCACAAAAGGCAGATGCGATTGCCCGCTTTGCAGGTGGCGATAACGCTGGACATACCATTAAAATTAATGGTGAAACATATAAGTTACATTTAATCCCATCAGGTATTTTCTACAAAGAGAAAACGTCTGTGATGGGGAATGGGATGGTTGTTAACCCAAAATCGCTTGTAACAGAGTTAAAAGGACTGCAGGAACGAGGCATCAATACAGATAATCTTCGTATTTCCAATCGTGCCCATGTCATTTTACCATATCATATTAAACAAGATATCGCAGATGAAGAAAGCCGTGGCGATAACAAAATCGGTACAACTTGTAAAGGTATCGGACCTTGCTATCAAGATAAAGTAGCACGTATCGGTATCCGTATGGCTGATTTATTAGATAAAGAAGTATTTGAAGAAAAACTACGTCATAATTTAGTAATTAAAAATAAGTTGTTCGAGAAATTTTATGAAGTGGAAGGTGTAACATTCGAAGAAATCTTCGAAGAATATTACGGTTATGGACAAGAAATCGCTAAATATGTTACAGATACTTCAAAAATTTTAAATGATGTATTAGATGAAGGTGGCAAAGTATTATTTGAAGGGGCACAAGGTATTTTACTTGATGTCGATCAAGGGACTTATCCATTTGTTACTTCTTCAAACCCTGTTGCTGGTGGTGTCGCAATTGGTGCAGGTATTGGCCCATCAAAAGTTTCAAGTGTTATTGGTGTATGTAAAGCCTATACATCACGTGTAGGAGATGGTCCATTCCCAACTGAATTATTTGACGAAGTTGGCCAGCAAATCCGTGAAGTAGGTCGCGAATACGGTACAACGACTGGACGCCCTCGTCGTGTAGGCTGGTTTGATACAGTTGTCGTTCGCCATTCACGTCGTGTAAGTGGTATTACGCATTTAGCATTAAATTCAATCGATGTTTTATCAGGTTTAGACACTGTAAAAATTTGTACAGCTTATAAATATAAAGATGAAACAATTACAGAGTACCCAGCAAACCTTCATATTATTGAACAATGCGAACCTATTTATGAGGAGCTTCCAGGCTGGTCAGAAGATGTTACAGGCTGCCGAACATTAGAAGAGTTACCAGAGAATGCACGACGCTATGTAGAACGTGTAAGTGAATTAACGGGCATTCAAATTGCTACCTTCTCTGTCGGCCCTGGTCGTGAACAAACAAATGTATTAGTAGATATTTGGGAAGCATAATCAAGAGGCGAGGATCAATTTTAAAAAGAGGGAAAACGGTATTCGTAAATCTCCACTGTTTAAAATGAATGGACCTTATAGTTGTTGATAGCGAAGGCGGGCGACTCCTGCGGGAACGCACAGCACGTAAGACGCAACAAGCATCGCGACAGCGAGGGTTGCGGCTTACGGTGTGCCCGCGGTAGCGGACAACAACGGACATAGTAAAAAGTGTTAGATTGATTTGAGTCAATCTAACACTTTTTCTCTTTTGTCCAAGCTGTGCTTTTTAGTGAATATCCTTCTTCTTGAAGCGGCCACCTTTAACTTCTGCAATATTCCCTATTGCAAGGAATGCATGGTCGTCTATTTCCGCGACAATTGTTTTCAATTTTGATTCTTCTAAGCGTGTAATAACGGTAAAAATAACTTTTTTGTCGTTGCCTGTGTAGGCCCCTTCCCCGTGAAGAAAAGTTACCCCACGACCAAGTCGATCCATAATAGTTTGACCAATTTCTTCAATTTCATCACTGATAATATAAACAGATTTTGACTCTTCCATCCCTTGTATAACAATATCAATCATTTTATAGGCTATATAATAGGCAATGATAGAGTACATAGCTTGCTCCCATGTGAAAACAAAACCCGCAATAGTAAAGATCAGTACATTGAAGAACATAATAATTTCTCCGACTGAGAATGGAGATTTTCTATTAAATAAAATGGCTAAAATTTCAGTTCCATCTAAAGAACCGCCGTAACGTATAACGATACCGACACCAATACCTAAAATCATCCCACCAAAAACTGTCGCAAGTAATGTGTCTGTTGTAAATGGTTCAAGATTATGTAAGAAGATTGTTGTTACGGAGAGCACAGTGATGCCAAGCCCTGTAGAAAGTGCAAATGTTTTACCAATCTGTTTATAGCCTAAAAAGATAAAAGGTAAGTTTAAAACGAAGATGAAAATACCTAGGGGTATGCTTAATAAATGCGAGGTAATAATGGAAACACCAACGATTCCTCCGTCCATAATGTGGTTTGGTACTAAAAATAGCTCTAGTCCTAATGCCATAATGACGGCACCTATGGCAACCATAACAATTCGGGCGGTTATTTTCCGAACTGTATTCTTTTTTTGCTGCCTTGCCTTAGCTACCTTAGTGGTCTGTGAATCACTCAAATCAATCGCTCCAATCAACTAGTATACGTCTCTTACTCTATTTTATCGAAATATTGAAAAAGTAAAAAGAAATATGTTTAAATACTCATTTAAAACAAAATAATAAGGATAATACTTCCTAATTTAAAAATAAAAGGAGTGAGAATAAGATTATCAAATATAAGATTTATGTAACAATTAGTAGAGAAATAATACATTTTCATTACAAAAGGGATAAAATATTCAAACGCCATTTTCTTTATGGTACATTATAGTGGTGCAAAATCTTTGTGGGTAATTAAACCTATGTTAGGCTAAAGTTGGAAGGGGCTTTATTGATGAGTTCGTCTTGTAATAAAAAAGAAGAAAGCAATCGATTCACCTACAATTTTTCTTCTTTTAAAAAAGTGTCAATTATTGCGGTACTAATGGCTAGTTTCACAATAAGCGCAGGCTTTACAAAAGAAAATAATCATAAAGAAACACTAAATAAAATATATCATGTATATGTAGAAAATGAATATATGGGTGCTGTATCTGATGACAAAGCTGTTCAAGAAATAATTGCATCGAAAGAACAGCAAGCAAGTAATCAGTATAAAGACTTATTAATCGATGCTAACTCGGTTGTGAAAATAATACCAGAGCAAGTGTTTAGTAATGAAACAAAGGATGCAGAAACTTTGGCGAAATTAGAGCAAACATTAGTTGCACAATCACCTGCCTTTGCATTACTAGTAGATAATAAGCCAATCACCTTTTTAAAAGATGCGAAAGCCTATGAAGAAACAATTCGCTTATTAAAGTTACAATATGTTTCTCAACCAGCGTTAGATGATTTACTTGCAAACCAACAATCTATAAATGAATTACCAGCTTTACAGTCTGGTGAGTCACGCCTGTTAAATATTGCGTTTAAACAAGGTGTTTCAGGTGTAACACAAAAAGTAAATCCTAATGCCATTGTATCGCCTGAAGAGGCAGTGAAACACTTAATGACAGGATCCCTTGAGCAAAAGGAATATAAAATTCAATCAGGGGATGTATTAGGAGCAGTCGCTAAAAAGCATAATTTAACAACTGCTGAGTTAATTGCATTAAATCCTGGTCTGACAGTAGATACAGTGTTACAAATAGGACAAGCACTAAATGTTACGGTTGCAAAACCATTTGTAACCATTGAAGTAAAACAAGAAAAGACCGTTACAGATACAATTCCATTTAAAAAAGTAATGAAAGAAGACCCTACAATGTACAAAGGGGAGTCCGTTATAAAACAACAAGGCGTTAACGGGAAAAAGGAAACCTCTTACTTAATCACGACTGAAAATGGCACACGCACTTCTAAAGTAGCTTTAAAAGAAAAAGTGTTACAACAACCAGTGGATCATATTGAAGTAGTAGGTACAAAAGTAATCTCGTCTCGTGGAACGGGCGAGTTTGTTTGGCCAACAGTAGGAGGCTATGTATCTAGTGCTATGGGACAACGTTGGGGTGATATCCATCGCGGAATCGACATTGCTCGTCCTAGTAACTACAATATACTAGCTTCAGATAATGGGGTAGTAGTAGCTGCTGGCGTTTCTGGTACCTATGGTAATCGCATTGTTATTAATCATAAAAACGGCTATACAACGCTTTATGGACACTTATCTTCTATTAAGGTTAGTGTTGGGCAGGTTGTTGAAAAAGGTTCTGTTATTGGAATTATGGGCTCTACAGGAAATTCAACAGGTACACATTTACACTTTGAAGTTGAGAAAAATGGTGAGCTGGTCAATCCTTTATCATATGTAGGTCAGTAATTGTAAAAGGCAGTCCAAATAGTGGGCTGCTTTTTTGTATAGTAAGCATAAAAATCTACATTATTTCCCGAGAAATAATTGTCGAAATACGGAAACTGTTCGTGAATAATGCATGGAAGCAAAAAGCATGTTAGAGTTAAGAGTAGTAACTTTACAAATACACATTGTTTAGAATAGATGAATAGCGAAAGGGAGAGAATGTATGAGTAAAACAATTTTAGTTGTTGACGATGAGAAACCAATCGCAGATATTTTACAGTTTAATTTAATTAAAGAAGGCTACAAAGTAATTTGTGCGTATGATGGAGATGAAGCATTAGAAAAGGTTGAGGAAGAGCAGCCAGATTTAATGCTGTTAGATATAATGTTACCAAAAAGAGATGGTATGGAAGTTTGTAGAGAAATTCGAAAAAAATATGATTTCCCTATTATTATGTTAACCGCTAAAGGCTCAGAGATTGATAAAGTATTAGGCTTAGAAATGGGCGCGGATGATTACGTAACGAAGCCATTTAGTACAAGGGAGCTAATCGCACGCGTGAAAGCCAATATGCGTCGCCTTCAAGTAGTAGCTCCTGCGGCAGAGGAAGAAGAGGAAACATCCAATGAGATTGTAGTAGGCTCTCTTGTTATCCAGCCTGACGCTTATCAGGTGATGAAGCGCGATGAAGCAATTGAATTAACACATCGTGAGTTTGAATTGCTACATTATTTAGGAAAACATATTGGACAAGTGATGACGCGTGAGCATCTTTTACAAACTGTATGGGGTTACGATTATTTCGGTGACGTACGTACAGTCGATGTAACGATTCGTCGCCTTCGTGAAAAGATAGAGGATAATCCAAGTCATCCGGCATGGATTGTCACTAGACGTGGCGTAGGGTATTATTTACGAAATCCTGAACAGGAGTAAAGGAAATGCAGAAAGTAAGCTTCTTTAAATCAATTCATGTCAAGCTTGTACTAATTTATATTTTGTTGATTATGTTGGCGTTACAAATTATAGGCATCTATTTTGCAAAGCAACTAGAGGAAAATTTGAAAAGTAATTTTCAAGAGTCTATTTTTCAGCGTGTAGATTTGATGCAATATAGCATTCGTGAAGAAATTTTAAAAGAACGCGATGAAAGTATGCCTTCGCTTGAGGAAAGTTTGAAATCCATTGTAAAAGAATTTTCCACAGGGTTGAAGGATGTTTCGACAGGCGATATTTTAGAAATTCGCGTAATTGATAGTAGACAGCGTATACTTGCAACTTCAGAAGTAGATAATCAAAATTTAATAGGCCAACGTTCGAATACAGACCTTGTCCGTCGAGCAATATCAGCCGAAACACTATTTGATCTTATAAAACTGGACAATAAAACGAGAAATCGAGTATGGGTGTTAGCAACGCCAATTCGTGATGGTGCAGGCCCTGATGATGAAATTATCGGGGTGCTTTACATTGAAGCAAATATTGAATCCGTTTTTGAGCAGATGAGTGATATTAACCGTATTTTCCTAGGTGGTACTGCTGTATCATTAGTGGTTACTATTTTCTTAGGCATTTTAGTAGCACGCACTATTACGCAGCCGATTGCGGATATGCGTAAACAAGCACAAGCCATGGCGAAAGGGAACTTTTCTCGTAAAGTACGAGTTTATGGAACCGATGAGATCGGACAATTGGCTACTACGTTTAACCATTTAACCAATCGATTGCAAGAGTCTCAATCGACGACAGAGGCTGAACGACGGAAACTTCATTCGGTCCTTAGTAATATGACCGATGGTGTAATTGCAACAGACCGTAAAGGACGTATTATTCTTATTAATGATCCAGCCTTAGAGTTATTGCATATTTCGAGGGATATCACATTGGGACGGCCAATCGCTTCGGTGTTAGGCATCGACCAAGAATATAGCTTTGAGGATTTAATCAATATGAATGATGCCGTCAACTTGGATTTTAGTACGGCAGAGGCACCGTATATTTTACGTGCCAATTTCTCGGTAATTCAAAAAGAAACAGGGTTTATTAATGGGTTAATTACTGTACTTCATGATATTACGGAGCAGGAAAAGATTGAAATGGAGCGCAGAGAGTTTGTATCGAATGTCTCACACGAGCTTCGTACACCGTTAACAACGATGCGTAGTTACCTTGAGGCATTAATTGATGGGGCTTGGAAAGATGAAAATATAGCGCCTACATTTTTAAATGTTACGCAAACAGAGACAGAGCGAATGATTCGTTTAGTAAATGATTTACTACAATTATCACGAATGGATAGTAGTAATTACAAATTGAATACAGATATTGTGTTATTTAATTCATTCTTTAATCGGATTATCGATCGCTTTGAAATGTCTAAATCAGAAAATGTAACATTTGAACGATTACTTCCAGAGACATCCTATTACGTTGAAATTGATACAGATAAGGTGACGCAAGTAATTGATAATGTGATCTCAAATGCAATAAAATATTCTCCAGATGGAGGTAGTGTCCGTTTTGGTTTTACCGTCCAAGGAGATACGTTGAAGGTCATGATTTCGGATGATGGCATGGGTATTCCAAAAGAAAATGTAGGACGTATTTTTGATCGTTTTTACCGCGTGGATCGCGCGCGGGCACGCTCTATGGGTGGTACAGGTCTTGGGCTAGCGATTGCGCGAGAAATGATTGAGGCACATGGTGGGAAGATATGGGCTGAAAGTGAAGAGGGATATGGGACAACCGTTTTCTTCACATTACCATTTGAATTAGACGATTTTGACGAGGCAGGTGAGTGGGAATGAAATATATAGAACCAGTAAAATCCATTGTTTTATTTCTACTCGTTATGCTAAGTGTTGTGCTAACTTTCATTATCTGGACATATACGCCTGATTACAAAGTAATTGAGCAAACAGAAGGTAAGGAAATTTTAATTGGTACACAAAAGAAAATAGAAGATGTTATTAAGCCGTATAAAGCTCTTTATAGTAGTGAAGAAGAATTAACAGGTACTGTATCAAACGGTGCCATGAAAGATATTATGAATATTTTTCATGGTTGGAACATCCTAGACCTAGTTCGAGTGAACAATAATATTTCACCAGCAAATGTTAATGAGATGATACGTGCTAATAATCGTATGACTGTATTTTTTGCTGGGGAAATTCCTTTTTCAGAGCTAGGTACAATTTTTAACTTTGGTGAAAAAGAGTTACCAGAGACAACGTTTAATCGCATTATAATTGATTGGACAAATTATGCTAACAAAGAAGTGCAAATGTATTTCATTAGTAGCTCTAACAAATCACTGTTACGCTCACATGTAAGTATTACAAATGCCAATCAATTTGCAAAAGATATTATTGAACCATTCAAACTGCATAGTGCATATAAAGAAGTGGAACGAGATGGCTATACGTCGCTTTACGTGCCAAATGATACAATTGAATCCGTAAAATATACGTATTATATGAATGAACTTTCACCTGAATTATTTAAAAATGTCTTATTTTCAGAGCCAAACGTTGTACAGCGTAATGTAGAAAGTGCGACATTTGAAAAATATACAGATGGTTTGTCTCTTATGACTGTGGATACAAGGTTTAAATCATTGACTTATGTCTATCCAGCAGCCGAAAGTAGCGAAAGCATAGAGCCATCGAAACTCTTTAAAGATAGTTTTGAATTTATCAACGAACATGGTGGCTTCACGGCGGATTACCGCTATGTATCGAGCAACCCGAGTAAAAATCAAATCGAGTACCAGCTGTATTTACAAGGGTTTCCCGTCTATAGTGATCAAGCAAGTACGCGAATCAAAACGGTATGGGGAGATAATCGCATTTTCCGCTATAAACGCCCTTACTTTTCTTTAGACATATCGGAAAAAGAGATAAAAGAACTGCCATCGGGTACAGAAATCGTTGAAAAAATTCATAAGCTTAATAATATTGTATTATCAGATATCGATGAAATTGCTGTTGGGTATTATTTAACACAAGATGAAAATCTAAGATTATTTACATTAGAACCAAGCTGGTTTGTAATTCGCAATGGTTCATGGGTTTTACTGACACCTGAAATGCTTGGGGGTGTAAAAAATGGATTGGAATAGAACAAAATCCATTTTTATAGTCGTCTTTTTAATTTTAAATATTTTCTTATACTCATTATATGTAAATCGTTACAATGAGGCGCAAAGTGTAGAAGTAACAGGTGAGAAAACGATAGATGCCCGTTTAAAAGAGGATAATATTACGTATGGTGTTTTGCCGAATAATGTGGAATCAGCTACCTTTATTACTGGTAAAGTCCACACTTTTACGGCTGCTGATTTTACCAATCCTAATCATCGCGTAAATAATTTAGATGCAAAATTAGAAGGAAAAGAGGCGCATGTCATTCTCGCAAATCCAGTGAAATTGCGAAATGTTAATGATGATGCCAGTTTCACAGAATTTGTGCAAGCGAATATTAAAGAAGGCAGTTCCTATGGATTATGGAAAGTTAATCGTGAAG